>Ga0233410_10000402_pt1 | contig 14113 bp, 9 predicted proteins | sample Na_anoxic_1_MG_FD_179869 | JGI IMG/M metagenome (GOLD analysis project Ga0233410, IMG submission 179869) | Seawater microbial communities from Saanich Inlet, British Columbia, Canada - Na_anoxic_1_MG | ecosystem: Environmental > Aquatic > Marine > Inlet | place: Canada: British Columbia...
AACAAAACAGAAAGACCCTCACCTACTAGTAATTGATCCTGCTGACATACACATAGGTAAACTGGCATCATCATTTGAAACAGGTGAGGATTATAACTCACAGATAGCTGTCAAGAGAGTAAAGGAAGGAATACAAGGAATACTTGAAAAGTCTAATGGCTTTAAAATAGATAAGATATTATTTGTAGGTGGTAACGACATACTTCACATCGATGAGCCACACAGAAAAACAACAGCAGGTACACCACAAGATACTGATGGTATGTGGTATGAAAACTTCCTTACAGCAAAGAAACTTTACGTAGATGTATTAGAAACATTAATTGCAGTAGCAGATGTTCACTTTGTTTACAACCCAAGTAACCACGACTACATATCAGGATTCATGTTATCGGATTCTATACAGTCTTGGTTTAGGAAAAGCAAGAACATTACATTCGATTGCTCAATAGCCCATAGGAAAGGTTTTAAGTACGGAAATAACTTAATCGGAACAACACATGGAGATGGAGCGAAACAAGCTGATTTACCCCTTATAATGGCTAATGAGTTCTCTCAGTGGTGGGCAGATACAAAGCATCGTTATGTATACACACACCATATACATCACAAGTCTAGTAAAGACTATCATGGTATTACAGTTGAGTCGTTAAGGTCACCAAGCGGATCTGATTCCTGGCATCATAGAAAAGGTTATGGTGTTGGTGGAATAAAAGCTGTAGAAGGATTTATACACTCAATGGAACATGGACAAGTAGCAAGATTAACACACATATTTTAAAAAATGGAAAACACAAAATGTATTGAAGTAAGAAAAGATTATTACCTATTAATAGTTAATGACGTTTCACTAGGCGAGTTTGAAAGAAGTGATTTAAGACACGTAATAGAGACAATAGACAATGCAATATAAACAAGACACAACTCTTCTAGAGGAACGATATTCTTCTAGAAAGATTAATGGATTAGATGTCATTGATTTAATTAAGCACTGGGATTTAAATTTTAACGAAGGGAATATTCTTAAGTATCTACTAAGAAAAAAAGGAGACGATATATCTGACATGAAAAAAATAGCTGACTATGCAAATAGAGAAGCAGAACACTTACAAAATGATGGAACAAATTAAAGAGCAAATACTAAAAGAGAAGTTGAAGAAAAACCCCAACTTCTCTTTGATTAGAAAATTACAACAGTTATTAGATAATATTAATTAGTCTAAAATACTAGCTCTTTTTTTCTTTTGTAATTTAGGAATTTTACCATTTCTAATATAACTAAATTCTCGTAGTGTTAATTTTTTATAACCCTCCATTTTTCTCTCTATCTTGAATCTACTAGACCCTAGTCTTAAAGCAGACCTGTATAGATCAACTCCTTCTTTCATTACACTTTGGTACTTGTCATTAGATACGTTGTATCTTTCTCTTAAATCATCCTCACTTATTTCTTTGTTTTTTCTTTCGTAATAAGCTTTGCTATAATCTTTAGAAGCCAAATCAACTCTCTTTCTTAAGTCCAAAGACTTAAATATAAGTTGCTTTTCAAAATCAACAGTATGAACCTTGAATCCTGTTGTTTGACCAAGAATCTCATTCTTAAGACTTTTATCTTCATCTTTATAAGCTTTAAATAATTTTCTTGCAGAAGTAGCTCCACCAGGCTCAAAGGTTGTATATAATATACCACCAATTTTTTTAGCTATTTCATTAGGAGTATCTGTCTCATTAAATATTTGTTTTCCGTAGTCAGTTTCAGTACTCGTAATAGCTTTAAATAAAATATCAGGAGTAACAAATGGCTCGGTTAAGCTGATAATCGCATTTCCCATTCCTTGCACGGCTGTCTCTCCTCTAAAAGCAGATATAATAGCTTTGTCAATAAATCCATGTGGATCTGAAGCTGAAAAATTCACGTATTCAAATTTACCATTATCTAATTTAGTTATAATAATGTTTGAGTTTTCTGCCCACTTAGGAAGAAAATGTCTTGCAGACTTAGTTATGATATCACCCTCTTTTTCTTCTTCCTCTTCCTCATCTCCTATGGCGCTTTTTATTGCCTCAGTTAAGGTTTGTCCAGCAACTCCAAGCATAGGTAGTATTGCTGCTTTTAAAGCTGTAACAGAAAGTATTCCTGTTAATCTTTTTACTCCAATACCTGCTGTATTAATATCTTTTAATTCAGATAAAGCAAGATTAGCTACGTTGTATGCGGTTCTCATTGCTTCAATTTGAAATGATATAAAAGTACCCGCTATTGGAACTGCCTTTAAAAACTTACCTATACCACCTATTCTGCTATAGTTTGGCAAGATATTCTTAACTATTTCAGTTACCTTATCAGTAACTTCTTTCTGCTGTTCAGGAGATAGTTTGTCAAAAGTCTTATTAAATAAAGCCTTTGAATATCTTTTCTTTTCCATCTCAAAAGAAATAATCTTAAATACATCGTCTTCTGCCTGGTATGTGGCTTCAGCTCCTTTTCCTATTTTCTTTCTAATCCTGTTTAATCTTTCAAAAAGAGTGCTGTCTGAGTTAATTCTTTTTACCATAATATCCTCTAAACTTCCTTCGTTTTGAAGCAATGCTCTTATCTCTCCAAGGTTTGAACTTTGGTTTATAATACCAGCCTTGATGTATTCTTGCATTTTTTCTCTATGGTTTTTTTTGTCTTTGCTTCTTAAATCTGAAAACACAACATTAGCAGCATCAAAATATACTTTTGGATTTGTATATCCGTTATATGCCATAAAGAATAAGTTACCTATAACGTTTTTAGCGTGTGTAGCAGGAGACAATATTGTTTTAGAATACTTAACAATACCAACCATTTTATAGTAAAAGTTTAGTAAGTTATTAAGTACACTATCATTTATAGTAGCCCCAGGTGTATTCAATACAACATCTTTTATAGCCTTGCTAGTGTACATTCCATTAAGTGGATTATACGTCTTAGAACCTTTAGGAGCTATTAATACATTGTATTCTCCTGTAGGTTTATTAAAAAAGAAAACACCCTCTCCTGCTTTTTTCATTTCACTTAGAAACTCTTGATTAGCCACTAAAGCAGCTATCTTGTTTACAGACCTAACATAGTTTAAAGCAGGGTCAGTATACTCACCCATCAAAGCTCTTATCTCAGCAGGTATATCAATCTTTTCTTTTAGTACACTAATATTCTTAGAGCCAAGCTTAGATGAGTTTAGAAACTCCCTACCCTCTTCACGACTTAATATTTTTTCTAAGGCATTATCAACCATCTCCTCTAAAACCGCATCAACATCATTGTTTTCTTCAAGAGCTTTTTCTTTAGCAGATTCCATATACTGCTCTCTAAGCTTTGCTTTGGCTGCATTTAAAACAGCATCACTAGGGCTATAGTCCTTGTTATCAAAAACCTCAAAAGATCTATTCAAATAAGAACCTAAGTTGTCTATGATATTATCCTTTTGAGACTTGTAGTTTTTTCTAGCCTCTTCCTCTGTACCAAACTCTTTAATAAGTTCTTTCTTTTGCTTTGGACTTAATTCATCGAACTTTATATCTGTTATAGCGCCAGACTCAACAAGTGACATAGACAAAGAATCAATATGGTTTCTCATAGCATAGGCTATAGGTCTTAGTTTAGCAGGCAAAGTATCTATATCAGTATCACCTCTCATGTAAGAGTTTAAATCCTGTACTAATTTATCTTGAACAGATTTTTTTTGTTTCTTTATATACCTTTGCAAGTCTTTTAAATTATTTTCAGCTTGCTTTGCATTTGCAGCCACAGCTCCTGTAAGAACCTCCTTGCCTATCTGCATACTCTTTGGAAGGAAACCTCTAGCTGATAAAGCCCATCTTCTTAAAAAGTCAAGAGACTTTGCTATCTTACCTCCTTTTACAAATAGCTTCTCAGCTTTCTGAGCGGCCTCTCTTTTCTTTGTGTCGTACTTTTCTATTTCACTATTAGTGTCTTTGTTGGCATATCCTTCTTGTTGTGCAACTTCTCTAATATCAGCATCGCTAGACCCTATTTCTTTTCCTTTACTAACAATCTCTTCTATCGTAGGTTTTGATGATGACTTACGTGCCTCTGTTTTCTGCTTGGAGTCTTTGCCGTCTAATATTTTAACATCCTTAGCAGATACCTCTTGACCTGATTCTACCTTACTCGCTAGTGTGTTTAACAAATCAACAACCTCAACATCTGTAAATGGCTTCAGTCCAAATATCTTAGCTAATTTATCTAACCATCTTTTTACAATGTTTTGAGAAGGCTTAGGTAGTGTATCGTACTCCGAAGCTAGTATACCAACAAGTTCAGCAATGCTTTCCTCACTCTGAAGTGCTTCAGGATATCTTTTGCTAAATTTATCTATCTTATCTAAAAGTTCCTTACTAGCTGACTTCTTAACCGCAGATAACATTCTTTCTGTTATAGCTTTTGCTTGAGCTTCAGACATACCCTTACTAAGTAGTACAGCATGAAACACTTCATGAGATACAACTCTAGAACTTGCTCTGTTTGGATTTATATAAATCTTTCCATCAATGTAAGTACCACCTGAGTTTTGATCTGCAGACTCTCCAGTTAACCTCTTGTACTCAGCCTCAGAGCTAGGCATAATAATTTCAACGTCAGGAAGTATTTTAGATAACGCCTTCTTTGCGTTCTCTATTTGCTTACCGAGTTTAGATATTTGTTCAGCCGTATTTCTTTTTACAGTTGTACCACTTTTTCTTAACGCATCTCTTAATTTAGAAACACCTTCAGATTCTTTTTCAGCAGATTCTTTTGTTGTTGATTCTTTTGACCTTTCTTTTGTTAGCGCTATAGGCTCTCTATTTGGGTCAATACCAACTACAGTTTTTATATTTCTAGGAGTGGCTTTTAATCCTGTCAACTGTTCAAACTTTATCTCTAAATCCGTTAGTTGTGTAGATGTGTTTGCTTCTTTTAGTGCAGTAGCATTGGGGTATTGTTTTATAAACTCAACTACCTGATCTGATGAAATTCTTTGATTAGTATCAACTGGTACCTCACCAGGTAACGATAAAACATCTGAATACCCATCTTCAATACTTACACCTCCATTAGCCTCTGTAGCTATCCAAGCGCTTGAAACTCCACTTTCTTTAGGGGATAAACCTGTAACTCTCTTCCAGCTTTTGGCAGTAAATTTTATAGCAGGCCTTCTAGTCTTTTGATTAACTAATCCTCCTAGCTCTCCTCCAACATCTTTAGACTCTTGAGTGTTTTCCTCTTCTTTTCTTAACTGGTCAATGGTCTCAGAAACTTCCTTTATATTATTAGAGTTTTCTGAAATCTGATCTACTACTTGCTCAGGCGTTGACCCTTCGGATATATCTGCTCTAGCTCCGTCATTAACATCTACTACGTTTGTAAGAATAAAATCCTGTGCTTTGGCAGGAACCCTGTCTACCTTCTTACCTGTTTTTCTACTTACAACTGTGGGCTTTCCGTTTTTGTCAACCTCAACATCTATAGTTCTACTTCCAGGGACTTGGTATTTTTCCTTGTTCACACTCATACCTTTCTCTGTTGAGGTGGGTTGAGTTACTTGTTCAACATCTCCCTCCGTAGTCTTGTCGCTAGGCTTATCGGTTTGCGTTTCACCTTCTTGGACTTGCGTGTCGGGAGTGACTTGCTCAACGTCTCCTTCTCCCACTTGTTGCAATTCCACTTCGGAGTCTTTCCCTCCTTCTGTGCTTGTTGGAGCATCTGGTAGCACTTGCTCCTCTGTGCCTGGCTTTGAAATGGCATCTTCTTTTTGTTTAGTTAGTTGTTCGGCTCTGTCAGCTACCTGATTTAAGGTAGGATCATCTATACCCTCTTCCTTTAAAGAAGCTACTGCCTCTTTTGTGAAATCAGGTCCATCTTTTAATGTTAATACTTGTTTTTCTTTTATTAGTTTATTCTGTTCTTTCAGTATGTTTTCATCCGACTCTAATATCGTAGGTAGCCCCAACCTTTTATTAGCCTCATTTTCCGCTTTAAGAGACTCTAAGGCCTCTTCCCTTGTTACTGTAACATCTATAGTCCCTTCTTGCTCACCCTTTATTATATCTCTTGCTTGTTGCTTGTCTCTTTTATAAAGAGCATCTAATTGAGCGTCTACATCTGCTATTCTATTGTCAATGTTTTCCTTTAAAGGGCCTTCTAATCCTTGTTTTTCATTTATTAGGTTTTGTCTTTGAGTAAGAAGGTCAGAAGCTTCCTGCATGTTTTCAGAAACAACTATAGTTCCTTTTGTTTTGTTCTCAGCTGTCTGCATATTATATATCTCAGTATATGCACTCATGGCTTCTTTCTTAGTTAAAGAACCCTCCTTTACCAAAGCATCTAAAGTCTCTTGAAGGTTTTCTACATTTTTTGCAGCAAGCCTTACTAAATCAGCTCTTTTGTTTCCTGTTAATAATTTTCTAGAACCAAGTGCGCTTGTTGCTCCTATTGTCATAACAACTGTTTCTGTAATACCAGCTCTAGTTATATTGTCATCTAGAACATCATTTCCAATACGCCTATTGACCAAGTTGTTTATAGCCTTTTCTGAAAAATAAACTGGAAGCTCCTCTATAAAAAGTTCTTTTGCATTTTCCTTTAATAAATCAACTGACTTTTGCTGAAACTGTTTTCTAGTAAAGTCCTTACCTTTATTTATAGCTAAGTTTTTTATTTGGTCTTTGATTCCTTGAAAACCTGTTAATAGCTTTTCATTGCTACCTGCTATTCCAGAGAATACCCCATCTAAAGTAGATATAGCCTGACCTGCATTTACAGCTATATTCATAGCTTCCTTTTCACTCATTCCAGTAGCCATAAGCTGAGACCTTATGTCTTCTACATTGTCAACAACACCGCTTGTAAAAGAAGCAAGACCCATACCAACCTTACCTGCTAATTTTTTACCCAATCGTTTTTCAAGATTTAGGGCTTTATTAACCTTACCGCCTGACTTAATTAATGCAAACAAGTTAAGTAAAGTTCCCGTTGTTCCATCAAGAACAGAGCCTCCTGTAAATTGTAATTCAGCATTCGGAACATTTTTAGACCTTTGTTGTATTTCTTTTATAGCATCCTGACCTATGATTCCATCCATTAGTAGATTGGTTTCTTTATCATAAACCTTCCCATTACTATCAACAAAAAACTCCTCTCCTTTATATGTTACAGGTTTCCCGTCTATAAACGCAGATCTGTTTGTTGCTCCATAATCAATATCATAATGTTCTGCTGAGTCTGAAAGCATATCACTTAATCCTGCCAACAAACCTTTTTTATCGTAACCCACAGCAGAAAGTCTTTGGTCAAAAAATCCAGGGATACCTGCAAAAAACTTAGTAGCATAATTAACCGCAGTCCCTCCACCCATTCTTATCTTCTGTCTTACACCTTCCTCAAACTCATTCATACCGCCATTCTTTGCGGCAAAAAAAAGTCTTCTTCTCTTTTTTAAATCTGTTTCTTCTGTTAGTTCTTTAAATTTAGGAAACAAATCTATTGCGGAGTTGATTGTTCCTAGTGTTTCATAAAAATTTCCTGTCAACAACTCTTCTTCTTTTCTTAATTCTTTTAGAGCCTGAGTGTCTGTTGTTAGTTTCTGTTGCGCTTTATTTTTCTCTAAATCATTAGTTATACCATTTAAAACTGTAGCTTGGTAGGATTGAACTTTCTCGTATTGTCTTTGTTCTTTTTCAAACTCATCACCCTCTTCACTTGTAAGTAATGTCTTGAAAAATTTAAACACAGAACCTTCTTGTCTGGTGTTTACTTTGTCCCATTTAAGGTAATCTTCCTGATTTATCTTTAAAGATTGTAGTTTATCAGCGTCAGGAATATCGTCTCTTTGAAAGTCTTCAAAGTCAACCTGCACATCATCGTAGTTTTTCTTATAAGAATCATCTATTGACTTGTCATAAATCTTCATAGCATCCAAAAGTTCTGGAGCTATCTCTTCTTCTTTTTTGTAAACAACCTGTCCGTTTTCCATGACAGGATATGTTTTTTCCATTATGATGTCATCTACCCTTTCATCTCCCTTTTCCTTAAGAACGTCTAATATATTTCTATTTTGACCTTTAGCCTCTATATACCCAACAGAGTTTAAAAGTTCCAAATTAGATTTTGATTGCTCTAATAATTCAGGGTTAATTTCAACCTCTTCGGTATCAACAACTACAGAATCAGGTTGATTTACAGGAGGTATTTCAACAAATGGTGCTAAGTCACCATTATCATCTTGCACTAAAGGTATTACAGCTACTTCATCTTGCTCTTCTAAAGAATCCGAAGAGCCAGGAGTTGTTTCCGTTTCTGTAATAGATTCCGTAACTTCCTCTTGACCATCTGAAGGAGTATCGACTTGATTTTTTTTTTCAGCAAAACCAAATTGAGAAGTAAAGTTTTCAAAAGATTTAGTATAATCGCCTGAACTATTTAATGACTCGTAAAGCATTTTAGTTTTTTCAGGTGCGCTAAACTGTGCTTTAAAATCTTCAAAAGACTTTGTGTATTTTCCTTGCTCAACAAGTGCATTATATAATTCTTCCATTATTTATTTATTTTATTTATTTAGGTCCTTCTCCTAAATCATCTAAACTTCCACTGCCACTATTTCTTCTTGCCTTATTGGTTATTGCTCTTAGTATGCCTGGTAATGTTTTAGCGTCAGTTAAATTACCAACCTCTACACCACCTATAGATACCATACCACCACTAACGACTCCGTTTGTCTCTATCAATTCACCTATCACTAACTCATCTGTAACACCAAGGTCTCTCATCATTGTTGAAATTTGAGCTTCAGCATTTATTTTTCTTTGACTTGTACTAAAATCTCTACCACCTTCGTCAACTTCAGCAAAAGATTTTAAAAGAATAGGACTGTATTTGTTTTCTATTGCAGCATAAGGTGTTGCCGCTGCTGTTATTGAGTATGGGTCATAATCCACTACTTTATCTGATATTTGTAAATCCGAACTAAGTCCTAATGAAGCAAATCCCTCTCCACCTATTCCTAATTGAGCAGCAATTCTTTGACCTAACTGAACAAAAGAACCTGTTAAATCTATCGCGCCTCCTTCTGAACCATCTTTTCTAACTATAAATATCTGATTATTTGTAGGGTCTGTTCTAAATCCTTTTACGGTAGAATCCTTGTCTTGTGAAACCTCATCTACTAATGATTGAAGAGCAGTGTAGTCACCTCTAAGACCTTTCTTTAATAGTAGGTATCGTGATTTAGATTTTTTCTCAGTTCCTGATGTTGGAGTGGGTTTTTGTCTTTGAGAACCACCGCTAATTCCTCTTTCTAATGAGTTGTATACAGAAAATTGAGCTATCCTTTCGGCAGCTAACTTATCTTCTTCACTAAGCACAGGAACCATTTGATTGTTATTAGCTGTCTTTAGCTTGATATACTTACTCTTCATACCTTGTTTTATCTCACCAGTCTCAAGATCAACATAGTCGTATGGTATCTTTTCATCCATGTCAGCACCATTTCTCTTTGCCTCACCCCACATTCTATCATTTAAAACTTGTGATGGGTTTTCTCCATTATCAGATAACACACTAGCCATTTCAGCGACATTAGTAATTAAATTACCTGCTGCATTAGTAATTAAAGACTTAACTTGTTTACCATCTTTACCACGAATATCATCTATAACAACACCTACCATGCCGCCCTGAGATATCATTGTTTGGTATTTTTTACCTAAAAGGCTGTCTTTTCCAACCAAGTCTCTAGTTCTCTGGTCCAAGTTAACTCTTAATGCAGTTTGGTTACGTCCGTTTTTGTAGGCTATTAAGTTAACACCATCTAATCCCTTTTGAGGAATAGGATTTCCATTCTTATCAAGAACAAGCTCTCTAGTGCTAGTTTGTTCATTTATTTTTGTTTCATAAAAAGTAATAGTACCATTCCCTTTTGAATCAAATCCAAGCTTTGTAAAATCAGGGTTTCCTATCTGAGTCTGCATATCTTGCAATGCCGCTGCTACTGAACCATATATTGGTTCTACACGTTCCCCTGTTTTCTCATCAATATATCCTTCAGCTCCTTTTATATATTCTTCTCTTTGTTTGTCGTAATCTTTTACTATGTCTGAAAGAATGTTAAAACTTTGAGTACCATTCTCTCTAAATATAAGATTATCATTAGCCCCTATAACACCTCTTTGAACTAGCTTCATGTTGGTGTAAAGTCTTTCTTTATATTCCTCTAAACCACTTAGTATCTGAGCCTGAGCATTTTTACCAGAAGGTAAGTTCTCATACGCTTGCTTTTCTGCTTCTCTATATTTTGTAGCAGTATCGGTTTCTAGCTTTTCCTTGTCTTCTTTTCTTTTTGTTTGCCAATCAGTAAGGTCCTTAATTCCTTTATCAATTGCTGCAAATGTTGACGAAGGGTCACTTACACCTGTAAATCCCTGCTGTATTGAAAACTTAGCTGCGTCTAATGCACTACCCATATCTTGTTAATTATATTGTTATATACCTCTTCCTTGTTGATATTCAAACGTTTTCATAAAATCATCATAAACCTGGTTATTTTTCATACTTGTATAGTCTGTGTTGAAGATATTTTTAGTATCAAGACCTGGAAAGAAATTTTTCATTCCTGATGGATTTAAAAATGGGTTTGAATTTGATTTAAAATCTAATGAAGTATCTATACTTTTAAAATCATTAACAGGTGTAAATTGATTAAACTGTCCTTCAAGTATCGGAGCAGGAGCAGTTCCAAATGCGTTTGCGTTTCCACCCATATAATCTCGTCTAGCAGCTTTAGATGCATTTGCTACAATTGTTTGAGCCTCTCCTAACGACTTTCCACCTGAAACTAATTTATCTATTGCGTCTTGATCTTTTCCTGCTGATATCTCATTTGCTATATCAACACCATAGGTTACGGCTTTTACACCAGCATCAATATAGGAAGCAGTAGCCTGCCCTTTTAACGCGTCTGATTGAGCCATTAAAGCATCTGACCTAAGACCTGCTGCTGCTGCTCTATCGTCTTGCATAGCAGCTATCTCAGCGGCTGACATCTCATTTGCCTTCGCTCTATTTAAATCTATTTCTAGTTTTTCTTTAGAAAATTGATCTGACAAAGCGCTTAATCCAGCCTGCTCTATTGCCTTTACTTTTCCTGCTGTAGCCGCAACACCTCTTTGGTCTCCTTCTTGAGCAGCCTGCACGAGTTCAGCACCTTTTACATTAGACATCTCTAAAGCTTTGTCGTATATATCTGTATTGGCTCTAACGCCTTCAAAGAAGTCTTGCTCTAAACGAGCTACAGCTTCTTTTTCTAGTTCCGCTTGTTGTACTCTTAAGTCGCCTGCTTCTCTAGCAGCTACGGTTGCAGCATTACCTGCTTGAACTCCTTTATATACAGCGCCCCCTACTGCTACTGTAGCCATTGCTATTGTTGTAAATGCTGCCATATTATAATTTTTTAATCATTTCTTTTGTGTACTTATCCCCTTCGCTATATCCAATCTCTTTGTAAACATTTATCAGTGAATCAGATTTTATTAAGGCATAAGAATATTTGCAACCATGTATAGTCAAAGCCTGTGTTAATGCTGATACCAACTTAACTAATGCTATATTTCTTTTCTCTCTGTCTTTATATTTAAAATTAGAAATAACCCAATCACACCAACCTACCTTAGAGTTTGTTAAATAAATATATCCTGCACATACAGGAATATCTCCATCATAAACAATAAATCCTCCTGCTCCATTCTCTGGTAAGAAGTCTTTTGCTGGTGGTGTCCATCTCCAATCTCTCCACCAGTCAACTAAAATAGAATCGTAATCTTCTTGATTTAATTTTCTTATTTCAAATTTCATTAAAACAAAGATACAAAAAACTAAGGATTACTTTTGAATGCATCTGCATCAACAGTAAAAAGTTCAACGGCACTAGTATTTGAATTACTAAGTTTAAACTGCAAGAAGTAACCCAACGTGCCATAAGACTCAGCAACGCTATTTTTAACATATAATATATATGATACAGGAACAGTACCTACATATGTTGGAGCTGCTATTGTAATTGTTTTTCTATCTTGACTTATACCTGTTATTGCTCCTATTTCTACAGGTCCGATAATTGAGTTTGTATATGCAACATCACCTATACTCATTATTGAATTAATAGCAAAAGAAAAAGTTAATGTTATAGCGGCTGGTCCTGATCCAGATGAACTTACAAGTGTGCCTACTCCTTGAGCTGACCTCAATGATAAATTATCAACACCATCTAATCTCCTTATAAATGCAAAGAAAGCCCCTTCTTTTTCAACAAAATAACTATCTGGCATGTAACCTGCTCCAAGATCAGATACTAATTCACAATTCCAGGCATCATCACTTTCTAGTTCAATGGTCTTGAATACTTTAGTAGTTGTTGGCTGTTCATTGAATACACCTGTTATTGTAGACTCATAATTAACTCCATAATAATTGTTTCTTGTTTCATTGGTATTATGCCTATAAAGATTACCACCCTTAAAAGAATATAAATATTGATTCATTCCCAAAGCAAAATCTGGAAAATAGCTGTAAAATGAAGGCCATCCATTTACAGACTCACTATATGTTAAAGTATAATTTTCTCTCATTATTTTTTATAGGTTTTGACACTGCGTAGCTCCGCATTCACTAATATTAATTATTATATCGTTTTCTATTTCCAATATTTTCCATAAAGCTTTATCAGCACCCGTAGTTTCTATGTATGGGGAAACAGCGTAAAAGCCGTCATTCGCTAGTCCACCAACAATCTCATCTCCAATAGTTAAATTTTCATAATCTCTTGCAGGAATTGTTGCGAACTCAGTGTCCATAGCGTAAGCTGAACTAGTACAGTAATTATCACAAACACTAGTTTCATCATCTGTTCTATACAATGACCTAGGACTACAATCAGGACAAGCTAACGAAGGTCCTAAAACACCCTGTAGTTGCTGTCTATATCTTCCTCCAGACTGATAGAATCCATCTGGTGCTAATATTGTTAAATTAACATCATTATAAATTCCAGTCGCAGTGTCAAAGTCGTCTGAATTAATATACTTATTTACTAAACTCATTGTTTTAATTTTTAAGGTGCGCAATCACAACATGCATCTAATTTGTTTGTTTGGTTGTAACACAATTCAATTGATGTTGCTTCTCTAAGATCCCATACAAGATATAAATAATTAGCATTAAACGTATTATTATATGTAAAAGAAGCCTCATAATTCAAAGGACCACCTGTAATTGGAGTGGCTGTATTTAATAGTGCTAGTAAATTGTTTATAGTTGCTTCAGTATATTCAACATTTGAAACTAAATATTTAAACTTATCTTTAGAAGAATCAAACTCAAAATTCTGACCTGATGCTTGTCTACTTTGCATTGTAACAGTAGAACCTTCTGTCGGTATAGAACCAAATGACTCTTGGTTTGTTTGCGATTGAAACAATGAAACTCCGTCATCTTCAAGAACAATAGAATTTGTATTGTATGGACTAGAGTCTCCTGCCAACTCCCATCTATATCTTGTTGTGGTTGTTTTTGACGCTTCTCCTTCAAAGTTAACAACTATTTGAGTAACTGTTAGTTGCTCTCCTTGAGGGCATCCAAATGACATTTCGTAACTAGCAACTTCTATTGGTGTTATTGTAACCTGCGCTAAAGTAGGATTTGTTTGTGATTTTGTAAAAGAAACACTTCCTGTCGATAGTACGTTGGTGTCTATTACAACAACTCCATTATAAACAACATATATGTTTACTCCATTTGCAGATGAAATTGCGTAATCAATAGATACATCTCCAATTAAAGTTGTGCAGTCTAAGTCAAAAGAAATAGCAGATTCAGAATCATTTTGAATTAAAGTATACCCACAATTTCTTTTTACAGTTTTTTGAGGTATTAATACTTCATTAGAGTTTAAAACATACTCATTCATGTATGGATCAAAAGCACCTAATTTTTGAGTGTCAAAAGAATCAATAAATAAATCTCTAAACCAACTTCTCATTCCCACTTGAGAAATAACAGAAAGTTTATCTGCACGCCCTCCTTGAGACTCTCCTTTTA
>Ga0233410_10000407_pt1 | contig 13850 bp, 8 predicted proteins | sample Na_anoxic_1_MG_FD_179869 | JGI IMG/M metagenome (GOLD analysis project Ga0233410, IMG submission 179869) | Seawater microbial communities from Saanich Inlet, British Columbia, Canada - Na_anoxic_1_MG | ecosystem: Environmental > Aquatic > Marine > Inlet | place: Canada: British Columbia...
TAGGAGCTGGATTCGGTCTCCATATATTTGATGAGGGGTATATGAGCGGGCACTGGAGCACCTGGGCAGATGCTCTGAGACACGATATCTTACTCGGACGCCATGGCTCGGGAAGCAATGAGAACAGGGCTGCGCTTGGTGGCTTTTATCAAGAGCTTATGCTCCCGGGTTTCCCAGGTGGTGAAGCACCGGTTGAGTTCGACAACGAGACCAATGCGATAAGTGGACAACAATTGAAATTGGCCGGTGAAGAAGGCGAAATCATCGCTCTGATGGACTTCTCGCTCAGCATCGGTAGCGAAACATCAAATTCTGCCTCTGGTGGATTTGGCGGTGGCAGGCGAATTACAAGTCGACCATTTCTGCACTCTGCAACTCCAGCGCTACCGTTCATTACTAATGCCGACAAAGCCTCACTGTATGATTACGGAATGGACTGGCAAATCAGCAAGATCAACACGGTGGAGGATTCTATCCTACGAGCCAAGCCTAACAGCGGGAACGGGTATTACGGCGGCGGCTACACCGTTGAGAATGGCACTACTCATGTTATCCAGAACGAAATCCCTGTCTTGCCACCGATCTCCATAGCGTCCCTCAGCCATGCCTACCTCGGTGGGTTCAGCATGGCCAAGGCAATTCCGGTAGGGGAAGATCCCGACAACGATACGTTTTGGTTTAAGAGTGGACCCGTTAATAATCCTACAGGTGTTACCTATCAGAGGGTGACCGCATCGGGTCAGAATGGGCTAGCACCAAAGATGGGGCAGGCCATCGGAAACTCCTACGCGCACCCCAACATTCCAGCTGATGAGGCCTTCACCACCAAGGCGCGCATATACGACCTCGATGAAGGCTCATTCGAAGTTCCCTTCGTTGACCACTCTTACCTTGCCAATAAAGCCCTCTGGGATGAGTTCTTCTTTTCTTCCATTGCGCCGCAGCCCGCGAAGGTTCCACTGTTTGGTTCGTCTGACCGCACGGCCAAGCAAGTAGCCGATGACTTTTTCTTCAACGGTAAGTCTCTACCCAACCGGCGGATTCAGCACTACAAGGGGTCTCTGAATAAAGCGGATTTTGACGATCTGTTCACCCAGCAAAGCGACTACACCGATGGATTAGCCGACAAAATCGCTGCTCATCTCATGGTCAATGGGGCATTTAATATCAACTCCACCTCTGTAGAGGCTTGGAAGGTTTTCCTCTCTAGCCTCAAAGGGAAACCCGTGGCGTATTTAGATGGCGGCGCAAGTCCCAAAGAATTTGTGACTGAGGGAACAACGGTCAACCCTGGCAGCTTGCCGGGTGCTGCTCCAGTTAAAACTTCAGAGATGAGCAGTCCAAATTCTCCACCAGAGCAGTGGAGAACTGGCCGAGAACTCACAGATGAAGAAGTCGGGCAGTTGGCGCTAGCCGTTGTCAAGCAAGTCAAACTTCGCGGTCCCTTCCTCTCACTTTCGGATTTCGTCAATCGTCGCTTGGATGGCAATAATTCACCTTTTGCGCTTAAGGGGGCTCTTCAAGCAGCCCTCGACGACGAGGAGGTCGCCATCAATGCCAGCTTCCGTACGCCGTCGAGAATGCTGGATGCAGAGACGGCAACGATCCCTGGTTTCAAATTCCCGGACGCCGCAAAGGGTCCCATCGCCTACGGCAGTGCACCTTATGTGGATCAGGCTGATGTGCTGCGACACTTCTCGGAGCAACTAACGCCACGCGGTGACACCTTCGTCATCCGAGCCTACGGTGACTCCATCGATGAGAAAGGTAAAGTCGCTGCCCGCGCATGGTGTGAAGCAGTGGTTCAGCGTGTCCCTGAATATTCAGACCCCGCTAACGAACCGCACCAGAAGCAAGCAGAGCTCACCGAGTCGAATCAAAAATTTGGCCGTAAAATACAAATAATGAGCTTCCGCTGGCTCAATTCTAAGGAGGTTTGATTTCTTCTAGGTTGTCCACTACCCACCATCTCACTCATCATGCTAAAATACCCGCTCGCTTGCCTCAGTTTTTTCCTCTTTTCTCTAGCCTGTTTTGGCCAAGGTGATCAGATAAGTTTACAATTTGTTTCGTTCCCGAAATTAGGCAAAGCTACGCCGCTTGAGTTGATTGTTGGGGAGGGGAAAACGATCAACGTTGAGCTACCGACCAACTGCCTCTCACCCATCTACAAGGTGGACCGGCAGAAGCAATGGTTGCTGGGCAAATCCACCACCGACGACGAGGGGAAATTAGCGTTTGAAACATATGGGAAAATCAATGCCCTTACATCATCAGAGCAATTGATTCTAGTCGTTCGTAAGGGCTCCAATGACTCGGATGGGTTTGAGCTGATTGCTATGAGTAATCAGAAATCGCAATTTGGCGGCGGTAAGTATTTTTTCATGAACGCGGCAAAGGTAGATATAGCCGTGGAGATTGGTGATAAAAAAGTCAGCTTGAAGCCACGCACGCACACACTCGTGGAGCCGAATCCCTCCAAGGTCAAAGGTAAGAGGAAATACCTCTACACTCACCTGCACTTCCGCAAGGGCACTAAGGCCGTTCCATTTTATTCTTCCACTTGGCGGTTCAGTAAAAAAGCGCGCTGCATGGTCTTCCTCTACCATGACAGCCACACCCAGCAGCTTCGCACCCATACCATACGCGACTACATTCAGTGATTCACGCCAGAGTACACAGCTCTGAAATCTAGCACACTCAGAGCTGGGGCTAAATTGTGTGATTTCCGCTTTGATTCACTCTATCTCGGTCGTTTAAGTGGTATCTGAAGTGCGCATAAACGCTCGTATTATTCATGTATTGAGCGCGTAGGTGATGAAAAGTTTGTGTTTGACGCTGGGGGCGGGATGTGTAGCTTGCCTGTGATTACAATGTGTTCTCGTTCCGAGGCGGTTGTTTTCTTGCAGTTATGAAAATTAATTTAGCATATAAATCGTTCTCTTCGGCCTTTTCATCGCGCCGCGACGCGCGTGGTTTTGCTCTGATTTCCTCAATATTGATCATGGCGCTCCTCGTCATGGTCGCCATGGGGATGCTGAGCCTGAGCACTATAGAAGTACGATCCAGCCAGAATTCTAAGGCGATGGCTGAAGCCCAAGCGAATGCACGGATGGCTCTGATGATCGCCATCGGCGAACCTTATACAAGCCTAGGGAAGGAGCGCCGCGGATACCCTAGGTTAATCGTGAAGAAATGCACGTTGGCTGAAGGTCAACTTCATGCGTCTGACTACTCGGCCTCCACATGAGTCTGGCCTTCAGCCAGAAAAACTATCTCTTCCGTATCTTAGGGTTACGTTCCTGCGTCACTCACCCTAGGCTGGTATAAAAATGGCCTTCAGCCAAGCGCGGCTATGGCGTGCAAAGTCTCGCGCAGAGACGCTGAGACGCAGAGACGCAGAGGGGGTGTGGGAGAGGTTGGTCCTTACACGGTTCGAGTGACGGGGAGTGTGCTTGGGTATTTTGGTGTGGTGCTGATCTTGATGAATTAGAGTTATTACTCTTGCTCGGTTCCGCCGAGGGTGACGTTGATGTTGTATTTGTTCTGTAGGTGGGAGTGGGAGCGGCTGGCTTGGCTGGATTTTGGGTAGCGTTTGCAGGTGAGCTGGAAGGTGCGGATGGCCTTTTCTTTGTCCTTGGCTTCCTCGTAGGTGAAGCCGATTTGAAGGCTCGCTTCGGGGGCGGATTTATCGATGATCTTGATTTGGTTGTAGAGGACGATGGCTTCTTTATGTTCGCCGAGGCGGCGGTGGCACTTGGCCATGGCGAAGTAGTCGCTGGGGAAGCGATCGACTTGGCGGTAGCTGGCGATGGCTTTATTCCAGTCGCTGAGTTTCTCGTAGCAACTGGCGATGGCCCAGAAGTGGTCGCCGGAGTGGTCGCCATCGATTTCGAGCATTTCTCGGTAGACCGCTATGGCTTTATTCCAGTCGCTGAGGTTCTCATAGCAACTGGCGATAGCCGACAAATGGGCGAGGGAATGGTCGCTATCGGTTTCGATGAGTCTCCGGTAAACCTCAATGGCTTCTAGGATTTTTCCATCCTCCCGCAGCATAGCTGCAAGGGCTATCTGGCCGGCTGCTTTATCGTCGAACTCGCCGAAGATCCGGCGGGCTTCGTGGAGTTTGTCGCGGGCTTTATACCAACTTGCCATACGCCCGCGGAGTCCATCGTTGTTGCCGAAGCGTTCGCCAATTTCCCGATAGATTTTCATCGTGTCGCTGTGGCGGCCGAGGGTGGCGTGGAGGTCGGCTGCTTGATAGAGGAACTTGGTGGCCAGCTCTGGTCGGGCGACTGCTTCAGCTCTGAGGGTGGCGATGAGTTGGTCGCCGAGCTTGTGTGCGCCAGTCTTGGTTTTGGGGTCTTTGAGGAGGATTTGCAGGCTTTTTAAGGAGAGTTTGTAAACTTGGTCGAAGAGGGCGGGGCCAGTGTAGCTGGTGGCGAGAGCTTTTTTACCTTCGTCAAGTTTTTGCGCTATACAGTGGAGCTCGGCGAGTTCGTGACAGGCTTTGATGCAGGCGGCTTTGGAGGTGTCGGTGCGCTTGACCTTATAGGTGAGTTCGTTGAGCAGGGAGAGCTGTTCCTCCATGTCCTGGTGGAGTCGGGCGTAGTGCAGTAGGTCATGGCGGGAGCGGATCGCGATTTCGTGATCTGGGTATTCTCTGATGAGAAAGCGGAAGGCCTTTTGGGCGCTTTTGACCTCGCCCATGGTGCGGTAGGAATCGCCCATGCAATAGGCGGCGATGGTTGCTTCGTGGGACATTGGCCAGTAGTCGATGACCGACTGAAACCCGTCACGCAGTGCGGATTTTGGCTTTTTCAACTTCATCATCGAGTGGCTCCACATCAATTGGGCGTAAGGTGCGCCGGGGCTCTTTTCGTAGAGGGTGAGGAATTTCTCGTACTCGGCGAGGGCGACTTTGAAGTTGCCGCTAAGGAAATGTTTCTCGGCGATCTTCATCTGGTAGCGTTCCACCGAGCGCATCTTTTCGAAGGTCTCGACCTGGATTTGTTGCAGGCTAGAGAGGGCTCCGTTGGAAAGTGGGGAGAGGGCCATGAAGAGCAATAAGGTGATGGTGCGTAGGAGCATGATAGTTGTTAGGCGTCGGCTTACTTCTTGGTTCTTTCGAGCCATTTGTTGTACTCGGAGTGGGCGTAGTAGATGATGTTGACGCCGAGTTGGTAGCTGGATTCCCAGACCTCGCGCGGGACGCCGGAGTGGCCGTCGGCCCAGGCGTCGCCGATGTCGCCGGGATGGTAGTAGGCGACGAGTCGACCGTCAACGACCCAACCAAGGGCGTCGGAGCGACCATGGGGGGCGACGATGGGAAGGCGGGGAAGCGGGTAGGGGATGCGATGGATGGTGTGGTCGAGATAGACCGAGATCGGTTCTACTTTTGGCAGGATTTTTTGCATCATCGAAATGAACTGGCCTTCCCAGCCGGAGCTTCCGCCGTTGTCGCCGAAGAGCATGCCGTGGTTCTCTAGCAAGTAGCCGCGCATGATTTTTATTTCTTTGCCGCTGAGGCTGATGTTTTGCTGGCCGGTCATGTAGACCATCGGCGGGCTTTTGCGGGCGGGGAAGCTCTTGAGCCGGCCAATCTCCATCGGCTCGGGTCGATCGCTGACCGGGTGGCCGGTGCGGACGCCGTATTCGGTGAGGAGGTTGAGGTCGGAGCCTCGGTCCATGTCCTGTTGCCAGTCGCCGCCGTTGTATTTTAGACGGATGAAGCGGACTTTGCCACGGGTCGTGCCGGCGGAGAACCCTGCGCCATCGCTCTTACCCTGGCCGATCTTGTAGAGGTGCTCGGTGACTTCGAGGACTTGGAGTTCGATGTCATCGATCGGCGGTGGGTTGAAAAGGATGCTGCTGTAGGGGTTGATGACATACTTTTTGTTGATGACCTTCTGGATTTTTACGATCTGTCTGAGTTGTTTTTCTTCACCACCACCGATCGGTGATTCGTAGACGCTGCAGCCGGAAAGTCGGGTCAGGATCAAGGCCATCGTACCGAACAGGCAGGAGTAGGTCAGCAGGGTGAAAATCGATTGGTGGAGCTTGTTGTTCTTGCGGCCGAAATACCAGGCGACGAGTTGGCGCGGGTCCCAGATGTGCTTTTTCGAGTTCGGAGCGGGGGCGCGTTTTGTTTCGCGGTCGATCCACCAAACCGCCCAGCCAAGCCCGAGGAAGAAGGCCCCGGCTGTGCCGATCTGGTTGATGGTTTCGGCGAGTGCGTAGGAAAAGCTGTGGTGGGGAAGATGGGCGACGAGCTGCCAAAGTGGGATATAGCAAATGCTGAGGACGGCGCGGCGGACGATAAGGGAGGAATGACGGAGGCGGCGGATCCAGTAGTAACAAACTGGCAGGGCCGAGAGGAATCCGATCGTCAGCGACCACACACCCAGCCGAAACCACGTATGGGCATCGATCCAAAGCAGACACCAGACGACAGCATAGGCCCCAGTCCACACGAGCGGTCGGAGGAGCCAGTCACGGACGTTGAGGAGTCTGGGCTTATTGGTCATCAGGGTCGTAAATTCTGGCTATTCCAGATCCTTTAGAAAATTTTCACCTTTGTCCTCGAGAGGATTCGAGTTCGGGGCTGCGGGGAGTGTCTCGTTGACTTCGAGAGGAGCTAGGGGACCGGGTGTTTCGTTAGTGGTAGTTTTGGCGGCAGCGACGGGAGCTGCTGGTGCCACGACCGCGGGTGTCGCCGTGGCAATTGGCTCTGGAGCGGGCTCGTCCCCGAAGAAGTAGGGGATGGCGGTGAGGGTGAAGATGGCTCCGGCAACGAGAACGATGGAAAGGATGGTGGCTCGGATGAGTTGGCTGGAGGCGACCACGCCAAGCATTTCCTGAGGGCTCTTTCCTCTGAGCTCGCGCAAGAATTCTTGTAGCTCCTGGACGGTGGCGGTGGAATTGCTTTTCAGCACGCGGAGGTCAGCCTTGGTGCTGGCCATGGCGGTGTGGGCTGGATTGGAGTTTTCTGATGGACCATTCATGGTTTGGTGGAATTTTCTTCGGGTTCTAGAATGTGGACGAGGTCGCCGCCAGCTTCACTGATCGCGGCGATGACGGGTTCGAAGTGGGAGGCTTTGGCCTCTTTGTGGACTTTGAGGAAGACGTTGCGTTGGCCGGATGGCGTGTCGCCGAGCAGGGTGGTGAGGGCGGAGGCTAGCTCGTCTGGGGAGATTTCCTTGCCGTCGAGGTAGGTCTTGAATCCGGTGTCAATGGCAACGCTCGCCAGCGGGGCGGCAGCCATTTCAACATCCTTGAGCTTGGCGGGCTGCCACTGGATGTGGCTGTCGTCCTGGGCGCGGGCTAGGATGACAAAAAAAATCAGCAGCAAAAAGCCGATGTCGCCCATCGCAAAGGAGGGGACAGAGGCTGTTAGTTTTTTGCGTGGGAGTTTCATTCGACGTTGATGACGCGTTCGGTTTCGAGTTCGAGTGTGAGGATGCCGCCAGCTTGTTCGATTGCTTGGGAGACTGCGATCCAGAGTGGGTACGGGGTGTCCGGCGAGCTCTTCACCACGACGATCCGGTCGGTCTCGCGGGTCTTTTGTTTCAAGGCGGCGGAGATGCGTTGGGAGAATGCGGGGAGTTGCAGAGGGCTGCCGTTGAGGACGATGCTGGTTGGGGTGATGGTGACCTCGATGTTTTTGCTCTGATCGCGTTTCTCCGCTTGCTCCTCGGTTTTCGGCAGGATCTGGGAGAGGCCGGTCTCCGGCTGCACCGCGGCGCAGACGAGGAAGAAGATGATCAGGGTGAACGCAATGTCCGAGCTGGCGCTGGCAGGCGGATCAATCAGCATTTTTCCGCGCTTTAGTTTCATGAGTTTTCCTTGTCCAAAGTGAGACGAAGTGCGACGACTTCGATCAGTTCGGCGGCGGAGGATTCCACTTGGAGCACGAAGTCGTTGATGATGCCGGTGAAGTAGTTGAAGGCCATGTAGGCGGGGATGCCGACGATGAGGCCGAAGGCGGTGGTGAGCAGGGCAACGCGGATGCCGGAAGCGGCGGCCTGCACTATGTTCTGAGTGCCGATGTTAGCCTCTATGTCGCCGAATGCGACGATCATTCCCTGCACTGTACCGAGGAAGCCGAGCATGGGGGCGACCGAGGCGATGGTGGCGAGGATGGGAAGGTGCTTTTCCAGGGCTGCGACGATGTTGACCCCGTAGTTTTCCATGCTCTTGATGACCTGTTGTTCCATCTGGGCCTGGTCGTAGTTGAGGCGGCGGAGGACGAGGTATTTGCGGAGGCCGCAGGAGAGGACGGCGGGGACTGGACCACGGGCGGCGTCGCAGAGTTGGAGGGATTCCTCGACTTTGTCCTCGGAGAGGAGGTTGGTGACCTGTTCGCGGAGCTCGCTGGCGTCGGTCTCTAGTAGCTTGAGACTGCGGTAGCGTTCGATGATGACCGCGATGGCGAGGACCAGCAGCGCGAGCAGCGGCCACATGAAGAGGCCGCCTTCGAGCAGGAGTTTGAGGGCGCCAGTGTCAAAGAAGCTGGCGGCTAGGGTAGAGTGGTTTAGGTGCATCGTTTAGTTGTCGAGATTTGCTTCGCGTTCAAACTGAGCCAGTAGCTCGGGGAGGGCAAGTCGGCCGCGTGAATATTTTGCCGCATCGCTCTCTGGGAAGTCCCAGCGGCAGCGGTTGTAGCGGCGGAAGGCACTGGGGATGTCCTTTCCCATACGGTAGCTTTCGCCAGCCCAAAAGAGGGCCTGGGCGGTGAGTTCTTGCTCAGGGAAGCGCTTGGCAAAGGCGTCGAAGGATTTGCCACCCTTGGTGAATTGCTCCAGCTTGTAGTGGCATTGGCCGATGCGGAAGGCCATCTTCGGGGTCCATTGGTGGTTCGGGAATCGCTCTAGAAACTTTGCGCCGACCGAGGCCGCCACCGCGTAATCTTCCTTCAGGTAGAAGTGTTCATTGATGCGCAGCATGACGTTGGCGATAAGCGGGCTCTTGGGGTAGGTTCCAGCGAGGGTGACGTAGCCCTCCAGTGCTTCGTCGAGCTCCCCAGCCTCTTCGTGGCATTGGCTGAGCTTGTATTGGGAATCCGGTGCGAGGTTGTGGTCCGGGTGGTTGCGGACGATCGATCCGTAGGCGGCAATCGCTTCGTCCCAGGCTTCCATCTCCTGGGCAAACTGACCGAGCAGATAGGAAACCCGCGGGGCGTATTTCGGATTTGGATAGTCATCCTGAAGTTCCCGCAGTACCCGTCGGCCGGAGGCTAGGTCTGCGGCGGCTTCCTCGTCGTGCTTGAGCCTGCGGTGGCTCTTGAAGAGTTCGAAGTAGCTTTCCGCGATGTGGAATTGGGTTTGGATGGCGAGGTCCTCGTCTTTGTAGACTTTGCTGAAGGCCGCCATGATGCCATCCGTACCCACGGCGACGGGGATCATCCGCTCGATGATCAGTTCACCGTCCTCGGTTTGCGGTACGTTGTCGAGATAGCCGACCGTGATTTCATCGCCGAAGAAGGCCTCGATGCGGCCGTCGAAATTTCCGGCAGTGGGCTTGGCTTGGGCGAGCAGTGGGAAGGAGGCACTGAAGACTCCGCTGTGGGTGAGGGTTTCTTCGAGTTCGATGGTCTCGTCCTCGCCGCTGGCGGTGACCACGCGGATCAGCGCCTTGTCTCGCTTGCTGGAGATATCGCGGTCGGGGTCCTCGAGGCGGAGGAAGATTTTTTTGCCAACGTGGGCGATCTCGGCGGGTTCCAGATATTCCTGATCGGTGATCTGCAGTGTGGCGGCGGAGAACAGGGCGGCGGATGCTTTGAGCGAGGTGGTTGAGCCATCCGGTCGGGTGGAGTCATCGTAGTGGGCCGTGAAGGTGTCGGTGCCGATGACGCTGAGCACTGCAAGTGCGGCTGCCGTTTTATTAAGATTTTCCGAGCCATCGTCGAGCGCGGTCTCTGGGTCGTCATCGACCGGAAGGATGATTTTCCCGAGGCCACCTCTGGGCAGCGATCCGTCTTCGGGAACCATAGTCGCGCTTTCTGGACTACCGAGGAGGAGGGGGATTTGGCCGACGAAGCGTCCTTCTAACAGCGCTGGGTTGCGGGCTTCGGCGAGAGATTCGTTGTCGGCGGCAAAGGAGCGTGAGAGGACGCATTCCACTCGGATCGTGGTGCCTTGGCTGGTGACCACATCGACCAGAACCGTGCTACGCGAATCCTTGGCCTGATCAGGGTCGATGACCTCCACGGTGAGCGGCAGCCGGTACTCGATCTTGCTGACGTAGTTGTCCGGGCGTGGCGACTCTACGGGAATGAGTCGCGGAGCTCCGTCGACTGGAGTTTCGCTGTCGACGATCTGGATGCGGGCTTCGGTCGGTTCGTTGAGAAGGACGACGGTTTCACGGTAGAAGGCGTGGCCGGGGAAGGTGTTCTGGGTGTCCTTGTAGCGTAGATAGACTTTGTCGCCTTGTTTGACGACGATCTTACCTTCGGCTGCCTCGGCGGCGGTGTCGATCTCGGCGAGGAAGACACCGGTCGAGCCGCCGGTCTCGGTGGCGGATATTTTGAAGGGTGGATCGGCATTGATCTGCACCTCGACTTCGATTTGGTCTCGATCGAGTCCAACATCAAAATCGAAATCAACCACCTCGGCGACGATCCGTTCACCGGGTTCGATGCGGAGGAGTTCCTTGCGCGAGCCTTTGACCGATCCCTCACCACTGCGGGCAAAGTCATAACTGATCGGGGTGATCTCGCCGTTGTAGTAGGTGGCGGTGAGCGATTTGGTGAGGAGCCGGTTGCGTTGTTCCGCGCCTGCGGTGAGTTCGTCTAGGTAGGACACCGTCACCGTGTCGCCCGGGGCGAGTTCTAGGATTTCGTTGCTGGCGAGCTCTAGGACGTCGGCTGCTGGTGGCATGTGTTTACTACCACCTCCGTTGATTTCGACATTGCTGATGGCGATTGCTTCACCACGGTATTCGAGAAATTCAAAATCGATGTAGCGCAACTCGCGGGATGGCATCGAGAGCGTCCAGCGGTTTTCCTCCTGTTTGATTTCTGCGGGCGGGGCGGGGGTGATATTCTGGATGTCGGGGGCGGTGCTTGGGTCGAAGTCGGTGGCGACGAAGGGACGCAGCGTGAGGGTGGGCGACTGTCGATTTTCCCGGGCTCGTCGGGCCTCGACGGACTGGGTCTCTGGGCTGGCGATGGTGAAAACAGTGATCTCATGCACGCCACGAGGGACGAAGATATCGACGCTTTGTGTGCCAGCTCCGACGGGCAGTTCAAGCCGACCGTTGAGCATGACGGCGGTGTTGCGGCCAGTGACTTCGATGCGCATGGCTCCCTCGCGTTCCTGCACGATGGGGCCGGACCAGAGTACGAGGTGGCCGTCGGTTCCCTCTTCGGGGGCTTGCCAGGAAAGCGTGTCGACTTTCTTGATCTCGGTCGGTTTGTTCTTCTGGACCAGATCGACAATTTCCTTCCATCCATAGTTCTCCTTCAGGTTCTTGGCTGGCATTTTGTATAGGCGGCGGTGCATCCCGGCCTCTTCAAATTGGAGAGCGGGCGCTTCGGCTGCTGGAGGGAAGGCGGCGAGTTTGAACCAAAACCGTCCGTCGTGGCTGCCGCGAACTTGCATCCGGACAGGTGCTTCTTGTTCGGACTGTGGGGAAGTCAGGGTGATCGATTCGGTGGCGCGTAGTTCCTTCATGTCGACCGAGAGTGATTTCGGCGCCGCGCCATCTGGTTCACTGCGCCAGGCGGTGTCGAGTGAATGGTCGATCGCCATGAGCGGGCTGTGGTCGAGAGCTGAGTCGGAGGCTTTGGCACCGGCCGGGAGTTCGCCGGTGCGGGCCATACCGAGAAAGACTCCGCCGTGAAGGCTCTCTTCCTCGATCATGAGCTGGACTTCGTCGCCACTTGAGGCGGCGAGTTTGATGCCGACTTTGTCCTGAGCTGCGGTGAGGTCGCGGTCGCCGTCCTTGACCTGGATGTAGACCAAGTTGCCGGGCTTCACCTGGTTTTTCGGTCGGGATGCTGAGCGCGATTGCTCTTCTTTATTGTTGGCGATTTCCTTTTTCAGGGTGTCGGTGAAGGAGACGTCGTCTTGGTTGATAATCTGGCTGCTGGCGACCTCAAGCGATCCGTCCGAGGCGATGCGTAGGCGGGTGTTGCTGAGGAATTCGAACTGGAATTGCTTCTTGAATTCCTCTGGGTAGTCGACCGTGATGACGTCACCACCAGTGACTTGCAGGACGCCATCGCCGGCATTCGCTTCGCCGAGGATGGTGGGGAATTCGGTGAGGAAAATCCCTTTGCCTGCACCACCGCTGGTGAGGAATGATTTCTCGTGATCATTTCCGGGATCGGTGCGGACGATGACTGGGATGCGTGTGTCGCCGCGGCTGATGCCGAGGTCGGGGTCCTGAACCACGACTGAGAGGGCCTTGCCTGGAGTGTGCCAGAGTTTGGATTCTTGGCCGAGACGTCCGACGGCGCGGAGTGTTTCGAGCTGGGTGAGGAAGCGTTGCTCGATCCCGTAAACTTCGGCGAGGTTGTAGAGCGTTTCGTTGGCGAGTTCAGCATCTGGAGCGTGCTCGAGGACGGTGAGGAAGATCTTGCGGGCTTGCTGATTGTCGTCTTGGCGGATCGCGAGCACTCCCCGGAGGAAGTTGGCGCGGATGGCGATCGCTGGGTTGAGGTTCTCGGATAGCTCAGTGAAAATTTCGCCAGCTTGGTCGTAGACGCGCTGCGCCATGTAGGTTTCGCCAATACCGAAGCGTGCTTCGATCGCCTCGGGCTGCTTCTTGTAGATGTTGAGGACGGTGGTGAACTCGGCTCGGGCGATGTCGAACTGGCGTGCCCGTTGGTAGTTGCGGGCGAGCAGGAGTTGGATGCGAGACTTGTCGCGGATGTCGACCTTTTCTGACTCGCCAAATTTGACCATCCATCCGCGGAGGATGTCCTCGGCCCGTTCGTGGTCTTCTGGAGTTCCTTGGGCGATGTGGGTTTCAGCACCGAACAGGAGGAGTTCGACTGGGAGTTCATGACGGTGTTTGTCAAAGAGCCCTTTGTTTTCATAGTAAGCCTGCTCGGCGAGCGCGTCTTCTCCGAGGCGAAGGTGGAGGATGATCTGTAACAGTGGGGCGATGGGGCTGTCGGCTGGGATATCGGCACTCAGACTGCCCATCTTGCCGTATGCATTGCGGAGGAGGTTGCGGGCTTGGCTTGTTTCAGCATTGCCGACCGAGCGGATCGTGTTGAGCAGGCCGTTGAGAATTGTGGCGCCGAGCGTGACGTCCTGACGAGCTAGGGCTGCTTGCGCGTAGGGATAGAGGCGCTTCCAAGATTCGTGGTGGCGGTCGGCTTGTTGGATGAGGGTCTGTGCGTGGAGCAGGCGGTCGATTGATTTTGGTTCGTTGGAGAGGAGCTCCATTCCAGCCTCGGTGCTGACCCGGCCGAGGCGAAGATCACGGACGATGCGGAAAACGTGGTTCTTTTTGTCCTCTGGCCAGTCTTTAACCTTTGCATTCCGTGCAGTTTCCAACCAACTACGGGCCGGCCACTCACCCATGCCCCATCGGCGGAACGGATCTCGGTCGGCGCGGATGCGGGACTTTTTGAGCAGGGTTTCCATCGCATCGAGCTTGTCAGAGCGGAACAGAATGTTGGCGAGCTCGGCAGTGTAGGTTCCGTGGTGGTCGGTGTCGGCGGCGGCGCGGGACTGGAGGAATTTTTCGGAGGCAGCTGGCTCGAGAGTGGAGGCGAGACGCATGGCGCAGGACACGTATTCCCAGTTGTTAGGGTCCAATTGCATGTGTGCTTTCCACCAAGCGGCGGCTTCGGACTTCATTCCGAGTTCATTCATGATGTCGCCAATGCGGGTGCA
>Ga0233410_10000410_pt1 | contig 13773 bp, 11 predicted proteins | sample Na_anoxic_1_MG_FD_179869 | JGI IMG/M metagenome (GOLD analysis project Ga0233410, IMG submission 179869) | Seawater microbial communities from Saanich Inlet, British Columbia, Canada - Na_anoxic_1_MG | ecosystem: Environmental > Aquatic > Marine > Inlet | place: Canada: British Columbia...
CATGAACATAAGCGCACCCACGAGTTTCGGCCTCATGTTATAAACGTTGTTCAAACTAGCCATGATATTCCTCCTCCTTCTTGAACTTGAAATAGTGCTGTAAGTGATGTCAAACCTGTGATCTTAGGCTTTCCCTGCGATTTTGGCTCGTAGCCTGATCAGCGTTGAAATCGTGGCCGCTTCGGCAACTGCTGCTCCTCACCGTCGCGACGATAGAAAGAAAAGCCCGCCGATTTAAACCCTATGTCGGATGCCTGGGACAAGAATTCGGTGCCGCCGACGAACAGCACGCCGCCGGGGCGGAGCGCATCGGAGAAGCGCTTGTACAACCGGGCTTTGATTTCGGCCGTAAAGTAGATCACCACGTTGCGACAGACGATCAGATCGAATCTGCTCTCAAAGGGATCCGAAAGGAGATTGTGGTAGCGAAAAGTGATTTTGCTCCGCAATCGCTCGATAACCTGATAACTGTCTTCGGGGACTTTTTTGAAGTAGCGATTGAGCAGGGCAGGTGGTACGTTTTTCACCTCGTCGGCGGTGTAGGGGCCACCGGCCTTCGCCCGATCCAGCGCGGAGTGATCAATATCGGTGGCCAGAATCTGGTGCCGGCGATAGAAGCCGCTGGCTTCGCACAGCAGTATGGCCAGTGTGTAGGGCTCGTGGCCGTGCGAACAGCCCGCGCTCCACACGCGCAGTGTGGTCCGACCGCGCAGCAACTCAGGTAGAACGGAATCCCGCAGATGCTCGAACTTCTCCGGGTCGCGGAAGAAAGCCGACACGTTTATGGTCAGGTAATCCTTGAGCTCGCTGAGGGCGGCCGGGTCGTTCCGTACGGCGCGGAAAAAACGTGTCCAGGCATCATGCCCCGACCGCAGCAGGAAAGTCTTGAGACGGCGCTGCACCTGGGGAGCTTTGTAACTGCTCAGGTCCACGCCGGTCAGTTTCAGTACCTCGCGCTTGACGTAGCTATACTCTTGGGTGTTCATCGTTTACCAACCTCACTAATGTTGGCGCCACCTTGGGCAGTGGCACTATCTGGTCTGCCAGGCCAGCTTCGACCACGCTGCGCGGCATGCCGTAGACTGCGCTCGTTGATTCGTGTTCGGCGATCACCTTCCCGCCAGCAGCTTTGATCCGACCGGCTCCATCTGTACCATCGGAGCCCATGCCGGTGAGCACCACGCCGATCACGAGCGAGCCGTGATATTCGGCCGCCGACTCCATCGCTACGTCTACGGCGGGGCGCACGTGGTGGCGACGCGGCCCGTGATCCAGGGCCATCCGTCTCATCCCCACAAGCTTCAGATGATAATCGCCAGGGGCCAGCAACACCAGTCTGCGCTCCAGGCGGTCGCCATCAACAGCTTCCCGCACAGCGAGCGGAGAACGTTCGTCGAGCCGCCGGGCCAGCGACGCGGTGAAGCCCGCGGGCATGTGCTGCACCACTACCACGGCCGCCGGCAGGCTGGCGGGCAAATTGGACAGCACCTGCTGCAGCGCGCGCGGCCCACCTGTGGAGGCCCCGATGACGATCACGGAGTCGCCCTTGTGAAACGGACGCGGCCCCGACTTGCTGGCAGGAGCCACGCGGGCTGTCTCTGAGATCAGTGACGTGGCCGGACGCGTGCCAGCGGCGACTTTTACCTTGGTAGTCAGCTCCGCGATGACCGTCTGGATGTCAACGCCGGCGGTAGGCTTGGGCACAAAGTCAACCGCACCCCGCATCAGAGCTCGGATGGTAGCCTGGGCGCCTTGCTGGGTGAGAGCGCTGAGCATGACCACCGGCGTCGGACATTCCCTCATGATGCGCTTCAGCGCAGTCAGGCCATCCATGCGCGGCATCTCCACATCGAGCGTGACCACATCGGGCTTGAGGGCCTGGATTTTGGCCAGCGCATCCAACCCGTCGTAGGCACTGCCCACCACGGTGATGATGGGATCGGACTCCAGGTACTTCGTTACGGCGTTGCGCATGAAGGCCGAGTCATCCACCACCAGGACGCGAACGGACTTTGGCGAGCTCGGTCGAGGTGAGTGTCTCATTTCCTATCTCACCTCAACACTTTCTGCAGCGCGGCCACCAACTTATCGGGGACAACGGGCTTGGCCAGGAAGTCCTTGGCTCCAGCCTGCACCGCCTTCACGGCCACTGCCTGCTGATCCAGCGCGGTGAGCATGATCACTATGGCCCTGGGGTCGAGCTGGCGAATCTCCACCAGGGCTTCCAGGCCATCCTTGTTCGGCATCACGACGTCCATCAGCACCGCGTCAGGACGAGCCGAGGAGTAGAGTTCCACAGCCTTCACCCCGTCCTCCGCTTCGATGACCCGGTAGCCGTTCCCGTCGAGCGTCTTTGTGATACGCTTACGCATGAATTGGTTATCGTCTACGACCATTACTGTGTGCATATAGCTCTCCTTACGATTCAAGTCTATTTTGGTATTTACCTTGACAATATTAGATTTGCCCTCTGAGAGTTCAAGTCCCTTACCCAAGCTCGCGGTGGACGCTAGTCCGCCGCCCAAAACGCGGACTAGCGTCCGCTTGGAGCTTGTAAGAAAGAGGTCAACTCAGGACTTGTTCGGCCCGCCCCAAGCTCCGTACGGTTACCTGCCCAGTGTCAATGTAGAGTTTCACCGTGCGCCCTGTTGTGCCACCGGTGGCCTGGGCCCTCACTCGAAGCCTGGCTGCCTTCAGGGCGCCCTCAGCGGCCAGTACGTTACGCTTTCCGATGTTCAGCACACCGTCATCACTGAAGCCAGGTACGGACAACACTTTTGCGCCTCCACACAGCCGCACGATCAGCCGACTGCGTCTGGCGCCCAGTCTTGTGAGCTCTTCAACCAGTAGTGGTACGCCCTCGTCCACGAACTTGGCGCGGCTGTCCTTAGTTTTGCGATTGCCGGGAGCGGTGGGCAAGAGAGCGTGCAACATGCCGCCCACCCGCGCCACCGGGTCGTACAGGCAAACGGCGACGCACGAGCCAAGTCCATAGGCGACCAACACATCGTCGGGAACTTTGCTTGTCACCACCGCTCCGATAGTGACTGCCCGCAATTTATCAGCTCCGGTATTGCTTGCAAACAAGCTCTGAGCCACGATTCACTCCTGTCTAATATCTAGTATCCAGTCAATGTCGTCAAGTTAAGCGTCAAGCAGGCCAGGCGCAACGCACTTCAAGTGCGTTGCGCCTTAGTAATCAGTTATCTGTGTCATGAGATCGGGCAGCACCCAGAAATAAGCCTGAACATCCCCCTCCGTATCCTGCAGGATCGTCTCAATGATCAGCATATCGTCGCTCGTGGCAGCCATTGGCGTGACGACTACATTGATAATGGCTCCCAGCATATCCACCATCACGGCCGGAGGGGATGGTCGCAGTGGTTTTCCGGTCAGTGCAGCCACGGCGTTGAGAAAGTAGCTGACAGTCAGGTTGCCGACCTCGGCCAACGCCGAACGCTCCATGCTGCCCAGGCTGGTGGACGTGCCCGCTGGCGTCTCCATCAGCCAATCGGCCAGGTTCAGCGCGCTGACCAGAGAAAGGATCAGGATAGCTTGGCCACTCAGATGGCCTTCCATCAACAGGTAGATGCCTACCATCTCTGATTCTGGGCTGCCAATGTACGTGGATATGTCATCGAAGCGTATCACCCTTGATCGAGGAGCGCTGGTTGTGATCGAGCGCCCCACCATGCCCGTCAGGCCGCGGGCGGCGTTTTCTGATGCCGCGCTCACCAGAGTCGTCAACCGTGTTACAACCTCTGGGTCGTGCCATGATCTCAACTGTTCTGTCATGCTGTCTCCTTCTTTCTGCGAGTCTGCATCGTCGTGTTGATCAGGCTCGGAATATCCATAATGAGCGCGATGCGCCCGTCGCCCAGTATGGTGCAGCCCGACAATCCCGGCACCTTGCCGACGACGGGGCTGAACGATTTGACCACGATCTCTTGCTTGCCGATGATTGTGTCCACCACCAGCCCCAGCCGCAGCTTGCTCCAACCCACCGTCACCACGGCTGGCTTCGCACTGTTCGAAGATCTGACGGCCAAGCGAGAATGGGCAAAGAACTCACGTAAGTTCAAGATAGGGAGCACCGAATCCCTCCAGCGGATGGTCGGGCTACCCTTCACTGTGTTCACTCTCGCTTCATCCAGGTATAGCGAGTCCATAATGCTCGTCAGCGGGATGGCGTACACGTCTTCTCCCAATCCGATCAGCATGGTCTGCACAATCGCCAACGTGAGGGGCAGCGTCAGCCGGAACGTGGTGCCGCGTCCCAGCTCGCTGTCCACTGCCACCGACCCGTTGAGCCGCTCGACGTTGGTGCGCACTATGTCCATCCCCACTCCCCGCCCCGAAACCGCAGTCACTTGCTCGGCGGTGGACAGATTGGGCAAGAAGATGAGGGCCACGGCTTCGTCGTCGTCCAGGCGGGCCGCATCCTCCTCTGCAATCATGCCGCGACTCACGGCTGCCCGGCGCACCCGGTCTGGGTCAATCCCTCGGCCATCGTCTTCCACCGTGATGACGATGTGCCCTGCCTCGTGCGCCGCCGATAGCCACACGGTGCCGGTGGGCGGTTTGCCCGCCGCGATGCGCTCCTCGGGCGTCTCAAGGCCGTGATCCGCCGCGTTGCGCAGCAGGTGCATGAGCGGGTCGCCGATGGTCTCGATGATGGAGCGATCCAACTCGGTGCTCTCACCCTCAATGACCAGGTCTATTCGCTTGCCAGCGACGCGGGCCAGGTCACGCACCAGGCGGGGGAGTTTGTCGAACACTTGCGAGATCGGCAACATGCGGGCGCGCATCACCTCGTCCTGCAACTGGTCTACCACGCGACCGAAGTGAGCGGTCATCTCGCCCAGCGCGCCCACGGTTGTCTCTTTGGCGTATCGCATTCTCAGGGTACTATCAATCTGCATCAACCGGGTGCGGTCGGTGACCAGCTCGCCCACCAGGTTCATGAGGATGTCCAGCCGTTCCACGCTGATGCGCACTGTCTTGTCAATGGCTATGGTGCCGCCGGGGGACGTCCCCGCCGGTGCTTTTGCTGGCGCTTTCGTCGGTGCTTTTGCCGGTGCTTTCGCCGGCGTATCTATATCGTCGGGCTGTGTCCTGAGCTCGCTTGCCACTTCGGCCTTGTCCAGTGTAGGCCTGAGCGGAGTCGAAGGGTCGAAGGGTTGGGTGTAAAACTCGTCCAGCTCGGAGATATCGGACAGTATCTGCTCAAGGATGCTGTTCTCCTCCTCGGTGGCGAGGACGAGCCACAACCAGCCATCGTGCTGATTCTCGATCAGGTCGTCCTGCGTGGGATGTTGGGCGATGATCTGGCCCGCTTCCGCCAGTCCCATGGCTGCCTGCATGAGACGCGCGGCGGGCACAATCCCAGTGGGGTCGGCAACCACTGCAAGTTCCAGGACCGTCTGCCCTTCTTCGTGGTAAGCCTCCACCTGTGCCGACTGCTCTGGCGTCAACCGTTGTGCAGAGAGGAGCACATCTTGGCCTTCTTCCTTCTCTTCTTCCTTCTCTTCTTCCTTCTCTTTTTCCTTCTCCTCTTCCTTCTCCTCTTCCTTCTCCCCTTCCTCTTCCCCACCAGCCCCATCTTCCCCCAGCGCGGCCAGGCGGGCCAGGTTGGCATCCACGTCAATGCCACAGGGTTGCAGTGTGACCACTTCGTCCCGCTGCATCCTTAGTGTATCAATGGTGGTCAGCAACTCGTCGGACATTGCCGGAGAGAGGGGTCGCCCGTCTTCGCGCAGTTGCTCGAAGAGGGTTTCCAGGGTGTGGGTTAGTTCTTCCATCTGGCGATGCCCTATGGCTCCGGACATCGCTTTGAGAGAGTGGGCGGCGCGGAAGGTGGCGTTGAACATCTCGATGTCGGCTGCCTGCTCCAGGCGCAGAATGCCGGCCTCCATAGCCTGCAGGTAGTCGTTGACCTCGTCGAGGAACATATCAAGTTCATCGGCTCCAATATCGAAAGTCAGCACGTCTTCCATAACATCTCCTCAATCACGTTTTGCACATCACCGGACGAGCCTCTCTGTTCGCCGTCTCCTCTGCTTGCCCGAACGCTCTATCAATCGAAGAGCGTTCTCCAACAGTTTCTTTCGAGCTCAGCTTTCCGCTGCTCCCGGATAAAGGGGGAAAGGGAAACCCGTTTTAGAGTCTGCCATCGCCTGTACGATGACCTCAAAGATATGGAAAGGCATTCCAATGCCGAGACGATCACTCTCGTACCCGGCAACGATCCTCGCTCCCAAACAATAGCTGGAGATATTGATATCCTGAGTCAGATAGGGACGCACAATCAGATCGGAGTCTACGACCCTTAGCCCACCCATGCTGGCTGCGACGCGCTTGCCAGTCTCGTACTGGTATGCCTGAATGATGCGTATAAGCTCCACAGGTCTCACACTGAGCACCACAACATCAGGGATCAAGTCAATATCCTCATAAGCTGGCGAGTATGAAGAAGACTCCCTGCATAACCGGTGGTTGAATGGCCAGCATATCGGCTATCGCCAGCCTGAATGTCCTCTCCATGCTTGTAGAACTTTACCGCAGTCATTGGAATCTCGAGCCCCTCGACTCCCATTGATTCCATCATGTGGCAATACGCCTGTCTTATCGCTGTCATTCTATCATTCTCCTGCTCCTGCGCAGCGTTTTTGGGGTGGGTTGACTGCCGGATTCAGAGCTGCGGCTCAAGCTGCGGTGGACAATTGTATCTCATCGAGCATCTGATCCTCATTGAGCAGTATTTTTATCCTCTCCTCCGCTTTGACCAGGCCGAGGATGTAGCTCGCATCCACACCGACTCCAACTGAGGCTGCATCCTCGATCTCTTCAGCCTTGATGTCAACGACGGCGGAGACCGAATCAACGATAACTCCCACCTGGGCGATGCCTGTCTCTTCCGCGACCTCCAAGACAATGATGTAGGCGTCTTCGCTGTGTTCGCCTACCTCCATTCCGAGCGTGAGCCTGAGATCTATTACAGGAATCACTTTGCCCCGAAAGCTGGTAATGCCTCTTACAAAAGCCGGCGACCGGGGAACGGGCATTACAGGCTGCATCTCGATGATCTCTGTGACGCCCATGACACTGAGCCCATATTCCCCACCGTCTACGGTAAAGAAGAGGTATTTTCCTTCTAGATTCAACCTGCTTTTCGTCGTGCGGACGGTGGCCCGTCGGTCTGTGATCTCCGTTATAATTCCAGATACGTCGCGTACGACTGACTTCTGTCTGGCTGTACCCTCACAGGCGATCTCGGCGAATCGGGTGTCCACAAACTTACCGAGGTCAACTAGACCACCGATGCCCATCTCGTCAACCATGTAGCGCTGTATTCTGTCGAAGTCCTCGATGGCAGGGAACAGATCGTCTGTCCTGATACCACCGGGTTCCGTGAGCACATCTTCGAGCACCGCGCTCTTTAGCCCCAGCGTTTTGTTGGGGTCCAAGAATGGGACGCCAATCGTAGCGGCAGTTCTTGGATTTTGAGCGATAAACTGGCCAGCTTGTACCAGCAGATTGGCGAATTCCTGCACGGCGTCAGCGTGTTGCTCAATGATCTCATCTCGCACGACGACCACGCAGCAGGGGTGATTTTCCCAGAGCTTGCCAGAAAGGAACATCAGATCGGCAATGCCCTCCGCTATGGCCTTTGTGCCCAGGGGTTCCGCTACCGAGAACCCGCTGGCTTCGGGGTTGGCGGCCAGAAACTCGGGCATCGCGATGGGAGGCGCCACTTCGAAGAAGGTATCGAAGTCTCCCATGCCGTGGAAGCCCGGTTGCAGGCCGGCCCCGCGCAGGAACATGTGGGAGAGCATGTGATGGATGGACATCTCGTGAGGAATGTAAAACATCCTACCCTTGAAAAACTGGGGCAAGGATTCCCGATCCCTGTCCTCGCTTCTCCGCACAAAGATGCTGCCATTCTTGTGCGCCAAAAGCACCAGTCTGATGGGTACGCCAAAGTTGAAGAGGTCCATGGCGATGGGAGCCAGGATGAAAGCCACGTCCACTTCCCCTTTCTCCAGCGCGTTCTGCACAGGGCTCCAACTGGGCATGCACACGGTTTTCAGTTCAAAGTGTTGGGAAGTGAGCCTTTCCGTCTCCAGCAAGTGCCTTAGAACTCCCAGAGTCAAATGGTCTGTGATCTGAATGTGGGCCACATTCAACAGCAGCTTGCCTGCCTCTGTCTTGCGGGGGCGCGCTGCTTCTGGGGCGATCTTCTCGGCCTCCTCTTGCGAAGCGAAGACTTGTTCAATCAGCTCCTCTAGCTCGCTGGCGCCAAAGGGTTTGGTGATGAAGTCGGTCACACCGGCCTCACGCGCCTTGGTGACCTGGCTCTTTTGTCCCCTGGCAGTGGCCATGATAAAAGGTATCTCCTGACACCTTTCATCAGCTCGCACCCATAGAAGGAGTTCATATCCATCTTTGTTGGGCATGATCCAATCGCTAATGATCAGACTAATGTCCTCTTCTGCCTGGAGTTTCTCAATGGCCTCGTCTCCATCTTCAACCTCAATGATGTTCTGGAAGCCCAACTTATTCAAGGCTTTCTTTTCTGACCTGCGGATGTATCCGGAATCGTCGACTAACAGTATTTTCATTGCGCGATCAATGGCCATTTCATTTTCCTCCTAATTGTGCATGATTCAAGTTTATCAGTAGTTATTTGCTCCGAGGGGATCGTCAGATCCCCGCCTGGAGCGTCGTTTCATAGCCGGTTTGCGTCGCTCAAGGACGGGATCTGACGATCCCTGGCGAGCATGAACCCACGAAGGATTTGCACCATCGTGCACTAGTCCAGCGGCCGGCGGGACCTCATCACCCTCTTGAGCCTGCTGAAAGGGCTTGCAGACCGGCACCCTCCCTGATCGAGAGCACCCTGCCCAGGTCCAGCAGGATGATCAACCGCTCATCCACCCTGACGATGCCAGTGATGAAGGCCGAGTCCGTGGTGCTGACGATGGACGACGGCGGCTCAATGTCCTTCTCGAGTACATGCAGCACCTCGCTCACCCCGTCCACCACCATCCCTACCGTCATGCCGTTTATCTCAACGACGACGATGCGGGCCTCTTTAGTCTCCTCTTCCACTGGCAATCCAAACCGCCGGCGCAGATCAATCACCGGCAGCACCGTGCCGCGCAGGTTGGTCAACCCTTCGATGAAGGATGGGGCGCGGGGCACGGCGGTGATGGCCTGCATCTTGATGATGCTCTCCACAGCGGAGATGTCCACGCCGTAGTGCCCCTGGCCCAGGGTAAAGATGACCAGTTGCTCTTCACGCTCACTCGTGGCAATACGCACGCCAGGCTCACCACGACGGTCCGTCGAACGGGTCTCCGGTTGGGATGGAGGCGCAACCGGCGGTTCCTCTGTTGTTGCTTCCTTGACCTCGTCAGCGGGGACAGCCGCTACAGGCTGTTCCGGGGCGGGCTCGACTGCCGCCTCTGCTTGTTCAGCTTCAGGAGGCGCCGCCTCGGCATCGGGGGCAGCCGCTACGGGCTGTTCCGGGGCGGGCTCGACTGCCGCCTCTGCTTGTTCAACTTCAGGGGGCGCCGCCTCGGCATCGGGGGCAGCCGCTACGGGCTGTTCCGGGGCGGGCTCGACTGCCGCCTCTGTCTGTTCAGCTTCAGGGGGCGCCGCCTCGTCAGTGGGGACAGCCGCTACGGGCTGTTCCGGGGCGGGCTCGACTGCCGCCTCTGTCTGTTCAGCTTCAGGGGGCGCCGCCTCGTCAGTAGGGACAGGGGCCTCGGCGTCGGCGGCGACCGGCTTTTGCGGTCGGGCACGCTTCTTCTTCGACGACGTCGAAAACAAACCCTCCAAACCGGCTTCCAGCTTCTTCTTTCGATTCATGTCAGTCTCCCCAATTGTAATACCTAATATCCAATATCTAATATCTGCCCCGCGTTTTGGCCTGGAATTCGCGCGCCAACTGGCGATACTGTTGGCTGGCCCGTGTGCGCGGGGCATAGAGGATGATCGGCTCACCCACCGCCGGGCTCTCGCGCAAGCGCGTATCCACGCCGATGACGGTATCCAGCATAATGTCGGGAAAGTTATCCCTGAGTTGCTCCAACACGCTCCGGCAAATGCGATTGCGTTTGTCGTATAGGGTCGCCACCAGGTGACAGGTCAGGTGCGGGTTGGTGCGTTCCTGCACAGCAGCGACGATGTCGAGCAAGCGACTCAGTCCCCGTGCCGCGTAGTATTCGCACTGAACGGGAACGAGCACCATTTGGGCCGCCGTCAGAGCCATTATGGTGAGAGCGCCCAGCGACGGCGGACAATCCAACAGGATATAGTCATATTCCGCCTGCCACGGCGCCAGGGTTTGCGCCAGGATCGTTTCATAGCTATCCTGCTCATACATAAAGCGTTCGATGCTGGCCAGGCGTAGGTCGGCGGGCAGGATGTCCAGTCCCTCCATCAGGGTTGGTTGAATCGTCTCTTCCCTCGCTGGCGGCGCCTCGTCGAAAGAGTACAGCAGGTCGGCCAGTGTCCACTCCAGGTCATCGGAGTCCACCCCGGCGGCCAGAGTTAGATTGGCCTGCGAATCCAGGTCCACGACCAGCGTCCTTTGGCCCAGTTCGGCCAGGCAAGCGCCCAACGACAGGCAGGTGGTAGTTTTGGCTACGCCGCCTTTTTGATTGCTGATGGCAATGATTTGGTCCATGTCATTCTCCAGGTTTTGAGGTGCAACGCACTCCCCCTATGCGAGCAGCAAGTGCGTTGCACCTGATCGTTCGGCTGGGCTCAGTCCCCGGCCGGCCCCTGCTGATCCTGCTGCATGGCCTGCAGGTCGGCGCGCTCCTCGCTCGAGAGCACCTTGCCCAGGTCCAGCAGGATGATCAACCGCTCATCCACCTTGGCGATGCCGGTGATGAAGGTCGAGTCTATGGTCATCACGATGGGCGACGGCGGCTCAATGGCCTCCTCGGCCACTTGCAGCACCTCGCTCACCCCATCCACCACCATCCCCACGGTCGCACCCCCCATCTCCACGACGACGATGCGGGTCTCCTTGGTCTCCTCTTCCGCCTGCAACCCGAACCGCTGGCGCAGGTCTATCACCGGCAGCACCGTGCCGCGCAGATTGGTCACCCCCTCTACGAAGCTGGGGGCGCGGGGTACGGCAGTGATGGCCTGCATCTTGATGATGCTCTCCACGGCCCCGATGTCCACGCCGTAGTGCTCGTTGGCCAGGTCAAAGACGACCAGTTGTTGTTCCATAACAGACACTCCTTTCCAGGTCTATGACCCTCCCGCAGACGGCAGTGTCTGCGGGAGGGTCTGCTGCTACTAGCTCGCGGCCTGCGCATCGGTGGACAGTTTGAACTGTGCCACCACTGCCTGCAACGCCTGCGCCATCCCAGCCAGCGACTGAGCCGAGGCGGACACTTGTTCCACCTGCGCGCTCATCTCCTCCGTGGCCGCGCTCACTTCCTGCGCCGCCGCACTGTTCTCCTCGGAGACGCTGGCCACGTTCTCAATGGCCTGCGACACCTCGCCCGAGCTGGCGGCCATCTCTTCCGTGGCGGCGGTGTTCTCCTCCACCACTGCCGAGACCGAGTCCATCGCCGTCACCAGTTCGCTCGCTGATGCGTTCATCTCCTGCGCAGCAGCGGCGATCTCGTCCATCTGCTGATTGACCGCTCCGACTGCTTGCTGGATGCTCTCCAGCGCCTGCCCTGCTTCGTTGGCCCGGGCCACGCCCGATTGCACCTCGCCGGTCCCTTCGTCCATGGCCTGCACTGCCTCGGCTGCCGTCGCCTGGATGCCCTTGATCAGATTGGCGATCTCTTTGGTCGCTACAGCCGAATTCTCCGCCAGCTTCCGCACCTCGTCGGCCACCACCGCGAAGCCCTTGCCGTGCTCTCCGGCCCGCGCGGCCTCGATGGCCGCGTTTAGCGCCAGCAGGTTGGTCTGGGAGGCGATGTCGTCTATCGTCTGCACGATGGCCCCGATCTCGTCGGAGCGCTGGCTCATCTCCTGCACCCTCTCCGCCACGGCCTCGGACGAGACCCTGATGGCCTCTATGCTCTGGACTGTCTGTTCGACGGTCTTAGCGCCGTCGAGGGCAGTACGGGCGGCCTCGCCCGCGCCTTCGGCCCCGGCCTGGGCGTTGGCCGCCACCTGCTGAACGGCGGCGGTGATCATAGTGGTGATCTCGGAGGACTTGCCGACGGCGGCGGCCTGTTCCTGTGCGCCACTCGCCACCCCGTCAATGGCCCGTGAGAGTTGGTCCACCGACCCGGCGGCCTGGTTCACGCCCTCGGTCTGCTGGGCCGTGCCCGTGGCCACTTGCTGGATGGTGTTGGAGACCTGCTGGGTGGCGCTCCCAGACTGTTCAGCGGCCGCGCTGATCTGCTCGCCTGCGGCGGCCACCTGGCCGACCGAGTCCGTCACTTCCGTCAGCGCCTGATTGAGATTCTCGACCGCGCGGTTCACAGCCTGGGCGATCGTATCAAAGGATTCTCGTGTCTCGGCGGCATCCTCATCACCTTCAGCCACCTCCAGATGTATTGTCAGGTCACCCTCAGCCAACCTGCCGAAGCCTTCCTGGAGCTTGGCGACCTCCACTACCTGGAAATCGGCGATCTTTTGGGCCAGTCGAGCCGCTTGCATGACGTCGGTCTGATCGGTCACGACCTCAAAGGCGCCGAGGACGTTGCCCTGCTGATCCACCACAGGTACACCGGTGTAAGCGATGTCCAGGACCCTCCCGTTCACGTGGGCTTGGGTCTCGGACGAGGCTTGCGCTTTGAGTCTCATGGCCTGGGCACAGGAGCACTTGTCGGTGCGGCAATCGTCGGTATTGAAGAGATCGTAGCACTTGCCGCCGACCGCCCCTTGACTCGACTTCCCAACCACATTCGCTCCCGCCTCGTTCAGGTAGCGGACGTTGAAATCGGGGTCAATGATCATGAACGGAGCGGGCACGTTGTCGAGGAAACCAACCAGGGATTCCAGGGTATCGTTCATCCCTCCCACGATACTGGCGTAGTCCCCGCCGAACCTGCTCACGTCGCCACGGACATCGAGCCGGCCCTCCACCGCGGCCTCTCTCAACATCCCAGTCTCGGCGGCGAGGTCATGGAGGGTATCTCTGATAGCCACGCAGCTTTTTGCCATCATATCATCCTCGGACATAACATTTATTTCTATGTCCAGGTTACCCTGCGCCATTTCTTGAACACTCTCGGCGTCATGCTTGTTATTAGCAATTACCTGCTGGATGCTCTGGATCAAGATGTCATCACCTGATCTTGCTTCTATTGAAACGTTGGTGTTTCCCATGGAAAGCTTTTGGGCTACACCAGCTATTTCTCTTTCAGCGTCAATCAGCATATTGATATTGTTCTTGATCTCGTTGAAGTCGCCCTGGTACTCGTCGGTGATCGCCTCCGGGACGTCGCCCTTGCTGATGCGGTCCACGTACTCGGCCGCCACGTTCAATGGGCCGATGATCGCATCCAGAGTATCATTGATCCCTATGAGGATTTTCCGATAGACGCCCTGCGCCTTTTCGCTATCCGCTCTCGCATCCAGCTTGCCTTCTCGGGCAGCGTCTATCGTAACGCCAGTTTCATCAACGAGGATGCCTACCGCGTCAATGAGCTGGTTGAGGTTGTTCTTGATCTCGTTGAAGTCGCCCTGGTACTCGTCGGTGATCGCCTCTGGGATGTCGCCCTTGGAGATGCGATCCACGTACTCCGCCGCCACGTTCAGCGGCCCAATCACCGCGTCCAGCGT
>Ga0233410_10000411_pt1 | contig 13750 bp, 7 predicted proteins | sample Na_anoxic_1_MG_FD_179869 | JGI IMG/M metagenome (GOLD analysis project Ga0233410, IMG submission 179869) | Seawater microbial communities from Saanich Inlet, British Columbia, Canada - Na_anoxic_1_MG | ecosystem: Environmental > Aquatic > Marine > Inlet | place: Canada: British Columbia...
ACAGAGGTATTCTGTAGGTCGATCGATTTGAGAATGTCAGAATAGTTCATAAGTGAGTCTTATTTGTTGAGGGTTTCGTCCATGTTAAGGATTTGGCTGGCGATGAGGGTCCAGCTGGCGAGCTCTGGTAGCTCGGTGGTGGTGGCTTTGGATTCGCCTATTGAGACTAAATCTTTTGCCTGATCTGGTTTGTTCGAGAATCTGGCGATGGCCTTCTGGTAGGTATTTTCGATGATTTCGATTTCATCCTCAGCGAGCGAGCGGCTGAGCAATCGCTGGGCAATCCAGTTGGCTCGTTGGCTCGCGGTTTTGCCATTTTGGATGGCTTGGTCGGCGAGTTGTCGTGAGCATTCGATGAATTGTGGGTCATTCATCACGACGAATGCCTGGAGGGGGGTGTTGGTGAGTTCGCGTTGCACGCAGGTCACCTCGCGTGCTGGGGCATTGAGGATGTCCATGGTGGGGTGATGGGCTGTGCGCTTCCAGAATGTGTACATTGATCTGCGGTAGAGTTTGTCGCCTGAGTCACGTTTGTAGAAGCGGGTGTTTGATGTGGGCATGGCCACGGATTCCCAGATTTTTTCTGGCTGGTAGGGTTTTACTGATGGTCCACCGAGTTGTTTTCTTAGGAGGCCTGATGCGCTGAGAGCAAGGTCGCGGATTTGCTCGGCATCTAGGCGGTAGCGTGGACCACGGCTGAAGTAGTTGTTGTCGGGGTCGCTGGCCATTTTTTCAGCACTGAGGACAGCGGACTGGCGGTAGGTGGAGGAGTTCACGATGGTGCGGATGAGGTGTTGGATGTCCCAGCCATTTTCCACGAAGTCAACGGTGAGCCAATCGAGTAGTTTTGGGTGGGTCGGGCGTGTGCCCATGACTCCGAAGTCGTCCACTGACTTCACGATTCCGCGGCCAAAGATGTAGGCCCAGTATCGGTTTACGGTGACTCGTGCTGGGAGTGGGTTGGCGGGGTCGGTGAGCCATATTCCTAAGCCTAGTCGATTTTTCGGCATGCTATCGGTCATTGGCGGCAGGCTGGCAGGGGTGCCAGCGCTGAGGATTTCCTCATCCTTCACATTGTATTGGCCGCGAATAAGGACCTGAGCGGTGGGTTCAGAGTTGGATTTTTCCTGCATCACGAGGCTGTAGTGGCCGTCCTTCTGGAGGTCTGCTTTAGATTTATTTAACTGTGCAATTTCGGCGTTTGTTGCTTTGGACTTAGGGTCGACGGATTTGAAGTAGTATGCCTGTGCCGCTTCCTTTGGTTTGTCGCCTAATTTGTAGTGATCGCCACGGTGTTTGAGCATTTGGTTTAGGCTGATGGCAAAGGCTTCGTCATTGGTGATGTGCTTTTCATGGATGACGAGGTTGAGCAGGGCGCCGCCATTGAAGTCATAGCCATCATGGCGAGCTCCAATGAGGAATGGTGCATTGTTTTTGATGCTTTTTTCTTTGCTGTTTTTGAGCGAGTTTCTGAGGGTGTTTAGCCCTTGGATTTCTCCGTTGATGTAGATTTTTAGTCCGGCACGGCGGGCAGATCCGTCGTAGGAGACGGTGACATGTGTCCAGGTATCGGGGACTAGCTGTGTGTTTGTGCGCGCTGTGAGGGCGCGTTTAGGGGTTTCGTTTGAGACGTGGATAAAGAGCTGTCTATCCTGGATATAGATGTTGTAGCCGCGGTGTTTATTCTGCACATCCATTTTTGAAATTATGGATGTAGATTTATTCTTGGGAGGCTTGATCCAGAAGCTGAATCCGAATGCTTGGTTGTGATCGTAGTCACCTGTTTGCCCTAGATCTATGCTGTTGTTGTCATTGAATTCTGCGGCTTTACCTGACGGGCCGTTGGTCCACTGCAGTGGGTGTAGAGGCTTGGCGACGGTGCTTGATCCTTGGATTTTCAAGCCGGAAGCTTTGTTGTCGAGGGGCAGGCTAAACGGGCTGATTTTCCCAGAAATCTTGAGCATCTCTGACTGGGCGCTAGCGTTGAGCCATTTAAGGAACTCGCCATTGCTTAGCTTTTGGTATTCTTCTGACTGGAGTGTGAGTTGGTTGATTTTAGCGATGAGTTCATTGTATGATTTTTCGTTGTCCTTATTAGGCAGGAACACATTTGGCGGGTGCTTTTCGTTGTTGCCATCCAATGGGTTCATCGGCGTGTTATTAAAGAACGCGGTGAGTTGGTAGTTTTCTTTGGTGGAAATCTCGTCAAATTTGTGGTCGTGGCATGCCGCGCAGCCAGTGGATAGGCCGAGCCATGTGGAGGCCACGGTGTCGGTCATGTCCTGCATATTCATAGCGCGGACTTCTTCAGGGATGGAGCCACCCTCGCCGGTGGTCGGCAGGCAGCGCAAGTAGCCAGTGGCGACTTTTTGGGCACTGGTAGCATTAGCCAACATGTCTCCGGAGATTTGCTCACGGGTGAATTGGTCAAAGGGCATGTTGTTTTTGAAGGCGTTGAGGACCCAGTCGCGATACGGCCAGATCGAGCGGTAGTTGTCGATGTGGATCCCGTGGGTGTCTGCGTAGCGTGCTACATCCAGCCATTGGCGGGAGAAGTGCTCAGCATATTCTTGGGAGCCTATGAGTCTGTCGACTAGCTCGGAGTAGATGAGGTCGAAATCGCGTTTGTCTTGGAGCAATTTTTCTAAATCCTCAGCTTGCGGAGGAAGTCCGGTGAGGTCAAAATGCAAACGACGCAGCAAGCGTGCCTTCGACTGCTCCGGATTTGGTGTCACACCAGCGGCGTCCATTTTAGCCGCAATGAAGTGGTCGACTGGTGTGCGTGACCAGTCTGGGTTTTTCGTTTGTGGAAGTGGTTCTTTTTTCGGAGCGATGTAGGCCCAGTGGTCTTCAAACACGGCGCCCTGAGCGATCCATTTGCGTACCAACGCTATGTCCTGCGGATCCATTTTTTTGCCGTGAGCGCTTTTGCTGGGGTCTGGTGGCATCACCTTGTTCAGGTCATCCGTTTCCATCAACTGCAACAAGAATGAGGCGTCTGGTGCGCCCTTCACGATGACTGGTTTGCCACTTTCGCGTGGTGAAAATACGTCATCGGCCTTGTCGACGCGCAGAGGCTCGCTTTCTGGCATACGGGTGCCAGAATCTGGTCCGTGGCAATGGTAACAATTTGCCGATAAAATAGGCTGCACATGTTCATTGAAGGACACGAGCTCAGGAAGTTTCTCTAGTTCTGGCTCTGCAGATTCGGCCGTCACTGACTTTGGTAGTTCAGTGCGCGTGCTCGGAGTCGATTTCTCCGAGCACGAAATGGCTGAAAAACCCACAAAAATTCCGATATAAAGATACTTCCACATATGTTATATTCTATACTAGTTTGGTGGGGGGAATTCTATCAAATTATTTCAAGCGACACGACAAAAATTTAAGTAGGAATCTGCACATACTCTCTATCGTGCTAGGCCCAGGAGTTGTGTGGCGCTGTCGCTGAAGGGTTCAGAGTTCAGGAGCCGAGGATTCATAGGCGAAGTGCTGGCAATAGTCGGTGGGTTGGCGGGAGTAGAAATCAGTTCTATACTGTTGGTGATTCGCTTTTTTGTTGAAAAACAATGACCTTGTAGCCACGGTCCAGCGCAGCAGGGAATGGGCGCGCACGGGGGGCAGACCTAGAGAAATGCACAGACCTATAGAACCGGAAAATTTTATGAAATATTTAACCCAAATTGTATGCCTTTCACTTTGTGTGGGCTTGTTTTTGACAGCGTGTAATCGCTCGGTAGCGAAGACCTCACCAAAGACCAAGAAGGTTCTTTATGTCACGCATTACCCCGGGAATTTTCATGACTACAAAGAGCAGGAGTCATTTTTCCAAGATTATGCCAAAGAGGCTTCTTGGGATGTGACGGTGATGAAAACTGATATTGGTATTGGATTTGCCGATTTGAGAAAAGCTCGCAAAGGGAAAACTGAAGAAGATGCCGCGATCCGAAAGAAATATCCTAGGCATCAAAATTACGCCGAACTTTTGCAGAAATTGAAACAGAAAGATTTTGCTAAGGGGTATGACGTGGTGGTCTATAACTTTTGTATCGCTGGAAGTGATGATCTCGAAGCCGCACACAACATCATGGAGCAAACCCGTACCAACGGGGTGCCGGCCATGTTGGTCCACTGTGCCATGCATTGTTTCTGGCCCACTTATAGAGACGGTGAGCCCAACATCATCCCCGGAAATACAGGCCCAGCCAAAACCAAGCAGGCCTTGGTGGATCGTTGGACAACAAACCATCCCGACGTAGCTTTCCCCGCTTGGGGCGATTTCACTGGCATCGCTTCAAGTAAGCATGGCCCTCATACACCGATCACCTATTCGGTGGTCGCTAAAGATCATCCCGCCACCAAGCGCATCACAAAGGATTTCGTGATGAAAGACACCGAGCTGTACAACAATCTGTATCAAGTCGATGGGGTGATTCCGCTTGTGAATGGCCAACAAGGTGAATTTAAAGCCGTTGCCATGTGGGAGTGCCCTCAAGGGAAATCTAAAGTGATTGGCATCTCCGCCGGGCATGCCATGCCTGACTGGACGAACGAGAACTTCAAATTTCTGGTGATTGACGGCATAAATTACCTGATAGACAATCCACACTAGAGGGCTCCGGAGGTGAGGGAATAGAGTTTAGATGCCGTGGGTTCTTTCATCGGCTGGGCAACCATTCGTGAAAACCCGTGCGATTGGTGGTGAAAAATCTTCTTTGTAGAGAGGGAAGGGTAGCGGCGTATACTCCATTTTAGCCCTGCCGGGGCGAGCTAAATCAACAGGCCTCGACACCAATGAGTTTGCCTCCTTTAGGGCTCAACCGTTTGATAGACATCTTATCCTAGGGCGTTGGCCTGGGAGGCGTTAGAGCACACCTTAGGCTCCTAAGTCAGTGCCATTCGGCGGACCGGGCATTGCCATCAAACCTATTTTAAGAGTTCCTTTTTCTTTTGCTCGAGGGAATCTTGGAATGTCTGCTGGACGGATTTACCGAGCTTTTTCTGGAGTTGGTCGTATTCGTTGAGTGACATCGCGATGTTGAGGCGGATCGAGTGGCTACCGGGGGTGTTTTTCCAGTCTTGTTCGAGAGTAGTCAGGGCTTCGTCGGATAGGCCGAATGCCTTGAGCACGCCTTTGGCCATCATGATGTTGCCATAGGCATTCATGTGGACTCCATCGCCGGTGAGTTGTTTCCCTTTCGGCGCGTCCTTGGGGAAGGTTTTAAGTGTTTGCTGCATCTCTGTGTTGAGGTCGGCAAATAGGCATCCTTTACTTTTTGCTAGCTCCTTGAGAAAGGCGTTGTAGGGAAGGAGTTGCTGATTGAGAGAGGTTTTTTGATCTTCTTTAATCATCGTGGAGGTCAGGATCATCACCTTGACTCCGGCCGATTGGGCTTGGTCGACGATGGCGGTGATGTTCTTTTTGTAGTCTTCGATCTTCACACCGCGGGCGCCGTGCCAGACGTCGTTGACGCCACAACTCAGCGTCATCCAGTCGGTTTTTTTACTGAGCACGTCTTTATCGAGTCGAGCGAGCATTTGGTTGGATTTGTGACCAGAAATGCCGGCAAAGATACCAGAGGTCTGGACACCTTGCTTTTTTAAGCCGTCGAGAACCAGTCGGCAGTAGCCGTTTGGTCTAGCACCAGCGGCGGTGATGGAGTCGCCGAGGAAGGCAATTTTCTGGCCATCGGTCACTGGGATTTTATCTTTAGCGACGAGAGGCTTCGATAAGGTGACTGCCGATAGGAGGGCGATGCTGAACAGGCGTGATATTATGTTACTTTTCATATTTGAGTTGTTTTTGAGTGAGATAGTTGCGTGCTTATACCATTGAGTAAAATAGAAAAGGCCATTGGCTGGAGATATTTTCGTTAAGATCAAGGAGGAGTGAAGGAGTCGTGCGGGTACCACGACTAAACGACAACGCCGATCTTAGCGAAAAGATCCCAGCTCACTTCAATGCGAAGCCAGACTTTAAAGCTCAACCAATCCCAATGGTCTCTTCTGTTTTGGGAGATGGTATTAATTTACTTCCCAGGTACCACCCATATATTGCGGAAAACGACTGGGTTGTTGTGGTTTTGCAGGTGAACGGGACCTTTGGGGTCTTTCAGCGGACCTTTGAGGGGGGCAGAGGTCGTGAGGTTCTTGGCCAGCTCCAAATCTTCATGCACCAGCACTCCATTGAGCTTCACGGTGATGCGTGGCCAGGCGGTCTGTTTTCCGGAGGTGTCGAATTTGGCGGCTTTAAAATCGACGTCATAGGTTTGCCACGCGAGCGGCGGTAGGCACATGTTAAGTCGTGGTTTGGAGACTGAGTAGATGCCACCTGCTTGGTTGTCTTTTCCCTCGAGTCCAAATGAGTCAAGGATTTGTGTTTCCCAGCGGCCGCTGTGATAGACGCCACTATTGCCGCGTCCCTGACCACGAGCGGCAGGCATGTAGGGTGTTCTGAATTCTAGGTGGAGTTTGTAGTCGGCGAATACCTGCTTGCTGGTGCAACCGGTGGCGAGAAGAAATCCATTTTCTACCTTGCCGTTCTCCCATTGGTCCGCCGAACTGCCGTCAAAAAGGACCACGGCATCTTTCGGGGCTGCGGCGTTGAGTGTCGGGCTCTTCCGCTCGATTCGTGGTAGTGTGTGGCTTTCCGGTAGGGTAAGAATGAATTGACCGTCTGAAATAGTCCCAGTGATGGTTCCTTGCTCATTGGTGAAATCAATCTTTTCACCATTGCTTTTTCCTTTCAGGAGCTGGCGGGATTTACCGCGTTCCCAGCCCAAGCTAGGCAGGCCACCTTCGAGCAGGTAGGCATCGAAGGTTCCATGGCCCAGTGCAATGACCTGGGCGCCGTATTTTGCGCCAGCTTTGGCTTTGCCATACTCTCCCTGAATCTGGAAATCGGGGTCTTCTTGGCTGGCAGCTTTAGGATCTGTCCATGTCTTGGCCTGGGTTTTAGCATCAGCGTTGGCGGTAAAATTCCCGAGGGAAACGAGCGAGCAGAAAGTGAGAGTCAGTGTTCGTTTCATCGTTTTAAAATAGACGCTAGGTTAGAGGTGAAAGGAAAAAGGATTTCTTCGTAGAAGCGTGCTTCCAGCCGCTTTCATCTACAGCTAATCGCTTACGGTAATTTATGAATGGAAGCGTGGATGACGCGTTTGTTGTTGTTTCCAAGGTCGCAGCTGATTTCCATGCCCCAGGTTGGTTCGAGATCCGGGATGGTGAGAATCGCTTGCTTGCCAGAGATCGTGGCTTTGGAGATTTCAAGCTCGCGTTCATCGAGGTGTTTTGATCCGTATTTCGCGGTGCGTTTGAGGTTCCAGACTTTGACTTTGAAGCTGGTGTCGGCGGGGAGTGGGTCGCTGAAGGTGATGGTGTATGTTCCTTTTGTTGCTTTGGTTTTGATCGGCACGTAGCTAGGCTTGCCGGTTGATCTGATGCGGCAGAAGGCTCCGTCGGACTGCTGGCTGCCGGCCCAGGCGAACATGCCGGCTGCGTAGAGCTGCTTGTTGACGGGGTGGAAGCGGCCGCGGTGGAGGCCGGAGGGTGATGCGGCGATCGGTAAAGCACACATGCCTCCTTGCGCCTGCCCATTAAGGACTTCGTGTGGGACGGTGTAGACTTTACCGTAGCCGTAGCTGAGGTTGAGCAGGGTACCGTTGAGTGGGCCCCAAGCTGCATCTTCGGGAACCCAGAGGAGTTCGGCGGGGGAGCGGTCAAAGGAGTTGGTGATCCAGGTCAATGGTTGCTCCATGGCCTCGTCCGAACTGTCGGTGACGTCGTGGTAGCCAAACATGTTGCCGTAGAAGCCACCTTCTTTGACGTAGTTGATCCGGTTTTTCGGATTCCAATGGCCTTCCTGATCGGTGACGATCCAGGTGCCGTCTGGGTTGAGGCAGACACCATTGGCGGCGCGGAAACCTGTGGCCACAATTTCGGTCGTGGCTCCATCGGGGCTGACCCTGAGGAGGGTGCCGTGGTGGGGGACGACTGCCTTCTTGCCATGGCGGGCGGACTTGGCGTAGTAGAAGTTTCCTTTATCATCAGTCTGCAGGCCCATGGCGAATTCGTGGAAGTGCTCGGTGACCTGATGATCGTTGTTGAAGGCCTCGACGTAGTCGATTTCCTCGTCGCCATTGAGGTCGTGGAGGCGGGCGATTTGATCGCGGCAGGTGACGTAGATGGTGTTGTCGACGATCTTGAGGCCGAGTGGTTGGAACAGTCCGGTGCAGATGCGGCGCCACTTGAGTTCTTTGAGGTCGCCGGAGACTCCATCGACGAGCCAGACGTCACCGAGCCAGGTGCAGACTGCGGCGCGGTCGGGATTGTCCTGGAAGAAGTCGAACCCGCCGAGACGCATCCAAGAGTTCCACGGGTTGTCGCCCTTATTAGGAATGGTGAGGGTGTCATAGGCGAAAGGGTCCTCGTCATTGCCGAGAGTTCCTGCGGTAAGGATCGGCTCTGGGTAGTTGGCTGGGCCTCCTTTGGTGAGAGGGGCTAGGACGGCTGGTTCGGTGAGTGCCTTGCTGAGTTCGGCGGCCGCTTTGTTGGCGAAACCGAGGACTAGTTTGGCCGGGGTGGCGGCTGCGGGGATGCGGAGGTAGACTCCGTCCTCCTTGCGCTCTAGGCTGACACCCTTCGATCCTTTGAGGGCGACGGCAAAGCCATTCTCGGGAGGAGAAATGCGGCTGAGCAGGTCGTGGGAAGATTTTGCGACGTTCAAGGTCCGGGTGAAGACTCCCTGATTGTCTCCGGAGAGCAGGCCGGGGAGTTCGAGGATTTCGGTCTTGCCGACCCGATAGTGAATGATGGTTTGTTGGCCATGTCGGTAGCGGCCGAGGAAGCGTACCCAGTCTTGCGGGAGCGGGCCGTAATGGCGGCCGTCGCGACCAATGACACGCTCATCTTCCCAAGATTTTTTAGTGGGGTGCTCCCATGCGGGGGCGTCGGGGTTGATGAAGAGGGGGTTGCCAGCAATGCTGGTGTGGCTGCCGTGAGAACCATCGAAAGCGATGCCTCTCCAGTCGACAAAGTCACCCGAGTAGGCGGTGGCGACGCGCATGGTGTCTTCATCGTAGACGATCCAGGCATTGCCTTTGGAGACTCCGCCGTCGCCCTGATCAAGACGCACCGCGATGCCCTTTTGGGCGATGTTTTTGTCCTTGCCGCCACGGTTGATCTGGAAGGTCCAGTTGAGAGTGGGGCCGAAGTCCATGAGCTCAAAGGGTTTTCCGGGTTTTGCTAGTTTGTTTTTCTTGGCAATTTTCGGGAGGTCGAGTCCTACGGGTAGGTTGGCTAGGTAGGCTGGGGTGGTTTTGAAGTATTGGCTTTTGTTGTCTTGTTTTAGGAAGGTTTCACGGATGTATTGGATGAGTGCATATTTCTGTTCGGCATCAAACTGCGGCTGCGGCATCATCATCCCGTATCCTTTTTCTAAGGTCTGGAACATGCGGTAGGGATCGCTGCCATTTTTAAAGGGAGCTTGGTGGAACTTGAGCGCGGTGGGCAGGCTGCCTTCCTTCTTTTGGTCACCGTGGCAGGTGATGCAGAGGGTGTTGTAGATGGCTTTACCTTCGGCGAGAGTCTTTTTATTCCAACCTTCGATCAGCTTGGCGTGATCTGCTTTTTCGAGTGGTTGGACCCAGGCCTTCTTGCTGGTGAAGCTTTTATCCGCCTTGAGAGTGAGCTGGACTGGAGTGCCGGCTTGTCCACGGCCATCGAAGGTTTCGCCGTGCTCGCTGGCGGACCAGTTGAGGTCGGGAGTGTTGACGGCATCGAGGTCGCCCTTGAGCAGGGAGACGAGTTCCGGGCCATCAATAGAGCGAGTCCAGTAGCGGAGGTTGGTGACGGAGCCCTTGTTGAGTGGGCCAGTGAAATCACTGGCTCCGAGGCCGATCTTGAATTTGTGGGTCGAGACGTCTGGCGAGGTCAGTTTCTCTTTGCCAATGGATTTACCATCCAGCGAAAGTTCGACCATTTCTTTAGAGAAGCGCAGCACGGCTAGGTGCGGTTTGCCATCGTTGACGACCGGTCCGTTGATAGAACCGACCCAACCGACGTCGTAGCTGAGGCGGCCGTCTTTGATGAAGAGGGCTTTGGCACCTTTGGACCATGGTCCCTCTGGGGCGCATTTTGAAAAGAGTGTGCCGTCGCCAGTGGACTGGAACGATGCTGCGATAGTGAAACCTTTATCGGTGGGCAGGGCTTTGTCCTTGGAGATAAAGGACTGACCGCCGCCATTTGGGAGAACGGTGTTGTGCTGGAGGGCTTTACCGTCGATCCAAACGCTGATTTGTGTTGGTTTTGATCCCGTTTGTTGGCAGGTGAGTTCGAGTAGGTGAGAGCCACTGGGGAGCGAGAGAGAGTAAGCTTCGGTAAGGAAAAGTTTGGAAGCTGTGGCAGCTTTGTAGTCGAGGTGGAGGCGGAAATTGGCGAGGGGGCGGGTTTGCTGACCCTTCTCGAAGACAGGAAATTGGGTTTGCGCCACGGTCTTGGCTGGGACGATAGGCAGCTGGGCCAATGCCGAAGGAGATCCGAGGGCTAGTGCGGCGAGAACGGAAGGTAGGATGAAAGGTGTTTTCACAAGTTGATGGGAAATGGGTGTTACTTTACGGATGGAAAAGCTGTTTTGTGTGGGGCACGTTTATTTTTTACGTTTACGGGCACGACTACGTTGTTGTTTCATGAAGTCGTCTAGAGTCGCTGGATTGTTGCGGTCGAGAGAGGCTTTCAGCGCCGGGTCGTTGGTACGATATATTCGATTCTTGAGCAGTCCACGCATTTTTTGATCTCATCCTGATACTTCAGATCGGCAATCAGGTTGTGCAAACTAGCTCCCGCCGTCCGTCCATGTTTAAAGAAGTCGGGCTGTTCCACGCTGTTTGTCAGATCGCCGGACAGGTAGCGGATTTACTTTAAAGCCTATGGGATCAATGGTGCTTTGATGTCTCGGGTGCGCTGACGCATCTCGGTGAGTTTGGTTTTGTACTCGGGGTTTTTGGCTAGATTGGTCAGTTGATCTGGGTCGGCTTTGAGGTCGTGAAGGAATTCGTAGGCCGGATCTTGGTCAAAGTAGCGGGCATAAACGAAGCGTTCGCCTCTGACGCCTTCCCACTTTGGAATCGATTTATTTGCCATCAAATGCTCACAGAAAAAATCTTTCCGCCAGTCTGCGGGGTTTTGGCCATTGAGCAGTGGGACATAGCTGGCGCCTTGGTATTGGTCAGGCTTGCTGATGCCGGCGAGCTCGATGAGGGTGGGGGCTAGGTCGATGTTTAGAGTGGGCTGGCTAACGACTTTGCCACGTTTTTCTTTGGGGGCACGTGGGTCGAAAACAATCAGCGGCACGCGCAGAGCTTGCTCGTAGTGTGACCACTTCCCAGCGAATCCACGGTCACCCATGAAGTAGCCGTTATCACCCATGTAGATGATGATGGTGTTGTCAGCCAGACCTGACTGTTCGAGGGATTTGCGGACGCGACCGATGGCGTGGTCGACCCCGCTGATCATGCGGAAATACGCCTTGATGTTTCTCTGATACTTTTCCGGAGTGTCCCAGCGCCAGTGAAAACGCTTACGCGCCATGGAGGATGCCTTGAAAAAGTCTGGGTGGTTGGCATAAATTGCTGGGTCATTCAGGCGTGGGGCTGGGATCTCGATGTCGTCATACATGCCATCCACTGCCTTGGACCATGGGAAATGGTCGTCGTGGTCACTGTCGTTGGCGTGGGATGCTTTGAAGCTTACCGACAGACAGAAGGGCTTATTTTCTGGGTTCTTTTTAAGGAATTGAATGGCCTTGTCGGCGGCGACTTCGGACTCGTGTCTGAGTGAGCCATCCTTCTGTTTCATCATAAATGGAAGCCGGTCGTGAGGTTCAAACAGGTCAAACATTTCAGCCTCCGGCTGGCCCTCGGTTTTGACACCGTATTTGCCAATAAACCCGGTCCGGTAACCAGCTTTGCGCAGCAGCATGGAATAGCTGTTGTCGGTGAGCTCTTTCCCCAATGGTGGCTTGCCAAAGGTGAATCCATGTGAGGTCTCGTGCAGGCCGGTAAAAATAGACGCACGGCTGGCCGCGCAGATAGGCGTAGTGACAAAGGCGTTTTCAAAACGGACTCCCTCTGCCGCCATACTATCTAGGACTGGAGTCTTGATGATCGGGTGGCCAGCGCAGCCTAGGGTGTCGTTGCGTTGGTCATCGATAAGGAAGAAAATGAGGTTGGGTTTCGGGGTCTCGGCGGCAGTTGCCACACTGAAAGCTGAGCTCAGCAGGATAAGGGAACTCGTTAGTCTACGTAGGATCATAGTGTGATAGATGAAAGAATATTTGAGAAATGATTTTGGGCTGGTGGGTGAACTGACTGAGTTCACTTGGTGGCGTCGGCACCTGCCTTGGGTGCGGGCGCTTGCTGTGGGCGGAGTCTGAGCTTCACCTTGGTTCCCACCTTTGGCAGGTGCGTGTCGTCCACCTGCCATGCGAAGGCGCCAGCAGCGTGAGAATAAACGCCTGGCAAGCAAAGTAGTTCATCACCGAAGGTAGCAAGTGTGATCACATTGCCGCTCTGGTCGGCGAGGTATCTGCGCGGTCTATCGCCGGTGCCGTGGAGTATGGAGCCGGCAAAAAGGAAGGTGTTTGTAGGGAATTCTTCCTCCTCTTCGTCGCTTTCCGCTGGTTGGCCGCCTTCATAGGCGTCATAGTCGTCGGTGTAGGCCTTGATGAAGTCCTTGATTGGGCGTTCGGTCAACTTGCCCTGTTTGTCGGTAAATACGACGCTGACATCCACATTGCCGCCCATAGGTGGGAGGTGAATCCAGCGGGTTTTTTCTTTATTGGCAGGTTTTCGCATAGCGGGGTTGCCCGCCTTGGCTCCGAGTAAAAGAAGTGCCGTGTGAATGTGCTTTGCTTTGGCGTCAACTGCGATGACTGCCTCGTGCTCCTTGGTGTTTTTTGTGCAAACTACGAGTTCCAGCGCTCCATGATCTAGGCAGATGGAGCCATCGACATCCACGCAGCGTTCCTTGAGGTTGATATGAACTCCGGGGAGTTTCAGCTTTTTAAGCGCCTCCTCCATCGAGGATGCAGGTTTGGCTGCCGGTGCTGGCTCGGTGGCTGGTGCTTTAGTTTCAGCGACCACGACGGGGCTGGCCATCATAGCCAGCAGCACAATCATCGACATCGTCCCCAAGAGGCTAAAGGCCCCACGGCTGTGACGGTTCATTCGGTAAGTTGTATTGTTCATCTGTTTAAAAATTATTTTTTACGAGGCGGCACAAAATGATTCTTTATGCCGATGGCTGGCGGAATGGGTCGCCTAGTTGGTGATGGTTTAGTTCTAGAATGATGGCTTGTTTGTGTCGAGCTTGATTCAGACCTCGAATACGGCAGGTCGCAGTTTTACGACAGTGCATGTGCTCGTTGGTTTTGTCGTCGCGGTTGATTTTTCCTTTTTTACCGGGATTTATTTGCGGGGCGTGCTTGGTCGAGATTTTGCACGACACCAAATAGTGTTTCGTATTCGGCCTTAACTCTACCCTCGAGTTGGTTAATTTCCAGCGGTTTTGGTTGGTAGGGCACCGAGCAGTCGAGAAATTCTATTTTTCCCTCCGGTTTCATCCGGCGCAGCATATGTGTCTGGGTGCGGGCGAGTACCTTGCCCTCCCACCAGATGTAACTCCATGGCTTTTGGCGGCCAGTTTTCCCTTGCAGGGTGCTCCAGAAACTGACGCCGTCGATTGGGCGATCTGTCGG
>Ga0233410_10000413_pt1 | contig 13684 bp, 14 predicted proteins | sample Na_anoxic_1_MG_FD_179869 | JGI IMG/M metagenome (GOLD analysis project Ga0233410, IMG submission 179869) | Seawater microbial communities from Saanich Inlet, British Columbia, Canada - Na_anoxic_1_MG | ecosystem: Environmental > Aquatic > Marine > Inlet | place: Canada: British Columbia...
CTTTGTTCATTGCCCCTTCAGGTAATCTTCATATCTTACAGAAGGCCTGATTTAACTGTGTTTATAACCTCCGGCCTCTTTTTCGGTCAGTGAATGAGAAACAGGGTTTTTCTCAAAATAATCAATGCAATGCCGGATATCGCCAATCAACAGATCGCCCAGATCGCGGCTGACACCGTGGCGTACCAATATCCGTTGAATCACAAGATCCTGCCTGTCTTCCGGCATTGAGTAGGCCGGCACCTGCCAGCCGCGGCTACGCAGTCGATCGGCAAGATCGAACAGGGTGAACCCCGGATTCATACCCTCCTTCAACGTCCAGCATAATGCCGGGATTCCGCCCCTGCCGTCATAAATAATCTTGAATGGTCCCATCTTGCCGATTTCATCGGCAAGGTAGGCGGCCGTGTCGTAACAGGCCTGTTGGATCTTCCGGTAACCTTCTCTGCCCAGTCTAAGGAAATTGTAGTACTGGGCGATTATCTGCCCGCCGGGACGTGAGAAATTCAGCGCAAAGGTAGCCATATTGCCGCCCAGATAATTGACCCAGAAAATCAGATCCTCAGGCAATTCCTCCTTCTCGCGCCAGACGACCCAACCAACGCCCAAGGGAGCAAGACCGAACTTGTGACCGGACGCATTGATTGACTTTACCCGCGGCAAGCGGAAATCCCACTCGAGATCAGGATCCACAAAGGGCGCCAGAAATCCTCCGCTGGCTCCATCTACATGAATGGGGATATCAAGACCGGTATCCTTCTGAAGCAGATCAAGGGCGTTAGCAATCTCTTTAACCGGTTCATACTGACAGGTAAAGGTAACCCCGAGAGTGGGAACCACGCCGATGGTATTTTCATCACAACGTTTGATTACCTCTTCCGGTGTCATAATCAGACGGTCTCCTTCCATAGGGATCTCCCGCCGTTCTATATCCCAGTAGCGGGCAAACTTATGCCAGCAGATCTGCACCGGACCGCATATCATGTTTGGCTTGTCCGTGGGTTTGCCCTGGACACGCATCTTCTCCCGCCAGCGCCATTTCATAGCCATCCCTCCCAACATGGTGGCTTCGCTGGAACCGGTTGTAGAACAGCCCATGGTGTTGGCGGCATCCGGCGAATTCCATAAATCCGCCAGCATATGCACGCAGCGGCCTTCAATCTCTGCTGTCTGCGGATATTCATCCTTGTCGATCATGTTTTTATCGATACATTCGTCCATTAGCCGGTGTAGTTCCGGTTCCGCCCAGGTGGTGCAGAATGTGGCCAGATTCTGACGTGAATTGCCGTCCATCATCAGTTCGTCATGAACTAACTGATAGACATGGCGCGGATTGCGTTCGTCTTTGGGAAATTTGTACTTGGGCATCCTGACTGACAGGTCCGCGGACGCAAATACATCGTCTAAAATATTTGCTCTTACTGTATCTTTTTCATGTAATGCCATAACTCATTCTCCTTCCTACTTTTTCCACTCCGGCTTTTTCATTTTATTGATCAAGAGAGGTAGACCTATGAATACAATCATTCCGGCTGAGACCAGGCCTACATAGAGCGCGGGGTTACCCACCGGCAAATTAGTCGGCGGGAAAAAACCGACTATTAATGAAAAGCAAACACCCAACAGACCGATACCGGCAAAAAACCACATACCATAAATCCCCCCCGGAACCCTGTAGGAGCGGAGCAAATCCGGTTGGGTATAACGCAGCTTGATGGCCGCAGCATACATCATGATGTACATGGCCAGATACAGCGTGACAGTCATGGCCGAAAGAACAAAAAACGCGACACTCACATTGTCCAATATGAAATACAATGAGGCCAATAAACTGACAATAATGGCCTGAATTATCAGTATGTTGACCTGTATGCCATTTTTATTGGTTTTGGCCATAAAGGGCGGGATTTCGCCGTTCTTGGCCGTTTCCAGCAGGCCGCGGCTGGGGCCGCTGATCCAAGACATTACCCCGCCTATAGCACCGAATGCAGCCAACAATCCCACAATGGGGGTCAAAAAACTAAGGTGAAATTTACCCAACAATTGTTTAAATGCCTGCATTAAACCGGCGGTAAGGCTAATTTTTTCTGCGGGTATCACTGCCGCCACAGCCAGCGAACCCAGGGTGAAAAGAAGAAAGATTATAATCATGGCCAGAAACATGCTTGCAGGGAACTGTTTAGCAGGGTTTTCCAGCTCGTTCGCATGGACGGCATGTACCTCAACCCCGGCAAACAACAAGATAATTCCCGCCAAAAAAGCTACACTGCCCAGGCCGGAAATATGAGGGAGTAAACGGGCATGGGGCGCTTGCCCGGCTGCCTTTTCAGCGGCAACAACAGCAGCGCTGGGCTCCAAAAACTGCAGTGGATTCCCCTGGTCGAGCCATACAAATCCCAAAACGATAATCATGATTCCCGGCAAAACCGTTCCTAACAGAACCCCGTATTTGGTCACTGCGCTGGCCACATTTGATCCGGCCAGGGTCAGAAAGGTTGCCATCCAATAGCACACAAGAATAACGATTCCGGTATAGACACCTTGATCTGCCAGGCCCGGGTCCATGAAAAGATAAGCCAGGGCCCCGGCCGCAAATGCCAGTACAGTAGGATACCAGACCACGTTCTGGATCCACTGTAGCCATATAGCTGTAAAGCCCCAGCGCGAGCCAAAGGCTTCTTTCACCCAGGTATATACGCCACCCCCCTGTTTGCTGAATGCACTGCCCAGTTCAGCCGCAACGAGAGAAGCCGGTAACAGGAACATCACTACGGCAAAAAGAATATAGAAGACCATTGAAAGCCCCTCTTTAGCCATCATAGGCAATCCGCGCAAGCTGCATACCGCAGCCACAGTCATCATGCTGAGTGTGAATACTGTCATTTTTTTCTTTGATTTACCCAACGTTTTCCCTCCTTTTATAATATTAACCCGGCAACTAAATAGTCTAACTCCGTCATGCCGGACTTGATCCGGCATCCAGTACCCTCCTGGATTCCGGCTTTCGCCGGAATGACAATATTGAGGTATTTAATTGCCGGAGTAACAAGTATATATTTTCAAACCCTTTTCACCCCCTGACCATGATGTGAGAAAACTCTCACTGAACATCTATTGTTGGATTTCTCTGTTTTTGAATTAGGAATCGAAAAACCTGATCGCTGTGCCGCAATATTCGATTAGGTCCGGGATTGGATAGTTGTCTGTCAGAATCCCGTCGACCATTTCGAAAATGAAGTCCACAGGGACAATGCCGAGTTTGTCGTTTACATAAACTACGGCATCTTTCCTCAGCCGTCAAGACCATATAAGGGGACGCTGGTTCCAAGACGATTTAAACGTATTTCTCTTTTAAAAATAATTTTAAATAAGAAAAAAATGCTTGACATTATTTATTTGATTAAATAGTTATATATCAAATATTTTTCTATTAAGAAAATGGGGCGCCATGAAAAGAGCTAACCTTGACACATTGGATAATGAGATCGTTCGTCTGCTAACAGAGGATGGGCGCACGCCAATGGGTGAAATGGCAAAAAAACTCAAAGTGACGGCACCAACCGTTCGAAACCGGATAAAAGATCTTGAGAAAAACGGCATCTTTAAAGTTTCAGGGCTGATCGATCCCAACAAACATCAGGGAATGATAACCGCGTTGGTTGCCATAAACATCCGATCAGAGGGAAAGTTGGATCACATACTGGATAAAATAACCCATTTGCCGAATGTTGCCTGGGCAGGAGTAGTTACTGGGCGCTACGATATAATTGCTGAGGTAATTTGTGTGGAAGGGAAAAACGAATTATATCGATTCACTACTGAGACTATTCCCAAAATGGCCAATGTCATTCAAAGTGAAACATTCATTATCATGAAATCCAGAAATAACTGGTTACGATTGCCCAAAAGTGTGGTGGAAATTTAATTGAGAGAATCGTTGGGCCATTTTTCAGTTTTATTGAGCTGTATAATGAATTAGCGATTACTTATCAATGACCAAAGAAGATAAAGCCGATGAAAAGATTCATTATCCCAATTCAATTCATCATGATTATACTAAGCTTTGCTTTTAGTGGTTATGCTGAAGAGCCCAAGGAAAAGATCAAAAACAGTGTCGGAATGGAATTTGTTTTGATCCAGCCCGGTAAATTTATGATGGGAAGCCCTGAAGATGAACCCGGCCGGTATACAGGTGAAAATCCTCATACGATAAATCTGACAAAGCCTTTCTACATGCAAACTACCGAGGTGACACAAAGACAATGGGCGTCGTTAATGAAAAAAAATCCCTCAAGCCACAAGGGATCTGGAGAAAACTGTCCTGTAGAGCAGGTTTCATGGAATGATGTTCAAGAATTCATTCAAAAACTCAATCAGAAGGAAGGGACAGACAAGTATAGACTTCCGACGGAGGCCGAATGGGAATATGCCTGCCGTGCAGGAAGCACCTCCGCTTTTCCCAACGGCAGCATCACAACACTCCAGTGTGGCCGGGATGACAACCTGGATGCCATTGCTTGGTACTGCGGAAACTCGCAAAATCGGATTCAGCCGGTGGCTGGGAAAGAACCCAATGCATGGGGTCTCTATGACATGCTCGGAAATGTCCAGGAATGGTGCCAGGACTGGTTTGGAACTTACCCAGACGATGAAGTGGTCAATCCAAAAGGGCCCAAGAAGGGATCTTACCGCGTGATGCGGGGCGGCGTTTGGTACAGCCCGGCCCGTGATGCCCGGTGTGCGAGCCGCTTTGGGAGTCCCCCTCATTACAGGTTCCAATATATCGGCTTCAGGCTTTGCATGACGCCATGAAGAAAAAGACATAACTCAAGCATGAAGGGGGGTGGTTCGGTCTTCAAAATAGGATTCATCTATTGATCTAAAATTGAAACTTACAACAAAGAAAAGGAGTGAAAAATGAAAAAGTTCAAAGTGTTTTCCGTTATGATTGCAGTGGCTATCATTTTCGGCTTCTGGGGCATGGTCTCGGCAGGAACCCTCGACAAGATTGCAAACCGGGGGGAACTCCGCATCGCCTGCCAGACCCAGGGGGCACCTTTTAGTTTTGTAGACAAAAATGGCAACCGGACCGGCAGTTCCGTGGAGCTTTGTGACCTGATCGCCAAAGAGATGGGGGTCAAGGTCAAGTTCCTCAACTATGATTGGGACGGCCTGATCCCGGCCCTGCTCTCCAAGAAGGCCGACATGCTTGCCGCCGATATGACCCCGACACTGAAACGGGCGATGAAAATCGCTTTTGCCACCCCTTATATGTACACCGGCAGTGTGGTGTTCGTGAAGCAGGACAGCCCTATAAAGACGCTGGAAGACATTAAAGCCGGGATCAAGATCGCCGTTCTTTTAGGCTCAACCGGTGAAAGCGATGCCAAAAAGGTCTTTCCGAGTGCTGAATACAAGACTTACAAGGGCGGTGGCCCGCTGTTGATCAATGCCGTCCTTGCCGGGCACGCCGAGGCCGGGGTGAACGACGGTTCGGCTGTCACCAGCCAGGTATCCAATTTTCCACCCAATAGCGTCCGGATTCTGGAAGGCCAGCTGTCCCGTTCACCCCTATCCTTTGCCGTGCGTTATGATTCTCCTGATCTTCTACGTTGGTTAGACCTGTTCTTCCTGCACATAAAACTGGACGGCCGTCTGGGTAAAAACCTGGATTACTGGGTAAATTCACTGGATTGGAAGAAAGACCATTAAGCAACCTTTTACTTCGCGGGCGGATTAAATATTGTCCGGTGTGAGCCGGCTGCTCCGGCTCACACCTCGCTGAACCGAACCGCTGACTAAGGATATAAGATATGCTTGAAGGCTTCAATTTTAGAATCATTTTGGAATATATGCCGCTCTATGGGAAGTGCTTCCTGGCCACCCTTTGGCTGTCTGGTTTGTCACTGTTTGCCGCAATTATGTTGGGGGTCATCTCCTGTGCCATGCGACTGAGTCACTCACGAATCCTGCGCGGCATTGCCGGGGTTTATATCGAAAGCATCCGCTCCACGCCCTTGCTGGCTCAGCTCTATTTCTTATATTTTGGTCTGCCGACTGTGGGGATCATGATTCCTGAATGGGTTACCGGCGTTATTGCCCTGACCTTGAACAGCGGGGCCTATTATGCCGAGATTATTCGGGCAGGGATTCAAGCCATTGACTTAGGGCAGATCGAGGCCGGAATTGCCTCCGGCTTGAGCTATTTTCAGCGCATGCGTTATATCATTCTACCGCAGGCGCTTGGTAACACGATCCGGCCCATGCTGGGCCAAGCCATCATATTGGTAAAAGACTCGTCGCTGCTCTCATTGATCTCAATTATGGAGCTGACGCGGGCCGGCCAGTTGCTAACATCGGAACGATTCATGCCTACCGAAGGGTTCCTGACCACAGCGGCTTTTTATCTGATTATTTATTACATGCTCAAAAGCTTCTCAAGTTGGGCCGAAAAACGGCTGATCTTCAGGGAAGCGTATTGAGACACGAGGGATAACCTATGTGGGGTTTTTATTTTCACGAATTGATGCGTAGTCTGCCTTTTTTTCTCAAGGGGCTCTGGATGACCGTCGCAGTTGCCGGTTTGAGCCTGATTTTCGGGTCCATAATTGGCTTCTTCGGGGGCATCATGAGGGCCGGCCATAACAAGCCTGCCCGCTTAATCGTCGGCGTGTGGGTGGATCTCATCCGTGGCACACCCTTTCTGGTGCAAATTTTTGTCATCTTTTTTATTCTGCCCGGTATCGGCATAGAACTGGAAGCGTTTCCGGCAGCGGTTATCGCGTTGACCAATTTAACGGCCAGTTTCATCACTGAGATCGTAGCCGGCGGTATCCTAGCCGTTCCATCCGGACAAAAAGAAGCAGCAACAGCCGCAGGTCTTTCAGGTTATCAACAACTTCGATACATTGTTTTACCCCAGGCCATGCGAACCATCTTTCCGCCTTTGGTGGGACAATATGTTCTTTTGATCAAAGATTCATCAATTGTCTCTGCAATTGGAGTGGTCGATATAACCAGGGTCGGCTGGCTGACAGTACAGCGCATCCCGGAAGGTCTGATGGTATTCGGCCTTGTGGGGCTACTGTATTTTGCCATTTGTTATCCTTTAATCAACCTGTCAGGTTACCTGGAAAGACGGATGACAGTAGTAAGCACAAAGATCTAAAGAAGGTATAAAAAAATTGCTGTATAAAACTCTGCATACAAAAAGAGGAGTGAGTCCATGATTTCTTTCAAGAACGTAAATAAATGGTACGGAGACCTTCTCGTCCTGAATAAGATCGATCTCGAGGTTGCTCAGGGAGAGGTGGTAGTAATCTGCGGCCCGAGTGGATCAGGAAAAAGTACCCTGATTCGCTGTATTAACCGACTGGAACCCATTCAAAAGGGCGCTCTCATCGTCGATGGCATGAATGTTCACGATAGAAAGACTAATATGACTCAACTGCGAGCTGAGATCGGTTTTATTTTCCAGCAATTTAATTTGTATCCACACATGTCGGCATTAGGAAACGTGACAATTGCACCAATCAGGGTCAGAAATATACCGAAAGGAGAAGCAGAAAAACTCGGCAGGAAGACACTTGTACGGGTGGGATTGGGGGAAAGAATCGATAGCTATCCAGCGCAACTATCAGGTGGGCAACAGCAGAGAGTGGCTATTGCCAGAGGCTTATGTATGCAGCCCAAGATCATGCTCTTTGACGAACCCACATCGGCTCTTGACCCGGAAATGATCAATGAAGTCCTTGATGTTATGCGAGATCTGGCTAAGGGCGGAATGACTATGATGGTCGTTACCCACGAAATGGGATTTGCCCGAGAGGTGGCTAACCGGGTCGTCTTTATGGACGAAGGGACAATCATCGAGGTCGCGCCGCCAAACGATTTTTTCACAAATCCACAAACAGATCGAGGCAAATATTTTTTAAGCTCAATCTTAACACACTGATTAATTTTTAACGTATTATCCTTCAGTTTATTGTCTTACCGAACAGAATATCATTATATTTTATGGAAGGGGTCAACACGGTTATGGGCTGTACTCAGTTCCCTGTCCCATGGCCGGATCGCGTGGGAGTATGCGCCTTACATCAGGCCTGAGCACATCGTTATTCTAAACCCAGGCTCGGCGTGTGGAGCTCTCTTTTTTGTGCCGATCTTTCGTGAATTTAGTTTCGATGATTTGCCTAACATTATCGAAATTTCGACACTGACATATCGCTATCATGTGAAGAGATATAAGTTTGAAGTTCCTGTAAAAGAAAATCGGGTCTTATATCCAAGTATGTTGTCATAACTTAAGCTTCGTAGAGATCCGCAAAACTGTATATTAAAAACAATTTTTTTATCACTCACTCAAAGAAATCAGGAGAATAACAATATGAACATCGCTGTATTAGGCTCGGGAAACGGGGGCTGTGCCATTGCATTCGACTGTGCAGCTCACGGCCATCAGGTCAGCCTATTTGATTTCGAACAATTCCCGAAGAATATTAAGACTGTCCAAAACAACGGGGGCATCCACTGTGAGGGCATACTTGAAGGATTTCAGCCTGTGGCATCTGCCGGACATGATATTGAAAAAGCGTTGGATGGAACTGATATAATATATGCCGTTGGTCCGGCGTACAGCACCAGACCCTTTGCCAAAGCCTGCAAACCATTCCTCAAACAAGGGCAGATCGTAATCGTGTGCCCAAGTTCTTGCGGTGGCAGTGTTGAATTTAAAAACGGCGCGGGACTGGATCTTCGAGATGGGAACATTGTCGTTGCAGAAACTTCTACGCTGCCGTATGCCGTTCGACTGCTTGAACCTGGCAAAATCAGGATTTTTAACAAGCTCAAAGGCGGATTGTTCCTGGCAGCGGTTCCGGCGCAAAATACCAATTATGTGTTGGGGAAGGTGCGCGATGTCTATCCGGCCATGAACACAGCAAAGAATATACTCCAGACCAGCTTACAGAACGGCAACCCGGTCATCCATCCCGCAATTACGCTCATGAATGTCGCCTTAATCGAACGTACCATGGGTGATTTCGATTTTTATCACGAGGGCGTTACTCCTGCGGTTGGTAGGCTGATCAAAGCAATTGATAGAGAACGGATCACCATTGGGAAAAAATTGGGCGTGAACGTCATTCCCGACCCGGAATTAGGCGTCATTCAAGGCTATATGACAGAAGCCACGTATGACAATGGATTTATCACCGCGCCGGGATTTGAGGGGGTCAAAGCCCAGAGTGGTCTGGATTACCGGTATTTCAATGAAGATGTGGGGTATGGCCTGGTATTCCTCCAGAAACTTGGGGAACAGATCGGGGTAGCGATACCGGTTATGTCGGCAGTGATCACACTGGTTTCTCTGTTGATGAATATAGATTATTTGGGTGAAGCCAGGCGTACAATGGAAACTTTAGGACTTTCAAAGTACACTGCAAAAGAATTGGAGGAATTGTTAGGGTAAAAAGATATGGCGCCAATAATTACAAACCGCTGGACGTTATGCAGAAGCACAAGGAACTGGTGACATGGACAAAGAAGCGATGAGGTTTCATCTTGAAACCGGAAAGCTGAATCCCTTACAATGCAATATTCGTCGGGGAATCTATAGAATGCTCGTCTTGGACAAGATAAGCATTTTTGGAGTTTAAAAGCAATGAAAGCGCTCGTTTTAGGCGGCTGCGGGTATCAAGGAAGAGCAGCACTATACGATTTATCACGAAATCCAAGTGTTGACCAGGTAACCTGTGCAGATATTCAGCCTGATCTCATTCACTCCTTTGACTTTTTAGACACAGCCAAAATTCAGTCTATCGGGTTAGATGCCAATGACCCTAACGAATTGGCGTCCATAATGGATGAAAAGTTTGATGTTGTCCTTGATTTTTTGCCACCCCAATGTGTTCGGACCGTGGCAGAGGCTGCGATAAAAAGCAGTGTTAATCTTGTCAACACCAACTACCCATACGATATCCTTGATCTTGATCATGCAGCAAAAGAAAAGGGTATCGCCATCATCCCGGAATGCGGTCTTGATCCAGGAATTGACCTGATACTTTACAATTACAGTCTGAGATATTTCGATGAGGTATTTAAGCTCAATTCATATTGTGGAGGAATTCCTGAAAAGTCGGCATGTGATAATCCGCTCAAATACAAAATTAGTTGGAATATTAATGCCGTTTTGAAAAGCCAGATAAGAGATGCAATGCTTATCGCGGATTTTAAGGTCATAAATATTCCAGCGAAAGATCAACATGAGAATGCGTTTATTCACCACATCGAGTTCCCAGAGCTTGGAACACTGGAGGCCATTCCAAACGGTAATGCGCTACATTACGCTAAATTGCTTAAAATTGAAAATACACTTTCTGAAACAGGGCGGTACTCACTTCGTTGGCCCGGTTGGTGTTCATTCTGGAATCCAATGAAAAAATTAGGTTTTTTAAGTGATGAGCCTGTTAACGGATTGCCTGACAGTGTATCACCATTTGAAATGGTTGCCAAACTGCTTGAGCTTCAGCTGCAGTATAATGACAACGAGAAAGATCTATGTGTTATGGTAAACAAGGTTGAGGGAGTTCGAAAGAGAAAACAACAAATATTGACATGCTCTCTTTTGATTGAAAGAGATCTGGTTACGGGTCTAATGGCAATGAATATGGGCGTTGCCTATCCTGCCTGTATTGTTGCAGAAATGATCGTCAAAGGTGAAATAACCAAAAAGGGCGTCCTTTCACCGGCCATAGACGTTCCCTGTGATTTATTCATGGATCAGTTGAATAGGAGAGGTATCAAAGTAATCGAAACTATTGAACAGCCAATATGAAAACCGACTCATGTACACAGATGACATTTTTGAATATCAATTTAAACAGGAGACAATCTTGAAAAGAAAACTTGAGTCAATTTTAGTGTTGGGTTTAGGAAAAGTTGGGACACTGGTAGGTGTTTTGCTAAAAAAAACCGGGTTCAAAGTTTTCGGCGCAGATCTTCACGAAAAAGCTGGGCTTCCTTTTGAGACTAAAGAAATCGATGTCGCAGATATCACGCAAGTCGCAGAGATGATGCAAGAGTATGATGCTATTGTTTCTTGTCTTCCATATAATTTCAACCTGGAAATAGCGACTCGAGCGTGTCGGCATGGAATTCATTATTTTGATCTAACCGAAGATGTCCCCACAACAAAAGATATAATTAAATTGAGTGAATCGGCAAATTCAATTTTGGCTCCCCAATGTGGTTTAGCTCCTGGATTCATTGCCATCGTCGGTGCTTCTTTAGCGGAAAATTTTGAAAAAGTTAGAAGCTTAAAACTGCGGGTTGGCGCACTCCCTCAGCACCCGACAGGACTATTGGGATATGCCTTTAACTGGTCACCAGAGGGAGTCGTGAACGAATATTTAAATGACTGCGAAGTAATCGAAGATGGTGTTCATAAATGGATATCGGCAATGGAGTGGATCGAAAAACTTTTCATTAATGGTATACAATTAGAGGCTTTCACTACCTCGGGAGGGTTGGGCACAATGTGCGAAACCTATTTTGGGCACATTGAAAACCTGGATTATAAAAGCATCCGTTACCCCGGGCATGTAAAACTAATGAATTTTTTCTTTCACGAATTGTTGATGCGAGAAAACAGGAAAACAGCCGGTGAGATTTTGACGAATGCAAAACCAACTGTAGAGCAAGATGTCGTATATATTCATGCCTCGGCTGAGGGCTGGCAAAATCGGCAACTCATTCGCGATGAATTTGTAAAAGCGTACTACCCCATCAAAATCGGTGACAGATCATGGAATGCAATTTCCTGGACAACCGCTGCCTCGGCATGCGCAATCATAGAGATGGTGCACAACGGCTCGATGACTAACAAAGGGTTTATAAAACAGGAAACGATTTCCTTACAGGAGTTTCTCAAGACAAACAACGGCCGCTTGTACAATTCAGAACCACATGGTGGCACAATCTCAGTTTAAGCATATAACTCATGGCTCGGTTCTATTTGGTTATGAGCTTTGAAATCAAAAAATTAATTAAATCTTTTTCTTCAAAGGGGGTAATAAAACGGGTTATTTTCAGGATGCCCATTTTTTCTCAATCAAAAAAAGTAGTTCTTGATATTCAACTGATTTGGAAAGAAAGATATCAACTATTTTTGATAGGAAAATAGAGGCCTCGCTTATTTGCTCATATCTTTCATCTTCGAGGAATCGGGGATCAGAGTTTGTGAGCTTATTACTCCCGGGATTTGTCTCACCTGATTACGGACAAATTTTCCAATGATCTCCGCATCAGAAGACATAAGATCTCGTGTCAGGACAATTTTCACGAGGATGTCGACATTACCATGAACGGAATGGATTTCCCTAACTTCCTCCAGGGCATATAGCTTTTCGACTATTCTATACTCTTTTTTCCCCGAAACATTCATCAGAACAAACGCGGTTACCTCCCGCAGCATCTCCGGATATTCGTTTTCCTTTTTATCTAACATATTTTCCCGAAAATCCTCCATGTTTTTAAAAATGAGTTGATCGATCCCTCCGCCGTATTCTCGTATCGAATTCTTTTCCCATTGATAAAAGGTTATATATACATAAAGATCCGCAACGGTTCGTTCAGGGAAGGATTTAATGAGACGCCCCTTTTCAATAATTTCTGTCAGGGGGATATAAATCGTTTTATACCAATCCTCAGCAGCGCTTTTAAATGAAACAGACTCCTCCCCCGGCATTTTCTCCAGGAAGCTCCGGTGTTTTGAAATCTGATTAATCAGATGAGCATATTGTCCCCCCTCTGTCAGCTCTATTGAATAAGACAGCCATGTCTTATCACTAAATCCCGACTTCTCCCGATATAGTAAATTTTCAAGGGTATCTTTTGATGGGATAAATTCAACGATGTTAGCATCAATTTCCTGATAACCGAATTCCTTTGCCGCTGAAACACGATGGTTACCATCTAAAACATAGTACTCTTCCTTGATCTTGAATAATTTAATACGCGGCAAAGGCTTACCTTCCCGCATAGCCTTTCTAATATTCTGAAGCCTGTCCAAAGGAACATTTTTCTTTAATCTAAATTTGCCGTCAAAGTCATGGTACCGGCCCACACTTCCCACAATCCGGTTAACCGGCACAGTACAGACCCCACGATCAACAGTGTCAAACGCCTCTTCATTTTTCTGCTTCTCCTTGAATGATTTTACTTGTTGCAGGTTACTGCGGCGCTTCCAGGAGATCCCAAATTTATTGAGCAATCCGGTCATCATCGATCTCAAAAAGGTAATATCCATAACTGTTTATAACTTTGGTTTCATTTACAATCGTTATCCGTTCTGATGGATCTATAAAGTTAGAATGAATGTGCCCATGGATAAAATGACTGGGAGAGTAATGTTCAATGAGCCATTTAAAACTCTTAAACCCTTTGTGACATTGGTCTTCTGCATCATGAATATGCCTTGGCGGCGCGTGTGAAATAATAATATCGACGCCCCCTTGCCTACGAATTCCTGATCGAAGACTTCTAACTGTTTTTCGCATCTGATCTTCAGTGTACTGATGCGGTCCCCCGTTATACCAAATCGATCCTTCCAGGCCTGTAATATTGATCCCCTGAAATTGAATCAACCTGGCATGAAGATCAATACACCCGTGGGCGGCCTAAAATC
>Ga0233410_10000420_pt1 | contig 13475 bp, 10 predicted proteins | sample Na_anoxic_1_MG_FD_179869 | JGI IMG/M metagenome (GOLD analysis project Ga0233410, IMG submission 179869) | Seawater microbial communities from Saanich Inlet, British Columbia, Canada - Na_anoxic_1_MG | ecosystem: Environmental > Aquatic > Marine > Inlet | place: Canada: British Columbia...
AAAGGATTGTTAGAGATGTGAAGACGCAGAGACCAACGGTTAGCAATGCTGAAATCTCGGCGGCTGCAGATTCTCTTGATGCCTCAGACTCAATGGAAGGTTTCGGCGACTTCGCAGCCGTCGTCTCCAGCGACTCAGACTTCGAAGGCTTCACCGCCGAAGGTGATGGCGAAGGAATCTAGAGTCGCTTCGCTCCAATTGAGAATGAACAATTAATAATTCCAGCCTAGCTCATTTTCGGGAAAGAAATATTTCATCTCGTACGTTTCATCGTCCTAGCCTTTTAGCGTCTTTCGTATTTTTCGCGGTCGTAATACCACCATCCTAGTGGCTAGTCGGCCGAAATAGCATTGCATATCTGGCGCGGGTTTTGCCGCCTCCGCTGCATGAACATTGAACAAATTTCTAAGCTCATAGCTCACCGCCGCAGTATCAAGCCAGCATTGATGGACTCTGAGGAGGCGATTAGCCCAGAGCTTTGGGAGACGCTTTTTGAGGCTGCGAACTGGGCGCCTAACCATGGACTCACTGAGCCGTGGCGCTTTCTCGTCTACAGTGACGAGTCCAGAGGCTCCATTGCCACAGCGCTGCAAGCAGCATATAAATCGGAGACTGCAACAGCAGAGTTCCGTCCTGAGAAATTTGAAAAAATGGGGAAGAATCCTTTCCTTGCAAACTCCGTGGTAGCGCTCGTCATGAAGCGCGACCCAAAGCGTAAAGTTCCAGAAATTGAGGAAATTGAGGCCGTCGCCTGTGCTGTACAAAACCTTCATTTAGTTGCCTCCGCTGCTGGACTAGGAGTATTTTGGTCATCGCCGGCCGTGACCTATGGACCGAGCTTTGCTGAGTCGTTAGAGTTAGACGCAGAAGACAAATGTCTCGGTCTTCTCTATGTTGGCTGGCCAAAAAAAGGTCTAGAATGGCCAGTGAGCAAGCGCACCGATGCTATGGCTAAAGTGACCTTTAAAACATAATACCAATTCGCTCTCTCGTGCGACTTTGAGTGGTTTTAGAGGTCGATCACGAAGCCGCCTCGGCTGGTCACGGCCTTGGCGATATCGAGGTGGATCCACCTTAACTCATAGCGCGCGCCCCACGAGTCACTGACTGCAATTTCGTTGGTCTCTTCATTGTAGCCAATGATCATGCAGATGTGGTGATTTGTTTCATTATTCTCCATGACTGGAATTACCTTTTCTGCTTCAGCTGCAATCGTAGTCGACCATTCAGAAAAATCAGCAACACTGGCCCGTTGCTTAGTCCTTTCATTGGCAATTTTATTATAACTTTGAAGACTGCGCATTTGCCAAAGGATAGGAACGCCTTTGTCGATATATTGCTTCACTCGACGTATTTTTAGGTCTTTTTCTAAATCGAGGTCTTTGATGCGCCTTGCTTTGCTACGGACAATGCGCTTACAGCTATCGGCCAGTTTGGTCGTATTTGTCCCACCACCAACTTGTGTAGCCGCTGTTGCTAACAAATACATATCAGCTGGAACTAACATATAGCGCATCGCGCGCTCGAAGGTCGCTGGGGCGCAGTAGCCTTTAGGTCCTTGATCGACCATCGGGATATTTTTGATGAGTGTGTCTCCGTTTGCTTCTTTGACGACGTTTTTTACCACCAACTTCTTAAGGTCAGAATCCTTTACAAAGGCTACTTTTCCTTGCTTATCGGCATTATCCTTGGAAACGATCAGTAGACTCGTGTACTCGTCCTCAATTTCAGAAAGTAAAAAGGCATGTTCACCTTTATTCCAGCGCAGCACTTTTCGTTTATCTTCTTTTTCACCGTAGTATTGTTTCTCCGGTTCACCCAGGCTTGCAGTCAAAGATTCATTGATGAGTAGCGCGTCTAACTTAATAGCTTCATTCAGTGATCCCGGTGGTTTGGTGCCAGGGTGGATTTTCTTGAAATGATCTTCAGCGAAGCCCGCCGCGCTGCCAAAGTCACCTTTATTTGCGTAAACAAGCGAGAGGTGAGTGGCCTTACCACCCGCTCCACCGTAGAGAGTGGCGCAATAGGGATGAGCTCCCAAAAATTGATACACCTCAGAAGTGTAGTACCTGTAGCTGCTAGATTGATCAGTGCTGGATTCCTTAGGCCACTTCAGGCGCTTAGCAACCTCAGCAGTAAGTTGGTTCCAAAGCGTCGATCCCTCAAAGAGTGCATGACCGATTGACTTATTTATTGCTCCATAGTCTGTGGCTGCTGGAGTCATATGGGTGCGTAATTTTTTTAACGAATCAGCCGTGAGCGTGTCAGTGTTGACGGTAAATTTCTTTCCGTTGGCTAATTTAAAAGTCAACGAGTCTTCAGAAAGATTAAGGACTTCAATCTTCAGTGTCTTGTTGGATTTTTTCTGAGTGATCGATACTTTTTCGGCGCTAGAGTCTGCCAGGCTGCCGAGGCTCACCGCGATGACCCCCATGGCTATTGGAATGAAGCGATATCTAGGAGTGATAAAAAGTTGGATCATAATGGTCAGAAAACGTGAGAACTTATAAACGAAATTTCTATTCTGTCTCAGAATAAAAGCGAGTTCATTTTCCTGAGCAGATCGTGAAAATTTACAATCTTCGATACCCAAGAACGATGAAGCAGGTTGTTAGTTTTTCATCTGCTGGAAGCCTGTTGAGGGAGTGCAAAACAGGAGAGAAGTGCCAAAAAGTGCCAAGGGACTGCGGCAATCACAGACAAGCTGCCTTTGCTTCGATTAAGATCTGGAGGATTCACCTGCTATGACTCCACAGCCCTTGACGAGGGAGGATGTAGAGCTGCGCTTGTAGAATTGCAAGAACGATTTCAGTTCACGGCTTTTTTACCTTTCATTCAGTCGCTGGGATTGCTTTAGTGATGGGGTGGCTGAGAAGGAAATATTTGTCGAGGTACGCAATTTACATAAAAGCTTTGGAACCCAAAAAGTGCTCAAAGGTTTATCGGCTAAAGTATATAAAGGTGAGACCCTCGTCCTGCTGGGGGGATCTGGAGGTGGGAAGTCTGTGCTGATGAAGCATTTCATTGGCTTGCTTTCACCGGATAGCGGTGAAGTTCTTGTGGAAGGCGAGAATATTACTGGGATGAATGAGAGAGAACTCAGTAAAGTGCGACGTATGATGGGTATGATGTTTCAGAGCAGCGCCCTCTTTGACTCCATGACAGTGGGGCAGAATATTGCATTCCCACTGCGAATGGGAGGGGAGAAGGATGAGGGCAGAATCACGAAGCTCGTAAGGGAGTCGCTTGAAATTGTCCGGCTTTCCGGGCAAGAGCAAAAAATGCCATCGGATCTCTCAGGTGGAATGCGCAAGCGCGTGGCTCTGGCCAGAGCGATTGTTGACCGCCCAGCCTGCGTTCTTTTTGACGAACCTCATGCTGGACTGGACCCCATCACGGCTGACTCTATCGATCATTTGGTGAAAGACCTCCAAACTAAACACCAAATGACCAATGTCATTGTAACGCATGAGATGCGCAGCGTGTTCCGTATCGCTGATCGTGTAATCTTCCTTAAAGAGGGGCAGGTCTACTGGGAGGGAACTCCACTAGAGCTTCAAGAATCAACAGATCCGGAGCTCAAAAACTTTATCGAGGGCAGCTCTGGAGAGAGCTGGGAAAACTAATGTTAACGAAACGACTAATTATAGCAGTGATGACTGGGCTTATCGGAGTGCCCTCCAGTATCTTGGCCACTCCTGACTACGAGCTGCAGCCTCTTGAGTATTCTAAGAAAAAGGATAGCAATGGCGTCACGGCCTTGCAAAAAACTCTGAACCTAAAACCGCAGCCCGCCACAGAGACTCTGCGGCAGATTCTCAAAATTCTCAAAGTGCCAGTGTCCTCTCAAATGTTGGTTTTTTCTAAAACCAGCGAGCAAAATGATCTTATTTCTCCCAATAATCCAAGGGCTGTCTACTTCTCAGAAAACTACTATGTCGGCTATGTGCCTGGCGGACTTATCGAGCTCATTGCAGCCGACGATCCATCTGGAGTGATGTTTTACACTTTTGACCCTCGCGCTCCCGAAAAGCAAAAAAAATTCAAACGCGACAACTCATGCCTGCGTTGCCACGCCTCTGGCAACACGCGGGATATCCCAGGTATGTTAGTACGCTCAGTGCATGCTGACCAAGATGGTCAATTAGCTTTAGCATGGGGGACGCATCTAACGGTGCCTTCTAGCCCCATTGAGGAACGCTGGGGTGGTTGGTATGTTAGTGGTACTCACGGAGATATCCCACACATGGGAAATAAAGTAACCAAAAAGATAGATGACGGTGAATACCGCTACAATGCGAGCCATGGCCAAAACGTCGAAGATCTCTCTGATTATATAAACACCTCCGCTTATCTTGCCAACACTAGCGACATCGTCGCTCTGATGCTGATGGAGCATCAGATTCACATGCATAATGCCTTTTACGCAGCGCGCTTCCAATACCAGCGATCTGAATTCCTCCACCAAGCTTTGCATCCAGAATCAGATTCAGAACACAGCAACCAAATACAAAAACTCATTCAGAGGCAAAGTGATAAGATTCTAGCCGGCTTGCTCTTTGCTGACCATGCCGCGTTACCTGTCGACGGTGTCGATGGCTCAGCTGCTTTCCAGAAGGATTTCATCGCTGCTGCTAGATCGAGTAAAGAGGGTTGGTCGCTGCGTGACTTAAGGTTGCAAAAACGACTTTTTAAATACCGCTGCAGCTACACCATCCACAGTGAGGCGTTCCGTCTGCTTCCAGATCCTATAAAGAAGCGCGTCCTCACAAACCTTCGACAGCACCTCACAGGCGAGCCCATCTCAGGAATGCCAGTGTTAAGCACCCGCGAGCGCACTCGCATCCATGCGATTCTCTCTGAAACTCTCAAAGGCTATTGAAACAGTACAAATCAATCCTTGCATGTCCTAAGATGTGAGAGAAAATACCCACCATGGCCTTTAAGGAAAAACGCGCAGAGACACTCGTCGGCATCTTCGTGCTGTTAGGCTTCTTAGCTCTTGCCGCTTTGATTGTGCAGTTTGGCCGAACGGGCGACAGCAAGGGTGACTCCTACCATGTGAGTGTCGAATTCAAGGACGCATCCGGTCTCATCAAGGGCAGTGAAGTCCGAATGGGCGGGGCAAAAATTGGCCGCGTTCTCTTCACCCCAGAATTGACTGATGACCTCACCGTCATGGTGCAGCTAACCCTCGATGATCGCGTTAAAATCTACCATAACTCGCAGTTCATGATTCAGTCTATCTCATTGCTTGGTGACAAAATGATCGTGGTTGTACCTCCTGAAATCCGTGAGCCTGGAAATATTCTTGAAGATGGAGCGGAGGTTTCTGGCGGCGGCGCTAGTGGACTAGATGCTCTCCAGTCGGATGCAGAGTCAGTGGCTCGCGATGCGCGGAAGTTGATGAAAGACGCTCGGACTTCGTTGTTGAAGTTCGATGCTGCCCTCGATGATATTCGCGTCGTTTCTGGCCGCTTAGGTGACACCCTTGAGAAGGTGAATAACGGTGTGTTAGGCGAGCGTAATCTCGAGAACCTTAAAAAATCTATCGCTAATCTCGAAGCTGCAACCTCCAGTTTCAAGGATTTAGGTGAAGGGCTGGAGCCTTCGATTGATGAGGTGCATGAGGCGATTGTAAGCGTGAAAAAAGCGGCCAATTCCGCAGAAGAAACCTTTGATGCGGTAAAGGAAGAAGTGAAGGAGTTCGGGCCTGCTATTAAAGAGCTTCCCGAGACCATCGCAGAATTCCGAAATGCTGCTACCAAGATTAGCAAGTTCGTTGACTCTGCCGACGCCACCCTCAACGGCCTCGAAGACGGTAATGGATTATTAGGTACTTTGGTTGGCGACGAAGAAGTCAGTGACGACACCAAAACCTTCATCAAAAATCTAAAACGTCATGGCGTGCTCGGCTATAAAGACGACTCGACCTACGACGAGCGAGATCCCAAGACTAGTCGCTACCGTGGGGTGCGGAGGTAGTAGGCAGAGGTCTTGGTTTACTCACAATGATTGAAAGATCTGCGCGATGGCTTGCGTTTACTCTTCAGAATACTATTCTGCAATCCATATGATCAAACCACTTCTTAATTCTAGCCTAATTGGCCTAGCACTCTTCAGCTCAGCTCACGCGCACCAAGGTCACGAGCATGCTCCTAAAGCCAAAGGGATGACTGAGGTCGTCCGCACTGGCAATGGAACTTTTACTTATGAAAACGTACTCGACTGGGGGAAACTCCCTGAGGACGCAAAACTTGGCCCTACCCACGGCGGTGTGGCTGTCGACAAGCAAGGGCTCATCTATGTCAGTACCAACGGCGAAAAGTCGATCGCGGTGTTCAAACCAGATGGAACCTTCGTCAAAGCCCTGGCTCCAAAAGCGCGAGGCATCCACGGACTACAAATAGTATCAGAAGGAGATAAAGAGTATCTCTACGGTGCTCAGCTCGGCGGTGATTCTAAGAGTAAAGAAAACCTCCGCGCTCTGAAAATTGATCTCGATGGCAATATCGTGATGGAAATCCCCAATAAAAATACGGGTGAAATCCCCGGGGGCGTCAAAGGTATCACTGGTATCGCAGTCGCTCCCGATGGCGCTATCTTCGTCAGCATGGGCTACGGATCAAACCTCATCCACAAATTTGATAAAGAGGGCAAATTACTCAAAACTTTCGGTGGCCGCGGTGACGAGTTAGAAAAATTCAAAACCTGCCACGGGCTAGGAATCGACACCCGATTTGGTGAGCCTCGCTTGCTCGTTTGCGATCGAGCAAAGCGCCGCCTTGTTCACCTCGATCTCGATGGAAACTGGATCGGCGTGCACGCCTCGAACCTCCGTCTGCCATGTGCAGTTTCATTCCACGGCGACCATGTCGCTGTCGCTGAACTCCAAGCTCGGGTCGTTATTATCGACAAAACCGGCACACCCGTTTCTTTTGTTGGAGACAATCCAAACAAGAAACAATGGGCCAACTTCAGAGTGAAGAACGAAGAGCAAACCCCAGGCATTTTCTCTGCTCCTCACGGACTCAGCTTCGACGCAACGGGGAACCTCTACGTCCAAGACTGGAATGCCACTGGCCGAGTTTCAAAACTCACTCTCGTGAAGTAAGTTAATTTTAGCGCAGGCTGGAAAATTGCTTATCTCTGTGGTAGCATAGCAGAAATGCCTAGCTACCATCCAGATCTCCAAACATTTCTCATTCCCTTGGCGGAACGAGAAATGACCTTGCGCGTTGCCTTAGCGAAGCTGGACGCTATCGGCAATAATGCCTCAGAAGTCCCTTGGATTGTTCAGATGATGGAGAATCCAGGGTTCTCCTTTCCTCCTTTTAGTATGTTTAAAGGGCGAGTGAGCCTCTTCCAACACGACTGTATCCACCTCTTGTTAGGGCGTGGTACCACACTGATCGACGAGGCCTTCACCATTGGTTTCACCATGGGATCTTCTCACGCCATGAGCACGACCGCCTCCAAGCTCTTCGGCTACGTCGCCGGCCATTGGTATCCTAAAGCCTATCGCTTTCCGCAGCACGCTCATAAGGTCTACGCCGATGCTGTCCATCTGGGGATGATCTCTCAGTGCCTCCCATTAGAAGAACTCGACTACCGACCCCACCTCGACTGCCCGCTGGGAGAATTGCGGAAGAAACTCGGAATCGAGGTGAAGTTGCTGGAAAGCTACTACCAAATCGAAGCTCGCCGCAACCCAAAGATCGAGGCTAGCCAACGCCTCTGCGCGTAGCGCTATTTCACAAACATCCAGAAAATGACATTTGTTTTTTTGGGGCTACCAAGAAGCAGGTTCGATAGCCCACGGGCTTACGGAATTCAGCCCCAGGTTGCCTTCGCAGCAGGCTAGCTGGGGGATATAGATTGATTCTTGAACCCTATGCTTTGGAGTGTGACGGCGGTTTCTAACCGCCTCGTCCGTGTTTGATAGTCTTGGGCTTGGCGGTTGGAAACCACCGCCACGAACCTCAGAGCTTGAACGTGCAAATATAGACACTTCATGCCTGCGACTGGCTGAAGGCCATTTTCATACCAGCAGCCTAGGGTGAGTGAAGCAGGAGCGTAACCCTAGGATAGGAAAGAAGGTGTCTTCTCTGGCTGAAGGCCAGACTCAGTGCCAGATAAAGCTCATGGACACATGAAGTCATCCCTTCAGCCAATCACCATTTTGACGCGAATGATCATTCTGAGTTAGCTAAGAGCTCAGTATTCCACGGCTTCCTCGGAGCGCTATTTTTCATCCCCCCCCAGAAAACAACATTCCGCTCTTTTGGAGCTTCGAGTAGTATTACTCGCGTTCATCTATTCAATGGGGAATCTGGATTTGTGGTTATTTTAAAAATAAATTAACTGATATTAAGCGCTTTACTCAGGTTTCAGTGGGTCTGTTAGGTGTTGAGTTTAGAAAGTTTTTAAAATTTTACTCATTGTCCAACTTCGCCTAACAGCTCGATTTTTTTTATAGCGCAAGGGGGGAGTAATGTCTTGATTCGTACACCTGTATCAAACCCTTGATAAGCCTAGAATTTTCAAGGATTAGCGTCATATCAAGCCTTTATTCACATTTTCTTTAAATCTTGAAAACCACAACATATGGTATTGTTAATAATTTGTTAATACTACATGGTGCAAAATGACGTTGACCGATGAGGGTAACATAAGCCATATTCTCCATCGTGTCTGCGACAGGCGCAAAAATGTCCGACGCGGCAACCAGAGCCACGGTCTTCTTCAGCACCAACCAAGCCCTTTCTCCTTTACCCTCACACCTTTTTCCTTCTAGCAACAATGTCCACCACCACCACAGTAACTCTCGGCGATCGCACTTTCGAAATCGATGAAGCCAAGGCGCAAGAAGCCTATGCCGCGAAGAAGGTCATCAACGGCCGCGACACCATGTTCTTCAATATCCTTCCACTCAAGTACCAGTGGGCATACGAGCTCTACAAGGAGATGAAGAACAACCACTGGGAGCCAGAGGACATTGCACTCCGCGGAGACGCAGCACAGTGGGCATCCATTTCAGAAGACCAGCAGCAAGCCGTTCAGATGCTTCTCGGTTACCAAACCACATCCGGAGAAATCACTGGGGCCGAAGAGATCTACGCCATCCGCGATATAGTCACCGCCCCTGAGCTCAAGCTCGTTTTCGGCCGCTACGTCCACGAGCAGAACACCCAGCAGGACGTTATCGTCCACATCTTTAGTTCACTCTCGCTCGACCCAGTCGCTTGCACCAACGCCTTCGCTGAAGCCGCTGGCAAGGTAAAGGAGCTCACCGACAAGCACCTCGTAGAGCTCGACCGCGATGTCGACATGACACAGCTCGCCAACAAGCAAGCCTTCGCCAAGAACACCTTCCTCTTCAGCCAGTGCATGGAAGGCCTCCAGTTTTACAGCCTCTACGCCGTCGTTCTCGAAATGGGACGCACTGGCAAGCTCACCGGCACAGCCGAAATTCTCTCCAGCCTCCTGCGCGATGCCGGATTCCGCTGCGAACTCTTCCGCAAGCTCTTCTCCGAGCTCAACCGTGAGAACAACGACATCCGCACCGACGCCTTCGACGCCGAGCTAGTCGCCCTCATGGATGAAGCAGTCGCCCTAGAGAAAGCATTCATCAGCGACTACCTTCCTGGAGCTGCCAGCGTAGGACTCGATAACGACACGCTCAACAGCTACATCGATCACGTAGCAGCCAAGCGTCTCGCTGGTTGTGGACTAGGCCCAGCAGCAGACGCCTCACCACTCCCATGGCTCGACGAAGTCTTCTTCCCCAGCGCCGCCAACCAAGCCAACGCCGCCGCCACCCAATCCCAAACCGAATTCGAAGACGACGATCTTTAGGCCCGAAGGGCAGTTTATCAGAGTTCAGTTTTCAGTGTTCAGAGCGCGACTAATGAAACTCAGAGAAACTTCCTCCACGACCAATTTCACAACCCAAGGTTTCATCAACCAAGTCTGAAAACGGAACACCGAAAACAGAACACTCTACAATAGGTTTCATCAACCCAGTCTGAAAACTGAACACTGAAAACCGAACACTTCTTCTCCACCATGACCACCACCCAATTAGGCGACGCCACCATCACCATCGACTCTGCAGCTGCTGAGAACATTCTCGCTAGCAAGCGCGTTATCAATGGCACCACACCATCAGGCTTCGGACTCGCTCCGCTCAAATACGAGTGGGCGTACGAGATCTACAAAACCATGCGCGCCAACCACTGGGAGCCAGAAGACATCCCGATGCAAAAAGACGTCGAGCAATGGCGCAGCGACGAAATTTCAGACGTCGAGCGCTGGATCATCAAGATGGGCATCGGCTACTTCTCCGCTGCAGAAGGCATCGTAGGGGACAACGTGATTCACGTGATCCGCGAGCTGGTTTCAGCACCTGAGCTCAACCTCGTTTTCCGCCGTCACGCTCACGAAGAGAACATCCACGCGGACTCACTAGTCTATATGGTATCATCCCTCGGCATCAACCCGCACGAATGCGAGGCAATGCTCGAAGACATTCCAACCATCAAGGACAAGACCGACTTCGTTGTTTCCAACAGCCGTGGCCTCCGTCGCGATCTAGACATGTCCAAGACCGAGAGCAAGCAAGCGCTCGGCCGCAACATCTTCATGTTCGGTCAGGTGATGGAAGGCACACAGTTCTACGGCCTCTTCGGCATGATCCTCAGCCTTTACCGCCAGAACAAATTCCCAGGCATCGGCCAGATGTTCCGCTACACACTGCGCGACGAATCCAACCACATCGAACTCCTCCGCAATCTCCTCATGGACCTCGTCGACGAGAATCCAGAGGTCTGGACTGCCGAGTTCCGCGAAGACCTTCGCGCCACTATGGCCGAAGGCATCCGCCTCGAAAAAGCTTTCATCCGCGACTGTCTCCCAGTAGCAGCCGTCGGCCTCAACATGGTGGAGTTCGAGCAATACATCGACTTCATCGCCGACCGTCGCCTCACAGCCTGCGGCCTCGAGCCACTCGTCGAAGGCGGAACCTCCAACCCATTCCCATGGCTCTCCGAGATGATGGACATCAAGAAAGAACAAAACTTCTTCGAAGGCCGAGTCACAGAATACCAAAAAGCATCATCCCTAGGAGAAATCGACGACGACGATCTTTAGCGGAGCTAAAGGAGACTTCCAGAGTTCAGTTTTCAGAGTTCAGACCAGGATAATGAAACAAACGCTCCGCCATATCTCTTCTAGCTAACCCAAGGTTGCACCAACTCAAGTAGTCTGAAACCTGAACACTGAAAACTCCAAGTCTTTAAACCTCCATGTCTTTGCACACTTTTGAAGAACTTGAAGCTTGGAAACGTTCAGCAAAGCTTGCCGCGGATATCAACATAGCCATTCAAAATCACAGTAACTACGCCCTTAAAGACCAAATATCACGCTCCGCCATTTCAGTTCCATCGAATATTGCGGAAGGCTCAGAGCGTGACTCCACCAAGACTTCATCCGATTTCTCAGAATAAGCAAAGGTTCATGCGCCGAGCTAAGAACTCAGCTCTACATCAACCAAAAATTAGCCAAGAAACCGGATCTGACACACTCCCAGAAACCAACCACTACATCCAAGAGACCAAGGAAATCCTAGCAATGCTCCAAGGCTTCATCCTGAAACTTCAGGAAAGACTATGAGAGTTCAGTTTTCAGAGTTCAGACCAGCTCAATGAAACAAAAAGCTCCCCAATCGCCAAAGAGTCTCCGAACCACAAGTTCCATCAACCAAAGTTCCATCAACCCCAGCAGTCTGAAAACTGAACACTGAAAACTCCCAGTCTTTCAACGCCACTCCTAAATAACCAAAAAACCACCCACCACTTCACACAATGTACAGAAATATCACCCTCGAAGAAGACGTAGCGTTGAAAAACGTCGTCACCCGCCCTCGCTCCGAAAAGCCTGACTTCGCTTGGCGCGATCAGCTTTCCACGCCCACCAAGAGCGTTCCCCAAGTCATCGTTGTCAATGGCTCCACCGAATCTGAGCTCTCACTCGAAGACGTAGCCGACACCATCGGTAGCGCACTCACCGACCTCCTTCTTGCCCGACAGCTGCAGGAAGATCACATCTTCAACGATGAGAATCGCCACTTTGTCTCCGGCGTGGCACACAATGTTGCCGAGTCACTCATCGAGCAAGTCACCGACGGAGGCAAGCTCAAGCTCACCCAGAACGACCTCTACCTTCTCATCGAAAAGGCACTGATCGAGAACGACGCCCACGACGTAGCCAAATCCCTCGTCTTCAACCGTTCGCTGGCAGACAAAGGATCCATCGAAGTCTCCGCCATCTCTAGCGAGCCATTCACCGTCCGCCTCATCCGCCGCAACGGCAACGTCGTTCCATGGTCCGAGACCAAAATCGAGAGCGCAGTCCGTCAGGCGTTCCTCACCATGAAGCTCGATGCCTCACCGGCATCAGCAGTCGCCCACGCCGTCACCAACCGCGTCCGCACTGAGGGAAAAGCATTCATCCACATCGAAGACGTCCAGGACATCGTCCAGGAAGAACTCATGCGCGCTGGTCACTTCAAGATCGCCGCCCACTACGTCCTCTACCGCGCCGAGCGCGCCGCCACTCGCACTGACGACGACGCACTGCCCATCGAAGACCCACAGCAGGACTCCATGGTGGTCGTCACCACAGCAGATGGCAATTCCATCTTCTGGGACGGCACCGAGCTCAAGAAGCGCATCCAGTTCGCCTCCATCGGCCTCGACCTTTGTCTCTCAGAAAGTGACATCGAGCGCGAACTCCGCCGCTCCATCGGCACCGAGATCACAGCAGAAGGTCTACAAACCACCATCGTTCTCAACGCCAAGACACTCATCGAGCAAGACGCAGACTTCTCCAAGTTCGCTGGCCGCATCCTCCTCTCCTACATTTACGAAGAAGTCCTCGACTGGAATATCCTCCGCGACGGCATTGAAGGGGTAAAGGCTGCGCACGTCACAGCATTCAAGGCATACCTCAAGCACGGTGTCGCCATCAAGCGCCTCAGCCCAGAGCTCATCGACGGCCGCTACGACCTCGACAAAATCGCCGAAGCACTCGACCCGACTGCTGACCTCGACTTCGACTTCCTCGGCATTCAGACACTCTACGATCGCTACCTCGTGATCGACAAAACTGGCGACAAGCAACGCCGCCTGGAAGTTCCACAGTTCTTCTGGATGCGTGTCTCCATGGGCCTCTTCAAAGAAGACGGACCTGACAAGCAAGACTGGTGTATCCGTCTCTACAACCTCTACAAAGGTCGTCGCTTCTGCTCATCCACTCCGACACTCTTCAACTCCGGCACACTCCACAGCCAGCTTTCTTCCTGCTACCTCTACAAGGTCGACGACTCCATCGAGTCCATCATGCAGCGTGGTATCGCAGACAATGCTTACCTCTCCAAGTGGGCTGGTGGCCTCGGTGGTTCATGGACTGCTGTC
>Ga0233410_10000421_pt1 | contig 13457 bp, 12 predicted proteins | sample Na_anoxic_1_MG_FD_179869 | JGI IMG/M metagenome (GOLD analysis project Ga0233410, IMG submission 179869) | Seawater microbial communities from Saanich Inlet, British Columbia, Canada - Na_anoxic_1_MG | ecosystem: Environmental > Aquatic > Marine > Inlet | place: Canada: British Columbia...
AGATGGCATTGATATCAGACATAAATAAATCACAGAAATAGCGGGGGGTGGGAGAATTCATTGGGGGGAATTTATGTTAATTCATTTACATATAGAGTTTTTTAAATGAGACAAGAAGGAATTGTTAGCCCATCGTAAAAGAGTACGACCATTTAGCATATCGAATGTGTCCGAGACGTAGTTACGAGTACTGATTTTTTGCCCCGATGCTTCTAATATGCTTAGCACTAAAGTGAGTCACTTTTTGCGATCAAATAATTTTGGATCTATTTAGCGAGTAACTTTTCGGTGTACTTAGCGAGCAAGTCAGCCTCGAGGTTGACCGATTTACCCGGCGTGCAGGCGTGCAAGTGAGTGTGCTCGAAAGTGTGTGGAGTGATCCAGAAGACTGCGCTATTCTCTGAGAGTTCGGCGATAGTCAGCGAAATTCCGTCGATGGCAATGGAGCCTTTATCGATGCAATACTTGTGAATTGATTCAGGGAGAGCAACCTCAAAACGATGGTCTTGGCCGTGTTTTGATAGATCGAGAATAGAGCCCGTGTCGTCAACATGACCTTGGACGAAATGACCTCCTAGGCGGTCGTTTGCTCTGAGCGCGCGCTCTAGATTGACCACTGAGCCTACCTTAAGTTTACCTAATGAAGTGACTTTCAGAGTTTGAGCTAAGAGGTCAAATTTTGCTGAGGAGTCATCAAACGCCGCGACGGTGAGGCAGCATCCGTTGGTGGCAACTGAGTCACCTAGTGCTAGTTCACTAGCGAAGGGTATAGTGATGGTGAAGCGTGATTGCTCGCCAAGGTTTTCAATGTGAGTGATGGTGCCAGTAGTTTCGACAAGTCCTGTAAACATGATGCTTAGATGCTAAAAAAAAGCCCCGACATTGTCGAGGCTTGTAGATTGATTTTAGTGTGATTGACCGCTGTGATCATCGTGACTAGCGCCGTGCGTTACATCAGTGTGTTCCGCGTCGTGCGTGTCTTCCGCATGCTTGTCGTGGTGTTCCACATTTTCGAGAGGATCCTCAGTCATACCTTTAGATGGAATAAGCATGAAACATGCTCCCATAATGACGGTGGGGATGAGGGCTGCTTTCATGAGTTTGAATGGCACCACACCACCTTTGAAATACTTGCCTAGGATCGACTGGCCAGCTGGGTTCGGTGCGTTGGCGATGACCGTGAGGCCTCCACCAGTAACTGCACCTGCTAGGATAGCGTACTTGGCTCCGATAGAGAGGCCTGGCGCTTGTGATGCGAGGTAAGTGATAGCAGCATTATCGTTGAATGCTGTGAGCACTGTAGAGCCAATCATCAGGATGTAGCGATTGTCGATCGATGTGATCAACGGCTCGATCCACCAGGATTGGCATTTACCGTGAATGACAAGTCCTGCGAGGAAGAAGCCAACCAAAAGCGGTGATTTCATACTCACTTCATTCTGGTGGTGACCAGTGGTCTGGGTGAAGCCGAGGAAGAAGATGAAGCCGAGAATAAAGAGTGGTGGATCGTGTGCGTTGAGCACTGTCCAGGCAAGGAAGGCCATGTGCACGAAGGTGACAAAGAACGGAATGGAGTCTTCGCGATCTGCCCACAGTGGACGATGATTTGCACGCCCATTCTCTTCAGCTAATGCCTTGAAGTGCTTTTTGTAGATAAAGAAGTAAATGGTATTAGCAATGAGGATGCCTACAACAGCTTTAAGTCCAAAGTTGAGGAACATGTAATCAAGTCCGAAGTTCCAAGTGTTGGCAATCATCAAGACTGGTGGTGCAGCGAAGTGGGTAAGGGTTCCTCCGACAGAGATGTTTACGAAGAGTAAGCCGAGTGTGGCGTAGGCAAAGTTAGCGGGTGGGTTTTTATCAAAGAATCGCTTACCGAGCAACATAGCAGCAATAGTCATCGCCGCAGGTTCTGTGATGAATGAGCCAAGAATAGGGGCGATGGTTATGATGGATATCCACCACGCTGCTGGCCCACCGCCAAAGAGGCGGGCTATCGAGCCGATGACTCTTTCAGCGAACCGTACCACTGGCCGAGTCGCTGCAATTGCCATGATGATCACAACAAAAACTGGTTCGATGAAATTGACGTCACTACCAAAGTAGAGTTGGACCTGATGATAGCCATCTAAGAAGCCATCAAGACCTTCACCGAGGAAACCAAAGAAATAGTAGATGGAAATAACCAGAGCAGCAACCCAGAGACCAAAGATGACTTCGACTTCTCCTAAGAAATGGAGAGCTTGAGCTTTGAATGAGACATCATCCTTTGCGTCATCTTGTGGTTTAGCGCAGGCAGTACGCCCTTCTTTCTTAATGCGGACCTCATGTACCTCTTGATGGTGGTGTGCCATGTTGACAAAAAAACCAGCCAAGAATGTGTGTAGAATAGCGCAGACAAAAATGATTGAAGCTACAAGGTTGAAACCATTTTGTTGCTTCGAGCGGTAGGATAGAGTCTCGCCAAGGTCGATTTTGCCGTCTTCGTTGAGTTTCTTGTCATAGTAGCCCAGTGGGAGTGGGAACTCAGCAAATTGGTCAGCGGTAAGACCATATTCGCCAGCCTTGTAGAATGGTTGCTTCTCTGCGGACGCCATAGCTAGGGAGCTCAGCCCAATGAGGGCCATCATGGCGAAAATGAGGTGTTTGTAGTTGCTCATAATAGATGTAGATTTTGTGTGCGCATGGAAGTAAACAGATATTGGCTATCCAGCAATGCTTATTTGTATCGTTGTTTCTCGGAATGGTGGCTTGAATTGCCCGCTCGCTTTGATAATTCTGCAAAGCATGCAGCTTAATCTTCGTTTACTCGCTCTTGCAGCCACGGCATACACTACAACATTCGGCCTAGTTAGCTGTGCTGTCATCGGAAGAAACGCCAAAATTGTAGGGAAAGACTTAAAGTCTCTCACTTGGTTCGGCGATGACGATGAAAAAGAGAAAAATGAATCAGGTCTGAAAGATCTAGCAGATATCCAAGCTACCGTGACGACTGATTCTAGCCTACTCTATAGCGAAGATAAAATAATCTGGGCGGACGAGGACCCTGATAAGCCGATGACTGAGCTAGAGACGCTCTGGAAAGAAGGGCCGCGGGACGATTGGTATGAAAGTTACACGGAGGCCATGCGCCTCGCGCGTAAAAATGGTAAGCCAGTATTATTATGGTTCACGAATTCAGACCGAAATACTGCAGCCAAGTCTCTGAGTAATGAGCTCTTTTCGTCAGCTGAATTTGAGGATTGGGCGAAAGAGAACGTCATCCGTCTACGTGTGGATAGCAATATTCACGAGGATGACGAACGGCGGAAAGATGCAAAACAAAAGTACATCAACCAACTCCGTAAGCAATACAAGGTGATGGGATCTCCCGTCGTGCTGATGCTCTCACCGCGAGGAACGCAATTTGGCAAATACCGAGGCTACAAAACTGGCGGATCGGTCTTTTATTTTGGTCGATTGAAGTCGGCGCATCGCAATGCTTTAGCTGACTACGGTAACTGGCGCGAGGAATATGAAGCAAAAGGCTACAGGATTTGGCACGACCACAAGGGCCGCAAAGTTTTTGCCAAACCAGTTTCTCTAATAGAGGGAGAAATTACCCTCAAGAACCCTGAGGGGAAACGCTCAAAAACGAGTCTCAAAAAACTTTCACCAGACGACCAAACGTGGGTCGCCGACTATGTGAAAAAACAAAAAAGATAATTTTGGGCTGGAGATCTTTGTGTTTTACCTGAGTAAAAAATAAAACCCGAGCGCCGCGCCCCCAACCCAAACGGCAATGATGTGTGCCACGCCAAAGGAACGAGCACCTGGGCTTTCGGCTGGGTCGTCTTTATGCGGGCCAAACAAGACATTATAGCGAGCCACTAACCAAGCACCTAGAAGAAACCAAAAGATGAGAAAGAGGATGAGTCCTATTTTTATAATCAGCATTGTTAGCTTGGTGGTTAGTATTTGTTCCTGCTGCATGCTTCGCGCTGAAGGTATGTCACAGCCATAGCCTTCGGCAGTGAGAGGGAAAACTACATTATTTCTTCCACGAATTCTTGCTTATTAAAGCGCTTGAACTGGTGTGCTTCCTCGCCCATGCCGATATAGCGTGGTGCGATCTTGAGCTCTTGGTAAATTGAGACGATGATGCCGCCTTTACCTGATCCGTCGAGTTTGGTGACAACTAAGCTGTCGAGGTCGATCACCTTGTTGAATTCGCGAGCTTGCTGCAGCGCATTGCCGCCGGTGGTCGCGTCCACGACGATCATCTTAGTATGTGGGGCGCTAGGGTCCTGCTTGCCGATAGTGCGTTCGATCTTCTCCAGCTCAGCCATCAAGTTATGCTTGGTGTGGAGTCTACCAGCAGTATCGAGAATTAGGAATTGAGCTCCCGTATTGATTGCCTCTTGGTGCGCCTTATAACAAACGGAAGAAGGATCAGCTTTGGGAGCGCCCTTAACAATAGGGATTTGCACTCGCTCAGCCCAGACTTCGAGCTGCTCCACAGCTGCGGCACGGAAGGTGTCTGCGGCTGCAACTACTACTGAATAACCTTGTTGTTTAAATGAGGTCGCCAGCTTGGCTGTAGAGGTGGTCTTGCCTGTGCCATTGACTCCTACCATCAAAATGACGTGGGGTAGTCCATCAGTGCGTGGGGTCAGATCTGTGAGGTCGGCCGGTAGAATCTCAGCAATATGCTTCTTGGCGGTTTCCACCACATCTTCACCAGAAATTTTGCGGCCAAGATCCTGTAGTTCATCGACAATAGTCATTGTTAGGCGTGCGCCGAGATCGGCACCTATGAGGTCTGCTTCTAGTTCCTCCCAGTCGATTTCCGCACGGTTGCGGACCTTGTTGATGAACTTCTTAAAAAATCCTGCCATAACGAGTCTCCTTTACGCCCAGATTAAGATCTGGTCAAGAACTGCTCGTTACTGAATATTACCGAAACTCGCAGCCTAGATGAACTTACCTGGGGTCAATATGCTGAATGGACCAGTCTTCAACCCTGCCATCGTCGCTGTCATTTGCTTTCTCGCCCATGGGAGTGAATTCATCAGTGGGAAGGAGAGGTCTCTGGCGACTCCTAACAAACTATAGTCAGATTGGAAAAATGGCGTCGCCCAGCGTGTGGCTCGTTGGTAAAACCTGAGATGCTTTTTCCGTCTATTGGAATAACGCGCCAGTGCCTGTGGCTGATCTGACTCTCTCAGGCATTGCGCAAGCGTGCTAGCATCCACCAAGGCGAGGTTGACTCCTTGTCCCAATTGTGGGCTGAGGGCGTGGGCCGCGTCTCCTAATATAGCCACATTGTTAGTGTGCCATTTTTTCATCACCACATCGTGGTAGCCTGCGACTGATAAGTCATCGTGGCTGTTGATCTGCTGTAGAAATCCCTCTGCCTGCGGTGCGAGCTTGAGAACCGACTCCTTCCATTCATCGAGCGGGGTGTCACGCCATTGCTCGACTTTATCCATCCGTATCGACCAAAAGAGACTCAGTAAATCGTGCTCGGTTCCAGTCGGCAGCAGCCCGCAGAGCTTATCGGTGGAACTGACCGACTGCCACAGCTGATTAGAGTGAAAGGCCTCAGTGCGTTTCCCGATAAACCACAACGCCCCCCACGGGTATTGTCTATGCGAGTAGGGGAGACCTATTTGGTCACGCAGAGTCGAGCGCGATCCATCACAGACTAAAAGTAAATCAAATGGGCCATGGCTGTTAGTCTCTGTGCCGACCAGTTGATGGATATTTCTCTCCGTCTTGATCTCGGAGATTTCGGTCCCCCAGTGAAGACGAACACCAGCCTGAATGACGGCTTTCTCTAGGTGCTCAAAAAGTGTGCTGCGGTGGGTGCCAGCCCCAGCGATACCCTGACAAAGTTCACCGTAATGAAGATCTAGCATCGTTGCTCCACGGTCGTTGATGCAGTGGAGTTGGTTGATGATCGTCGTCTTAGGCAATACATTATCGTAAATTCCAAGTTCTTTGAGGACTGCTAGACCAGTCGGTTGCAGCAGAAACCCCGCACCGATGGGGGAGTTTTCTGGAGCCCTTTCAAATAGACTCACGGCATGGCCATCGCGTGCCAGTAGAATAGAACTCGCGGCGCCGGCACTACCGAAGCCAACAACAGCGACACGAAGTGGCTTACTCATAGCGTCACACTAATGAATTTCAGCCAGAGCTAATTTTAGTATCTCAGCATGAATTGTCTCGATTGATGGGCTGGAGTCGATGACTCTCGCATAGGGCTCATCCTTCACACTGAGGAAAACATCGCGGCAAAACTGGAGGGCGTCGCGTTGTTCAAATTCGTTGGCCTCGTCGCCACGCGTGCCAATCCGCTCAAGCGCTTGGTCGACATCGAGATCGAGGATAAATAAAATATCGGGAGCTGGAGCAAAAGCTTCATTCGTCTTGCGCAACTCAGCAACATCGAAGCCATTGGCACCTTGGTAGGCCATGGTGGAAAAGTAATACCGGTCCAGCACCACATGCGTACCAGTCTCAAGAGCTGGAAGGATCACATCATCCACATGTTGCTTACGGTCTTTATGAAACATCTCGAGCTCTTCATCAGGAGAAAATCGGCCCTCAGTCATTGAAGCGCGGAGGATTTTGCCAAATGGACCATCGGACGGCTCGCGGTCCTGCAGAGCATCTTCACCACTGGAGCGTAAAGCATCAGCTAACATTTTGACCTGCGAGGACTTTCCTGTGCCGTCAATTCCTTCCACCACGATCAATAGCCCACGCTTCTTTTGCTCATCCATTGGCTTGTTAGTACGAAAGCCTAGCTAGTGGCGCAAAACAAAAAAGCTCCAACATGAACGAATCATGCCGGAGCTGTATAAATATCGGACTGCGTTGACTTATTTGTCTGAGCGAAGACGCGCCACGCTGTAGTCTGGATCGTCAGGAAGAACCTCGATGTCTACCAAGGTGCCAGCACGCTTGATCATGTTGCGGCAGTCAGCCGAGAGATGACGCAGGTGCAGTGTCTTGCCAACCTTGCGGTAGCGCTCGGACATCGCATGGATGGCATCGATACCAGAGTGGTCGCAGATGCGCGCCTTCTCAAAGTCGATCACGATGCTTTGTGCATCACTACGAGCTTGGAAATGCTCTGCAAAATCACTGACAGAGGCGAAGTAAATCATACCTTCCACTGCATACACGCGCTCGTCATCAGCCTCTTTCACTAATTCAACTGTGACGTGCTGCGAGCTCTTCACCGCAAACGCGAGAGCTGACACAATAATACCACAGAATACTGCTAGGGCTAGGTTGTGTGAGAAAATGGTCACCAAGGTCACCACTAAGATGACGAAGATATCAGAGTTGGGAACCTTGCCGACAGTCTTGAAGGTCGACCACTCGAAGGTCGCAATCACGATCATGAACATCACACCCACGAGGGCTGCAATCGGAATCGCTAAGATGAACTCTGAGCCAAAGAGAATGAAGGCAGCCAGTGAAAGTGCACCGACTATTCCTGAGGTCCGACCACGACCACCGGACTTCATGTTGAGAAGCGATTGACCAATAGTAGCACAACCACCCATGCCGCCGAAGAAGCCTGAAGCAATGTTTGCAGCTCCCTGAGCCAGACACTCACGGTTAGACTTGCCGCGGCTGTCAGTGATTTCATCGATCAACTGGAGAGTTAGGAGAGATTCTATCAAACCAACTATCGCTATCGTGATTGAGATCGGCAGGATGCCTTTCCAGAAGGCCCAATCAAAAGTCACACCACCAAGAAGTCCGCCTTGGAAGGTTGGTAGGCCAGTCGATATCGTGCTAGAGCCACTTAACTCCAGAAGAACGTCACCAACAGTACGACCAGCGACGAGATCGAAATGAGTAGCTAGACCAACAGTTAGAATTGCTACCAATGAGGGAGGGACCGCCTTGGTGAGCTTCGGTAGGAATACGACGATGCCCATGGTGAGAGCCACTAGGGCCACCATCATCACCAAAGACGAGCTGTCAAGCCACGAACCATCCTTATTTTTAAAGAAAACTAACTGGCCTAGAGCTATCACTACCGCTAGTCCATTGACAAATCCCATCATCACGGGGTGGGGGACAAGCCGAATCAACCGGCCCAACTTACACAGACCAATAGTCGTCTGAATGATGCCAGCCAGAATAAGTGCGATGAAGAGATACTTGTAGTCCATCCCTTCAATCCCAGTCGCAGCTCCGAGCTGGAATGCCTGGGCGGCCACAATAGCGATAGCCCCTGTAGCACCACAGATCATACCTGGGCGGCCACCAAAAGCAGCAGTGATGAAGCCGACAAATACGGCTGACCAGAGGCCAATGATCGGGCTAACCCCCGCAATAAACGAAAAGGCAATCGCCTCCGGGACAAGTACTAGAGAGACAGTGAATCCCGAAAGACAGTCGTCCTTCAGGTTGCCGCGCTTCTTTTTAAATTTGAACATAGAAAAACTTTGTGTGTGGACTGGCTGGACTAAAGAGAAAAACCCACACAAGCAACCCCGAACTCCGACAAGAAGTCGAATTATCCAGAGCTGAGTCAACTTTTCCGACATTCGAGGCAAGATTCAGCTTGCCTAAATCCGATCGAGCCATTACCAAGCACCCGCTGCCTCTGGCTCCACTCCGGGGGTGGCACTTTTTTTACAATGCGCTCCCTTAGCTCAGCTGGATAGAGCAACGGATTTCTAATCCGTAGGTCACAGGTTCGAGTCCTGTAGGGAGTACCATTGATTCGCCCATATTCCGTATAGGTTTAAGGGCTTTTTTATTGTGTGCTGTACAGGGTGTGCTGACATTGATGGTCAATGTTACTTGTGGGCTGGGTAGAGAGAGGTTCTAGCTGTCAACAAGGTGACTACTTTCATCAAGAGGTGCTGAGATGAATCTGTAAAAGCCACCAGATCGTGGCAGAGGAAGTTCTTCAGCTACAGTGTGACAAACTACAAGAAGACAAAGTTGCGGTTCGCACAGCAAAGTGTGAAATGCTTCAGGGGAAGTGTAAAGGTAGTGATGCATCGAGGATTCAAACGAAACTTGAAGTGCTTTACTGTAGAATATCTTAAGCCCGTTCTCAGAGGCTGGAGCAACTACTTCAGAGTGTGTGAAGCCAAAGGAATGTTAGAAGAGTTAGACCGCTGGATTCGACGACGACTCCGAAATGTCCGCTGGCGACAATGGAAACGATTGTGAACGAAGCGCAAGAAACTCATGGCACTATCGTTATCCGAGGCAGCTGCCAGCACAAATGCCTTCAATGGTTGTGAGGCATGGTGGAATAGCTGAGTTGGCCATATGAATTTCGTGCAGCGGAACCGTATGGTCGGTGGTGAGAGAGGCGGCGGGAGCAATTCCAGTGTATGACGATTGATGAGTCGACAGGCTCAGAGGCCTTGCTTAGTTTAGAGTTAGGGCAAATTTTGTGTACATCGCGCCGAGCTTCGAAGGGATGGATCGCTAGCGAAGGTGGCGGGCTCGAGTGGCTGGATGTTAACCTACCACCTGATGGGGCAGACTTCTCGTTCGCGGTGTTTATGGAGCGCGTGGACGGGCTTTTGGTAGGGCTAAACAACTTTGGAAAAAGTGCTGACGTTCGGCGATTGGCCATATACCAAACCTGTCATTGTTTTGAGTCAAACTCTGGCAAACGTACCAGGCGACCTAGAGGGGAAAGCTGAGATTGTCAGTGGTGAGAACACTCTTGTGTCATGAAGGTGGAGAGTGTGATCGCAAATTTCTCAGCTAGATTCTTGCGCTTTGTTGGGGCGGTGGCATAGAGTATAATGTTCGTTTCGACTACTGTGGTCGGCGAGTGCCTCTAATCAAGTAAGAATCATGAATACTAAGGAAAATATAGAAACCCGTCGGTCCATCAAACATTTCAATCCTGATCACGTGATGCCTGAAGAGGATTTAGCGGAGCTTATACGCCTAACGAAACTAGCGCCGTCTTCATTTAATATGCAAAACTATCGCTTGTTAGTGGTGCGTGATAAAGAGCTCAGAAAGCAAATCCGTGCGGCGGCTTGGGATCAAGAGCATGTGACGGACGCGAGTGTCCTTTTCATTATGTGTGCTGATCTGAATGCTCATGATGCGGACCCTGAAGAGTATTGGGGGCACGCTCCGGAGGAAATACAGAATATTTTGGGACCGATGATCAAGCCCTTTTATGAGGGGAATGATGAGCTGATTCGGGATGAAGCAAACCGCTCGACGGCGCTAGCTGGAATGACGCTCATGTTCGCAGCTCGTGAGCTAGGCTATGATTCTTGTCCGATGATTGGCTTCGATAAAGATGCTGTTTCTAAATTGGTCAATCTTCCAGAAGCTATGATGTTAGGGTTTATGATTCCTGTCGGCGAGCAATCTAAGGCGGCTTGGGCTCGAGGCCCTAGACTTTCTGATAAAAAAGTCGTCATTCACGACAGGTTCTAAACAGGATTGAAATACTTCAAATCACCTCGTTCAGCGAAATGCTCAGCGAGGTTTTTGTTTTCATTGGCTCGATTCGTATAGTCGTACCTCAGAAGAGAGGGGTAAAGCCTTGAATTATACCCGATTAGAGTTGCAAAAAGCGTCTCAGACTGCTTTCAAAGCGGTGTAATGTCAGATACCAAAGAGAGAAAATCGCTTGAGGAACGTCACCAGATGAGTGACTTGGAACGTTTGCGTCACTCCTGTGCCCACGTATTGGCTACGGCGATCATGCGTATCTGGCCAGATGCCCAGCTTGCAGGCGGGCCTCCAGTTGACAATGGGTTCTACTACGACATGGAACTCAAGCACCGCATCACGCCGGACGATTTCGCAAAAATTGAGGCTGAGATGAAAAAGGTGGTGAAAGAGAATTCCCAGTTTGAGAAGGAAGTGATTAGCCGTGAAGATGCTCTAGCTTTGGCTAAGAGCGGTCGCCTAGGAGCTATTGCTGAGCGTGAAGTAGAGAGCAAATTTAAGACTGACCTCCTAGCTAGCATTCCTGAAGGTGAGGATATTTCGATCTTTAAGAATAATGATTTTTGGGACCTCTGCGCAGGTCCACACGTAGGACGCACAGGCAACTGTAAGGCATTCAAAGTGATGAGTGTGGCCTCGGCCTTCTACAAAGGTGATAAGGATAAAGAGAGTCTCCAGCGCGTCTACGGTACTTGTTTTAAAAATAAGACTGAGCTCACTGACCACTTAGAGAAGTTAGAAGAAGCTAAGAAGCGCGACCACCGTCGCCTAGGCAAGGAGCTTGGGCTTTTCGCTATCGATGACGCAGTAGGGCAGGGACTTATCCTCTGGAAACCAAAGGGCGCACTTGTGCGTCGTTCGCTTCAGGACTTTATCACTGAGCAACTTGACGCGCAGGGCTACAGCCAGGTGTACACTCCACACATTGGCAAGCTCAGCCTCTACCGTACCTCTGGTCACTTCCCATTCTATTCTGATAGCCAATTTCCTGCGATCCCCGATCGTGACGCGCTTGAGAAGCTTTCCGAAGAAGAGGCGAGCTGTTCAGTCCTAACCAATGGTCTTTCCACTGGTGAGATCGAGGGCTACATGCTTAAGCCGATGAACTGCCCACATCACATCAAGATTTTTGACAGCGACCCGCACAGCTATCGTGACCTTCCAGTGCGTCTTGCTGAGTTCGGTACCGTTTACCGTTGGGAGCAATCTGGAGAGCTCGGAGGCATGACGCGTGTGCGTGGATTTACTCAAGATGACGCACACATTTTCTGTACTCCTGACCAGGTGGACGAAGAGATTGCTAGTTGCCTAGACCTCGTGAAAAAGGTTCTCAGCACACTTGGTATGGAAGACTATCGTGTGCGACTTTCCTTCTCAGATCCAGATTCCGACAAGTATGTTGGAACCCGTGAGGTCTGGGACAAAGCTGAAGCTTCCCTCAGAGTAGCCGCTGAAAACCTCGGAGTCGACTTCACTGTCGAGCTCGGAGAGGCTGCATTCTACGGACCTAAGATCGACTTCGTTGTTAAGGATGTGATTGGTCGCGACTGGCAGCTTGGTACTGTCCAGCTCGACTTCAACCTACCTGAGCGCTTTGATCTCACTTACGTAGGCTCCGACAACGGTCGTCATCGCCCAGTGATGATCCACCGTGCGCCATTCGGATCGCTCGAACGCTTTGTCGGTCTACTGATTGAGCACTTCGAAGGAAAGTTCCCAACATGGCTTGCGCCTGAGCAGGTGCGCGTGTTGCCAATTTCAGATAAATACATCGAAGATGCTGAAGCCGCAGCCAAGAAATTGACAGATATCGGTGCGCGCGTGAGCGTGGATCGTGCTTCTGAGAAATTAGGTGCTAAGATTCGTCTTGCAAGACTAGACAGAGTGCCTTATATGCTGGTCATTGGAGCGCAAGAAGCAGAGTCTAACACTGTTTCTGTACGCCATAGAGATCGCATGGATTTAGGTGCTCGACCACTTGATGAATTCATCAAAGATTTCCACACTGAGATTAGTAGTCGCTCGCTCTAAACAAGTAAGCGCATCACAAGTCTCAAATTTTCACTACCAATAGGAGGATAAAACAATAGCAAAGCCAAAGAAGCCATATAAGAATCGTCGTCGTGATATGACGCGTGTGAATGAGTACATCCGTGCTCCCAAAGTACGTGTTGTGACTGACAAAGGAGAACTCATCGGCGTGATGAGTGCTCGTGAAGCAGTAACGAAAGCGAAAAGCATCGGTCTCGACCTCGTGGAGATCGCATCCAAAGCAGACCCACCGGTTTGTAAGGTTTGTGACTATGGCAAATACAAGTACGAGCAAGCTAAGTTGAAGAAGAGCAATCCTAAGACTACAACTAAGCTCAAGGAAATCAAATTCCGTGTACGCACAGAAGAGCATGACTATAACCTCAAATGTTCGCGCATCGAGAATTTCCTCGATGAAGGCAACAAGGTTAAAGTTCAGCTTCAGTTCCGTGGCCGTGAGAACGCACACAAAGACCTCGGTTTTGTTGTTCTCCAGCGCGTAGCTGCTGACATGGTTGGCATGGCAAACCTCGACCAAAAGCCTCGTCTTGCTGGTCGTGCTGTCACTATGCTTCTCTCACCACTTCCTAAAGAACAGCGCAAGCGTAAGTTCCAGATGGTGCACGGTGAGCTTATCGATGAAGATGACTTCGAAGACACTGAAGACATCGAGAATGCTGAGTTCGATGAGAACGACGCGCCTAAAGAGCCAAAAGAGGACTAGTCCTCAGCAGTTTCTATAAGAAATTTCAACGGCTAATACGCAAATGCGTGTTAGCCGTTTTTTATACAGGTCGCGCGATAGGTACATGGAGTGTTTATTAATACCACTTAGCAAAACCAAAGAGACAAATGATCTTTTTGCTGGCTTTAGGAAAATGCGCTACGCGGAAAGCGATGAGAGCTGGGCGCTTTCTTGATAAATCGGCGTTTCTCCTCGGTCATGGTGCTCGCACCATTCCCTCGTC
>Ga0233410_10000422_pt1 | contig 13399 bp, 19 predicted proteins | sample Na_anoxic_1_MG_FD_179869 | JGI IMG/M metagenome (GOLD analysis project Ga0233410, IMG submission 179869) | Seawater microbial communities from Saanich Inlet, British Columbia, Canada - Na_anoxic_1_MG | ecosystem: Environmental > Aquatic > Marine > Inlet | place: Canada: British Columbia...
AAAAAAGTCTAATAATTTATAAAATTGAATAATAGAATCGAAAACTTTTAATTTTATAAATAACTATAGGATAAAAATAAGAAATTCCAGTTTAATTAAAAAAAATTACCGTTTCTCTTCATTTCATTTTTACTCTTCAACTTTTAAAAATAAATTTAAATAAAGTTTTCAAAAATTATTCTGAGCAAAGAATTTTTACAGATACTCCGTTTAACCGTTTACTATTTCAAAGTTAGAAAGGTATAATTTTTTTAATCGTATTAGTTAGATTATAAAAATGAATGTAACAAAAATTTTTACCAAGAAAAATTGCTGATATTATTTAAATAATTTATACTCTAGCTTTAAAGGAGGTTGGCAAAAAGTGATTTTAAAGAAAATTATTGTTTTGATTTTTATTTTAGCGATACAGGCAAAACCAATGAATATGATGCCTGATATTATACGTTCAGAGTATGAAAAGACAAGCCAAGAATTAGCACAAATTAAACAGGCTGAAGAGCGTATTAGAAGACCACCTTTATTTTCAAAAGATTATTGGTTGTCTAGAAACAGGGAAAAGAAGATATATGAAAAATTGATGGATAATCAAGATCCATCACAATTTGCTGCTGAACTTGGAAAACCAACTACTGAAGATGACAGACAAGAATTAGAAAGAGTCGAAGGACGACTAGAGACAATTAAACAATATGTGGCTAAAGAAGGTGGTGGTGGAATAAAAGAGACTCCCAAACTTACGTCAATAACTCCGAAAACCTTGAAATCATATTATGATTACACTTGGTTTCAAAATCAACTAAAAAAATATTACGTCTTATCCTGGGATAATTTGGCTTATGGCCTTACAATTAAAGAAGTTGAAAAAGTCTTATTAATTTTATGTTTTATTCGATTTTGTATTTATACAGTAAAATATGATGTAAAAACATCTCTAATTATTTGTCTTATTGGATTAGTATCTGCTTTTTTATATGAAATGATATTAACTGATTGCATTGCAATTTGTTTTGAACGAATCTATTTAAATTCGTCGCTTTTCCGTTTTGCGTTTGAAGAATACTTAGAAAAAGTAAAAGCTGAGATGCCGAATACGGATCCTCCAGGTACTCTTGTAACTACATATAGATGGATTTTAAATAATTGGGTATTAGCTTTTATACAAAAGTTACCAGCAGGAGAAGCAATTACAGACTATATCACGAGTACTTTTTTACCGTTTTGTAGTAATATTGTTCGAATGTATCGTAATAGTGTGCGAGCAATGTTATTGTATACTATGGTATTAAGGCTTGGAAAAAAATATATTCCGTATCATATCCAGTGGCATTTAATGTTATATGTATTATATACCCAGTTCGGTAAAAACTTTTGGCAGATTTACGAAAATTCTAATGAGTTTTTAAACGATGTATTAATTCCTGAACTCAGATTTGAAGAAATAGAATTTATGGAACTTATGCATTCGACGTTCATAGGAATGGCAACATATTTAACCTTATTAGCTATGTTACACGCTTTATTTTCACAATATTATTATGTTCCATTTTTAGTTCCGAATGTTGAGGCACATATTGGTAAAAGACCGAAAAAAAGTATTTATAGCGGTGGGTATACCTCATGGCAAGATGAACAAGAACTTTTTGTATCCACTCCTGCTGATTGGAAAATATGGTTTGGTTTTTTAGGTAAAGGTTCAAATGATCGAAAACAAAGAAAAAAAAGACGCAAAGATAGACCAAATTAACAAACAATGAAAATTATACATTATGAACAATTCATAGCTTATAATTTTCATTACTTACTAATAAAATAGAAAAAACTTTTAAGTTTATTTACCATTAAGACGAATGGGATATTTGATAGTTTAAAAATAAATTCTCAAAAATTTATTATGTTTAATTAATATAAAAGTATAAAATAAAAAAATTTTAAGAGTTTAATATGTAATATGCTAACTAGGATAAGATTAGTTAATAAGGATTTTTTTAGTATATTTTTGACTACTTTAAATACGTTTATTATTTTACTAAGAATGATTTTTGAAAATTAATTTTTTATTTTGAAGTTTCCAAATTAAATTTTATGGAAACTTCAAATTTTTAGATCTTAGAATAAGTAATTATAACGAAGATCCGAGTCCAGAGTATGCACCATAGATAAATAAGCTAAGCATTGTAATTACTGCTAAACCACCAACTAAACCTACAAGCCATAAAGGAATTCGACCAGTATTAGACATATTAAAATTTCCTATTTATAATTTTAATTGAAGAAATAACTTGAAAATAAAACAGCTAAAACAAAAATTAATAGAAGACCCCAATAAAGAGAAGTTCGATTTAATTCTACTGCTTGTTTATTCGGATTTGGACCTGTCATAAAAAGTACCTCGTATTTATTTATTAATTTATCTTTGAATAAATTGCATTGCTGTAATTCCACCTAAGAAAAAGACAGTTGGAACAGCTAAACCATGAATTGCAAGCCAACGGAAAGTGAAAATTGGATAAGCTACTGGTTGATTAATATTTTTTGACATCTATTTTACCTCAATTATAAACCTTTAGTTAAATCTTCTAATTCTTGTTTTGCACTAAAACGATCGTTTACTAATGGTACTTGCTGACGATCTTGTGTGAAATATTCATTTGGTCTTGGAGTACCAAACACATCATATGCCAACCCTGTACTAATAAATAACCATCCTGATACAAAAAGCGATGGAATAGTGATACTATGAATAATCCAATAACGTACACTTGTAATAATATCCGAGAACGGACGTTCACCTGTAGATCCACCAGACATAATATTATATTCTCCTATAAAAAAATAATTGTTACTCATTCCAGGATTCACCCAAAAGCGGGCAGGGGGAATCGAACCCCCATCATTAGCTTGGAAGGCTAAGGTTTTACCACTAAACTATGCCCGCATAAATTTATTATAAAATTATGCGGGTCTAAAAAGCAATAATATATTACAAATTCTCTAATTTCAAATCTAAAAACTTTGCTAAATCTGAGGCTTCTTCTTCTAAAATTGAAATAGAATTTGGTTGTTGTACTGGTGTCAGTGGAATTTTTCGTTCATCTTTTAAACATAAATAAACAATCCTTTTAGGATTTAAACCTTCTGAAATTTTGATACCAATCGATTTAATACTATTTAATGGATAAGTTAACAATATTTCTCGATTCTTTCCAGGAAATCCCTTACGAACGATTTTTACCAAATTTTCTAGTTTATTATATTCGTTATACCCACTTCCAATATCCCAAAATAATGTTAATAAAATATAGATACTGAATGATAAGCTTAGCGTTCCATAAAAAATCATAACTAAGCCTTGAGGTATGAAAGCTAATTGAGTAGGATTAGCAAATGGTAATAAATTAATTTTTAAATAAGTGGATAAGCCTGCTAATAAGAAACTAAACCCACCTATGAAAAGAAAAATAGTCCAAAAGTAATTGCTAAAACGTCTCGATCCAACTATTTTATTCCTACGAATATTTTCTTCCATTTATTAAGATTCTAATATAATATTAAATTAATTTAATTGATTTTAATCCTAAGAATAAACCTGACGCAATCGTGAAACAAAACCCTAACAATAAAAAGTAATCAATGGCAGTTATCATAATATTTTTAGCGTTATAAAAATGAAGTTTGTAACAATTTTTGTATATATTAGTATATATTATATAATAATGTTTATTTAAATTTTGGTTAGTAAAAATTTTCATTAATTTTTTGAATACTTTGCACTAATTAAAAAATTCTATTATTCATTTAATTAAAATTTAAGTTGAAATTATGGCTAATTTTATTAAACCTTATAATGATGATCCATTTGTAGGACATTTAGCAACACCTATAACATCATCAGCAATTACACGAGCAATATTAAGAAATTTACCAGCTTATAGATTTGGTTTAACACCATTATTAAGAGGGTTAGAAATTGGTTTAGCCCACGGGTATTTTTTAATTGGTCCTTTTGTAAAATTAGGGCCATTACGCAATTCTGATTCTGCTTTATTGGCTGGCTTTTTCTCTACAATTGGGTTAGTTATTATATTAACATTAGGCTTAACCATTTATGGTGCTGCAGTATTTGGAAAAGAATCAGAATCGTCTAAAGAAGAATTGAAATTAATAAGTGAAATTCAAGACATTAGCGAAATCGATGAGGTTTCAACAACTGTTAAAGAAAAATTTACTTCTAGTAATAGCCTTAATAATGATTTACAAACACGAGAATCTTGGGATAAGTTTAAAGGAGGATTTTTCGTAGGAGCTTGTGGAAGTGCTGGTTTTGCCTTTATTTGTCTTTCAAGTATTCCACTTTTTGAACTAAATTAGACCTTGCTAAACCGGTTTAATTAAACCGGTTTAAGTAAGATCAAATAATAAATATTTTATTAATATTTAAAAACTTGACACTTGAGAGAATAAATCATCTAATTTTTATTAGTTAGATTTTAAAGTATTGACGATAAATAAGCAAATCAATTAGAATCTAATTGATTCAGAGTATAAAAATTATAAAATTATCTTTAATTGCAGTATTAAAAATGAGTACAACTACAACAAATTCGGTTAACTTACAAGAAGAATATGCTAAAACAGACATTGCTAAAATTTTACGTTTACTAGATGAAGAACTAGTTGGTTTAGCTCCAGTAAAATCGCGTATTCGTGAGATTGCGGCATTATTATTAATTGATAAACTAAGAAGAAATCTTGGAATTACGGCAGGAAATCCAGGATTACACATGTCTTTTACTGGAAGTCCTGGTACTGGTAAAACAACTGTAGGTTTAAAAATGGCCGATATTTTATTCCAATTAGGATATATTAAAAAAGGACATTTATTGACTGTAACAAGAGATGATTTAGTTGGTCAATATATTGGGCACACAGCACCGAAAACAAAAGAAGTTCTTAAAAAAGCTATGGGCGGTGTACTTTTTATTGATGAAGCTTACTATTTATACAAACCAGATAACGAGCGAGATTATGGTTCAGAAGCAATTGAAATTTTACTACAAGTCATGGAAAATCAACGTGATGATTTAGTTGTAATTTTAGCTGGGTATAAAGAACCTATGGATAAATTTTATGAGTCAAATCCTGGTTTGTCATCTCGAATCGCAAATCATATTGATTTTCCAGATTATAGTGTTGAAGAGTTATTAAAAATTTCAAAAATGATGTTGGAAGAACAACAATATCAACTAACACCAGCAGCTGAAACAGCTTTAACAGAGTATATTACGAAGCGAAAAGAAAAACCTCTATTTGCAAATGCTCGTAGTATTAAAAATGCATTAGATCGAGCACGTATGCGTCAAGCGAATCGAATTTTTGAAAGTCGCGGACAAATATTGACGAAAAAAGAGTTAGTTAATATCGAAGCAGAGGATATTTTACAAAGTACAATTTTTGATTAATATTCTGCGAAATCAGTATACTTAATTTGATGTTTATAAAAACTTTTTAAAAATTATATGAGCTTATTAATTATTGGCGGAACGGGAACACTTGGACGCCAAATTGTACTGCAAGCTTTAACTAAAGGGTATCAAGTCCGTTGTTTAGTTAGAAATTTACGTAAAGCAAATTTCTTAAAAGAGTGGGGTGCAGAATTAGTTTATGGAGACTTAAATTTACCTGAAACCATTCCGCCATGTTTACGAGGTATTACAGCTGTTATTGATGCTTCAACAAGTCGACCAAACGACTTATCTACAATTAAAAAAGTAGATTGGGATGGAAAACTAGCATTAATTGAAGCATCAAAAGTTGCAAATATTCAACATTTTATTTTTTGTTCTACTCTAAATTTAGAACAATTTTCGGATATTCCATTAATGGAAATGAAACAAGGCATCGAAGTTTCTTTAAAAAAATCAAAAATCCCTTATACAATTTTTCGGCTGACAGGGTTTTATCAAGGTTTAATTGAACAATATGCAATCCCTATTTTAGAAGACTTACCAATTTGGATAACGAATGAAAATACATGTGTTTCATATATGGATACACAAGATATAGCTAAATTTTGTATTCGCGCTTTACAGCTTCCGAAAACAAAAAATAAAACATTCCTTTTAGGTGGACCAAAAGGATGGTTATCATTAGAGATAATTAAACTATGTGAACAATTAGTTGGTCAATCGGCAAAAGTAAAACAAATTCCAGTAATAATCCTAAAATTATCTAGTAAAGTATTAGGGTTTTTTGAATGGGGTCAAAATATTAGTGATCGGTTGGCATTTGTTGAAATTTTAAATGTCGAAAATAATTTCTCAAAATCTACATTCGATTTATACTCGACATTTAAAATTGATTCTAGTGAAATTGTTCAATTAGACGATTATTTTCTAGAATATTTTATTCGATTGTTAAAACGACTAAAAGATATAAACTTTGAAGATGTCCAAAAACAGAAGAATTTAATTCTGTAATAAAAATTTTGCTAGTATGAACTACAGTAGTTTTATTGTAAAAATTGTTGAAGGACCAACGCGAGAAAATCTTAAAAATGATATTCCTGTTACTGATATGTTAGTTAAGTTTTCTCAAATCCGAGACAAAAAAAGCCTAGAAACTTTTCAAGTTTTTGTTTGGGGAAATTTAGCTGAAGATGTTGTAGAATATTATAAGATAAATGACTACATCATAATAGAAGGTTATATTTCTTTAAATCGAAATTTTTCTAAAAATATCGTTTTTCCAATGAACACAATGAATAATCCAGTTCAAATTTCAGTTCGTAAAATTTATCCATTTCTTTAAAGAAGTTAAAGTTACTAAAAATATTATAATTTTGAATTAAATAACTCAAAATTATAATATTTTTAGTATAATTAGTATTATTAGAAATAATTGGTAGGAAAATTTAATGTTAACTTTAAAAATTTTAGTTTATACAACGGTTATCTTTTTTGTTTCTTTATTTATCTTTGGATTCCTTTCAAGTGATCCGTCACGAAATCCAAATCGTAAAGATTTGGAATAACGTATTTAGATAATCAGTGAGAAAACAAAATTTGTTACTGTTTTGGAAAAAAATATTAATTATATTTTTTTCCAGAATAAGTAACAAAATAGAAAAATAGTTATTTAGGTTTATGTCGAACGGACAACTGGCATACCAAGTCTAAAAAGCTATCGAAAATTCAGGTACTCAATCTTACTCAATACGCATTAAATTAGGGTAAAAGTGGGTAAATGCTGTCTAAGTAGTTTAGTCTTATATAAACACTGTAGAAACAAGTTAGAGTTTAATAAAAAACTGAAGTCGTAGTGATAGAATTTGAGCGGGCCTTTTTTAATTTTTACCTTTTACAATACTAAATACTGTTTGTTTTAGTAAAATTTATTAACGAATATTATATTAGTTAATAATACTTTTATAAAAAATTGCTGAAAAAGAAACTAGAAAAAATTTTAAGCCTAAATTATTATTGAGAAATTATTCAGGAATTTTGACAAATCTAAATCCACTAATTATATATCTATAAAAATTATTTTATTATCCATCTATTTTTACTCATTTTATTCTTTTCACAATAACAGTTTCATTGAATGATCCAAAATTTCTTCGTTGTTAGAAAAATAGTAATTAATTTATTAATAAATTAATTACCATTTTTAAATAGACATCCTATTTTACAGTCGAATATATATATATATATATATAATTTTTATGACCACATTTTTTCTAATTTGATTGTAAATCTATAAGATTCTACAAGCATCAGATTAACTAAATCTATACTTACTGTCTATTTTAATGAAGCTTTTGCTCCGGCTGCTTCAAGTTGCTTTTTAGCATCTTCTGCTGCTTCTTTTCCAACACTTTCTTGAACTTGCTTAGGAGCTGATTCGACAAGTTCTTTAGCATCTTTTAAACCTAATCCAGTTAAGCTACGAACGACTTTTAATACAGCAATTTTCTTATCCGCTGGAACTTCATCTAACATTATATTAAATTCTGTTTTTTCCTCAACATCTTCTGCTGTATCAGCCGCTGCCATTACTACTGCTCCACCTGTTGCAGCTGCTGACGCATCTACACCAAATGTTTCTTCAATTTTGCTAACTAATTCAGATGCTTCTAATAATGTTAAAGTTTTTAACTCTTCTACAATTTGATCAATTCTTTCTGACATAAAAATTATTTAATTATTTAATTATTTAATTATCCAAATGCAGCTTCATCTAATTGGACTGAGGGTCCCATTGTACTACAGATAAATAAAGCTTTAAAATATCGACCTTTAACACCGGGAGGTCGATTTTGTTCAATCGACTTATATAATGCTGTTAGATTATCGATTAACTGACTCTTCGTAAAATTAACTTTTCCAAAACTTAGATGAACAACTCCACTTTTATCTGCTTTATATTCAAATTTTCCTTTTTTAAACTCTACCAACGTATCAGTTAGAGTCGTTGTAACAGTTCCTGATTTTGGTGAAGGCATCAATCCTTTCGGACCTAAAACTCGACCAAGTTTTGCTAATTTTGGCATCATTTCTGGAGTTGCTACTAATAAATCGAAATTAATATTTCCTTGACTAATTTCATTGATTAAATCACTGTTACCTACAATAGTTGCGCCAGCTACCTGTGCCTCTTCAAAATTCGCCTCATTTGTTAAAACAGCAATTCTATTCGTTTTTCCCGTACCATGTGGTAATGTTACTGTTGTACGTAATTGTTGATCGGCATATTTTGGATCAATATTTAAATTGACATGTAGTTCTACAGTTTCAATAAATTTTGCTGTAGCTGTTTCCTGAAGAACTTCTATTGCTTCTTCAATATTTGAATAAACAATATTTTTTGTTTTTTTAAGATTTTCTTTTTGACGGCGCGACAATTTTCGCATATAATTTTTCCATTAATAAACTTATAAAATGCAGATTAATCGACAATTGTGATTCCCATATTACGTGCAGTTCCTTCAACAATTTTCATTGCACTAGTAAGCTTAGTCGTATTTAAATCTGGTAACTTAATTGTTGCAATTTCTTCTAGTTGAACTTTAGTAATAGAACCAACATTTAATTTAGTTGGTGTTGACGAACCTTTTTTAATCTGTGCAGCGTTTGCTAATAAAACAGATGCGGGCGGAGTTTTTAAAATAAATGTATAACTTCTATCTTCATATACAGATATTTCTACTGGAATAATAAGTCCAGTTTTATCTCCTGTTTTTGCATTATATTCTTTACAAAATGCTGCAATATTGACACCGTGTTGGCCTAAAGCAGGTCCAACAGGTGGCGCAGGTGTTGCTTTACCTGCTGGTAAAGCTAATTTAATCAATGCGGTTATTTTTTTAGGCATAAATTTAATAATATATAGATATAAACCTGTTATTAACTGTTAAAAATAATATATGTTTGACTTAATTTAAAGTCAAATTATTTTTTAAGAGCGAATTATCAAATTAGTTGAGAATATTATTTAGTTTTATCAAAATAAAAATATAAACCTCTTATAATTAAGAGAAGCGCGCCCTGAAGGACTTGAACCCTCGACATCTAATTTTGGAGACTAGCGTTCTACCAACTGAACTAAGGACGCACGTTTTTAATTATAAATCGTATGCTTTTATAATGCAATACTTTAGCATTAGTTTAAAAATTGCCAATTATTTATTGTAAATATATACATATATATATAGATCTATGCAAAAATTTAATAAAACTAGTGGACGTTTACTTATTGAAAAATATTTACCTCATAATTTTTTAGCCGAAAAAGTAGTATTAAGTAGTTTATTAATTAGCTCTGAAGCAATCGAAATTAGTTTACGTAATATTAAAATAGAAACATTTTATTTTAAGAATCATCAAGAGATATATAGAGCAATAATATTTTTATATCAAAATAAAACTCCCATTGATATTATTACGTTAACTACGTTTTTACAAGATAATGGTCTTCTTGAAGAAATCGGTGGTTTAAATACGTTAACTGAATTAGTCAATCAAGTTCCAAATTTAACTTACTTAGACCAATATATTCGTCTTTTACAAGATAAATTTTTACGACGTACATTAATTCGACTCGGTTATAAAGCTATTAATTCAGGTTATATTACCAGTATTCCATTAGAGAATATATTAAATGATTTAGAAACTCAATTATTTAATTTAACAAACAAAACAGAAAATTATCAAATTCTAAGTAGTGCTGAATTGTTGTCAAATATTTTCTTAGAACTAAAACAAAAATCATCAAAACGCTCTCTACCAGGATTAACATCAGGTTTTTATAATTTAGATTTAATTACTCAAGGTTTTCAAAAATCAGATTTAATCATTGTCGCTGGACGCCCGGCAATGGGGAAAACAGCATTTTGTTTAAATGTTGCTTTATCAGTTGTTAAAAGTTCAAAATTACCTATTTTATTTTTTAGCTTAGAAATGTCAAAAGAACAATTAATGTATCGGTTATTATCAAATGAAACTCAAATTAATAATACAATCTTAAGAACCGGCAATATAAACAAACAAGACTGGTTAAAATTAAGTCAAACCATTAAAACATTATCTCGTTTGCCTATTTTCATAGATGATACACCAGATCTTTCAATTCAAGATATTCGATTGAAAATAAAAAAAATTATCTTTGAACAAACAAAAATTGGCTTAGTTGTTATAGATTATTTACAGTTAATGCAAAGTTCGAAAATAAAAATGGATAATCGAGTTCAAGAACTTTCTCAAATTACTCGAACATTAAAAGCAGTTGCAAGAGAATTTAATATTCCAATCATTGCTCTTTCTCAATTAAGTCGAAATGTCGAAAATCGTGTTAATAAACGACCAATCCTATCTGATTTAAGAGAAAGTGGATCTATAGAACAAGATGCAGATCTAGTTTTAATGTTATACCGAGATAATTACTATAATTCAAATACAGTAAAAGATGATATTGCCGAATTAATTATCGCAAAGCATCGTAATGGACCTATCGGAATAGTTAATCTTAAATTTGATGCAAAGTATACAAAGTTTTCAACTTATAATCTTAAAAACTAAATGCCCAGAACCAGATTCGAACTGGTGACACGAGGATCTTCAATCCACTGCTCTACCAACTGAGCTATCCGGGCTTATGTATTAAAGTATAATAAAGTTTTATAAAAATATCAATAGAACTATAATCATTGATTAATTTAAGAGAATTTAGTACAATAATTAATGGGTATAGTATTTATATAATTTATATGAAAATTAACCATGTCAGGATCGTAAGATAGCAGCATAAATTTTAAAAATTAAATTAGTAATAAAGCTATACCTTAATAAAAATTTTTTATTTTGAATTAATACTTTAGTATAATATAAGGCACAATAATAGAAATTATTTGAGAGTGAATATTAATTATGGTTTTTTTCAGAAAAACTGCTACAATTAATAATGTAGTCAATCTTACTATTTTTAATTTTTATTTAAAAAAACGGAATTATAAATGACATCTTCATTAGCAAATTTTATCTCTAGTTTAGTAGCAGGTGGATTGGTAGTAACACTTATTGGTGTTGCTTTAGTTATTATTAGTAAAAGTGATCGTGTTACACGCTCTTAGTTCGTTAAGTTACAGTTATTATCTTTAGTTAATCGGAAAGAGGAGGATTTAAAGTTTGATAAATATCGGTTTTGGTCCAAATATTATACTCGGTTTTATTTTAGGATTTGGGGTAACACTTCTTTATTTACTTCGACTAGTCAAACCAGAAGTTGCAAGAGATGAAGATATTTTTTTTGCAACAATTGGTTTACTTTATAGTTGTATATTAGTTGTTCATGGTTGGCGCTTGGATCCGATTCTTTTATTTAGTCAAGTGTTAATTATAGCATCTTTATTAGTAGCCGGTTGGGAAAATATTCGATTAAGAGGTTTACTTTCAAATATAGTAAAATTCAAAAAACAAGATAAGAATAAATAAAATTATTTTTTATCTTCTTGGTTTCAATTTTATAAATGGTTTTTTTTAAATTATGCTTAAAAAATATTTAACATTTTCTGTGGTAGCGTTTTTATTTATGTTAAATTTCTCTGTCACAAGTGCATCAGCAATTGACTTAGATGAAGCAACGCGGACCGTAACTGCCGATTCAGCGGGAAAAACAGTAGTACTAACTCCTGAGCAAGTTAAACGAGGCAAACGATTATTTAATGCGACTTGTGGTGCTTGTCACGTAGGTGGTATGACAAAAACAAATCCAAATGTTGGGTTAGATCCAGAAGCTTTAAGTTTAGCTACACCACGTCGTGATAATATTGCTTCACTTGTAGATTATCTGAAGAATCCTACAAGTTATGATGGCTTCGAATCAATTGCTGAAGTTCATCCAAGTATTAAAAGTGCAGATATTTATCCACGTATGAGATCTTTAACAGATGAAGATTTATATTCAATCGCTGGTCACATTATGTTACAACCTAAAATTGTGACAGAAAAATGGGGTGGTGGTAAAATTTACTATTAAAAAAATAATTTAGATTCGATTGAAAATCAATCGAATCTTTTGTTAATTTAAGCAATAGTTAACAACTTAATAATTTATAAAGCATGTAGCTCAGTGGATAGAGCATCAGATTCCGATTCTGAGAGTCAGGGGTTCGATTCCCTTCATGCTTACCTTGTTTTTAAGTGTATTACAAAATCTTTAGAATTGTAATAGACAAAATTGAATTTAATCAATTCAAAATGATTAGATAATAAATTAATAGATTTAAAAAAAATGGAAATTTTTATTTTTAGATAGTTAAAATACAATCTTTTTGTATAGTAGACAATAATTTGGTAAATCAACTATCTAAAAATACACAAAAACTATACAACAAATTAATACGTATATGTTAATTTCTAGAAATAAATATTTAGGTTTATAGACGTATTTTAAAAATATTACTTAAAAAGTTAATCAGGGTACTAAACTTAAATTCTAACGGCTTACTAAAGAGAGTGTAATTGTAAAAATATTTGTTCGCGCCTAGAATAGAAAGTGATAATTATAAAAATGAGGGGCTGTTTTGGTTTCGACATTTAAATGTACTTAAAAAACGATGCAAGTCGAAGCGTGTATTCTTCGTAAAAACGTACAAATTTTATAATTAAATGCTAACAATTTAACTTCTTTTAAATATAACAGAGCTAATTCAATGTTGTGCAATGCATTTGCATAGTAATTAGACCGCATCAATTTTTAACTCTTAATGTTTACTCACAGTTTTGACTAATACCAATAGTAATTCCTGTTCATTCATTATGAACTAAGCTTGTGAATGAATTTTTTAAGTATATTTAAATGGACATGGGTTCAATTCCCATCAGTTCCATATCAGTGTATGATT
>Ga0233410_10000423_pt1 | contig 13398 bp, 11 predicted proteins | sample Na_anoxic_1_MG_FD_179869 | JGI IMG/M metagenome (GOLD analysis project Ga0233410, IMG submission 179869) | Seawater microbial communities from Saanich Inlet, British Columbia, Canada - Na_anoxic_1_MG | ecosystem: Environmental > Aquatic > Marine > Inlet | place: Canada: British Columbia...
CGTTAAATTACGTGGTCAATGCTGTTGACTTCCAATTAACAGATGGATTTAAGTTCAAAAAACTCGTATTTAATGGTTTTGAACTCACCGAAAAAGATGATTCAACAGCGTTAACCGATTGGCAAACTGAAACCCATTACGCTGTTTCTGTTATCTCAACATTATCAGATGAGGTCGTTAAACACTTCACAGTTGTCGAGGAATAACCATGGCAACGCCGGAAGCTAAAGCATCACAAGAAGTAAAGCTGAGAGCGTCTGATTGGGGTTGTAAGCTGTTTAGGAACAACAGTGGTGCATTGCCTAACCCTGAAACGGGTGTACCCGTCCGTTACGGTTTAGGTAATATTTCCAAGAAGTTCAATGCTCAAATCAAATCGAGTGATGAAATAGGCTGGACACCTGTTGTCATCACACCCGAAATGGTAGGTAAAACAATTGCTGTGTTCACTGCTTTTGAGAATAAAACCGATAAGTTCAAGATCCGTGAACAATATCGTGAAGGTAGTCGTGAAGCAGCTCAACTTAAATTTATAAACATCGTTAAACATGCTGGTGGTATTGCCGGGTTTACCCGAAATGCAGCAGATGTTGACCACACATTACAGGAGTATGTCACATGGTTGACATCAAAAAACTAAAACAGGCTGTGATAGATTACAACCTGGCCAACAAGAAAGATTCACCTGATTACAATATAAACCGTAATCGTTTATGTAAACTGGCCGATAAATACGGTTTTGAAGCAACCGCTATTGCAACTGGTTTTGCTGAAACAACAGTAAAACAGCATTATCGAAATGCGTCCGGTACGGCCATGATTTCGTCTCACAAATTAGATCGTGCAGAAACCGTATTATCTGGAATGTGACTTAGTTCACAGTTTTTATCTCAACCGTGTCGTATGATTACTTCACGGTTTATTTATTTTTAACAGGAGAATGTCATGAACAGAACACGATTAATTAAATGGTTAGCGGAAAATGTGACCATTGAACAATTCAACACCGGTAGCTTCACATTACCGAAAGAAGCGCTCGTTTTTGGTTTTACTTGGATCAAAGGCCAAGTTGACGGTATTGGATTTATGCCGATCAAGGAAACAGATGTCCGTTTAGCTAAGGTTACATCCGGTGTTAAATCAGGAGCAATGAACATTAATGATGCTCGTAAGTTAACGAACACCGACGGGTTCAGAAATAGTGGTTGTTGTCCTGATTACGGCCATGAATGGACCGTTGAATTTGATGTCGATATAGAAAAAGGTCCTTGTCCTTCTTGTGGTGCACAGTCTCCTTTGAGTGTTGAACAGCATTCCTTCAACAGTGAAAATGATGGTGTTGAACCGGTACAGCTTTATTCAGCAACAAACATCCTCAAGGTTGCGTCTGATAATATTGGTGACAGGGCATCAGAACGTGATACAGAGCAAGAACGAAGCATGAAAGCTACAGTTGCATCGTTTAACGCAATGTATGGTACAAACATCACAGAAGAACAAGGGTGGATGTTCATGGTGTTCTTGAAAGCTGCTCGTGCCAAAGGTGGTGATTTCCGTGATGATGATTACGTTGATGGTGCCAGTTATTTTGCATTGGCTGGTGAATGTGCAGCAAGTGAACGAGGTTAGTTGCTATGAAGGGTTATGCAGGTTCAACAACTAAACCAGCGATACGTGATTTATTTCAAACACCTCGATTCGTATTCAACTGGTACAACAAACAGTATGGTTTTACGTGTGATGTTGCTGCAAGTGACCAAAACCACTTGCGACCGTATTACCTCACTGAAGCAGATAACGCACTGTATAGTGATTGGGGTAAAGTGAACTGGTGTAACCCACCATATTCAAATATTATGCCGTGGGTTGATAAGGCTATTGAAGAAGCAGGTAAAAGTAAAACAACAGTCATGCTAATACCTGCTGATACTTCGGTTTCTTGGTTTCGTAAAGCATTCGATAACTGCACCCGTTGTGAGTTCATAATAGGGCGCATCAGCTTCATTAACGCCGACACTGGTAAACCTCAGTCGGGCAACAATAAAGGTTCTGTGGTATTTGTATTTGGTTCACGTGATGATGCTGATCATGTTACGTTAATCGACCGTAACGATATGGAGCGACTAACATGACAATCCCTCACAACTGTATTTACTGGTATGACATCGAGAGTTATATCAATTTCTTCTCCATCTGTATTGAACGTGAAACAGATAACGCACGTTGGCAGTTCGAGATTTCTGATTGGTACCATCAAGGTCAAGAACTGTATCACCTTCTGATGCAAATCAAAGCGTCTGGTGGTCGTATGGGAGGGTTTAATAACTATGGATTTGATTACCCTATGTTGCACCTTCTGATGCAACAGCAAGGCATGATAGATGCTGCCACGCTGAAACATAAGTGTAACCACATCATTCAGTCTGGTAATTCAGGTGATCGGTTCAGTAACGTTATATGGGACCGTGACCAGTTTGTACCACAACTTGACTTGATGAAGATCCACCACTTCGATAATGTTGCTAAAATGACATCGTTGAAGCTGCTGGAATTCAACATGTGTATGGATGATATTGTTGAACTGCCATACCCACCAAATCATGTACTCACACTTCCTGAAAGTCGGGAGGTGCTTACTTACAATTGGCACGATGTGAAAGCTACTCGTAAGTTCGGTGAACTATCTAAACCCATGATTGAGTTCCGGGACAAGTTAACTGAAAAGTACGATAAGAATTTCACCAATCATAACGATACTAAAATCGGTGCTGATTTCTTCATTATGCAATTGGGTGATGCTGGTGTGAGAGCAACAAAACACACTCAATCACCTCGCGTTTGTGTCAATGCTTGTGAAATTATTTTACCTTACGTTAAATTTGAACACCCTGAATTTAATCGTATATTGGATTTTTTCCGTAAAGCAGTAATACCAACTGAAGGACAAGGTATAAAAACCTATTTCAGTCAACACGCTGATGAATTAACAGCAGACCTTGAAGGTTTCCACGTTGTTTTCGGTGGTGGAGGTATTCATGCATCACTAAGTACAACTATCTGTGTGAGTACAGATACACATCAAATAATCGATTCAGATGTTGCCAGTTTCTACCCTAACTTGGCAATCAAGAATAATTTATACCCGGAACACTTAACTGAAGTTTTTTGTGATGTGTATCTGAACGTTTATAACGAACGTAAAACATACCCTAAAAAAACCGCTGAAAACAATATGATGAAGTTAGCACTTAATGGTGTTTACGGTAAATCAAATGATGTTCACAGTCCTTTTTTAGATCCTAAGTACACGTTAGCAACAACCATCAACGGCCAGTTACTTCTTTGCATGTTGGCTGAACAGCTCATTAAGCTACCAGGCTTAACCATGATCCAGATGAACACGGATGGTGTGACCTATTCATGTCCTCGTGAACACGTTAATCACGCAATGTTACTTAGTGAGTGGTGGGAGGATTTAACACGCTTAGAGCTCGAACACGCACCGTATGAGCGTATGCCTATTCGTGACGTGAACAATTACATGGCTAAAACGGACAACTGGCAGATTAAAGACCTACCCAGTGATGGTTCAACACCTGATGACCTGAAATACGTGCTAGGCAATAAGCAATACAGAACTGTGTTGAGAGATAAAAACCAGTACGTTAAACGTATCGGTTGTTACGCCCACCAGCGTATTGAAGAAAACAGTGGTACTCGTGAATTAACCTGGAATAAAGATCACAGTGCGGTCGTTGTGGCCAAAGCAGCAGAAGCAGCACTAATGTATGACCAGGACATATCCGAGTTCATTCACAACCATGACGATGTTTACGATTTTTTCTTGCGAACCAAAGTACCTAAAAGCAGTCATTTACTGTGCGGTGACGAACAGGTTCAGAACGTGTCCAGATACTACGTGAGTGAAACAGGTGGAGCGTTAACCAAGGTCATGCCCCCTACTGATAAACTTACTGAAAAGTGGCGTACAGTAGCTCACTGGAAACATCGCGACAATGGTAAACATGCAAACGCACCTAAAGCACCATCGGGTAAATATGATTTATGTCCTGCACCGTCTGAATTACCGCCAGATCGCAGAATGAGTATACAGAAAGGATATCTCGTGACCGTTTGTAACAGTATTGCCGGTCACGAGTTTAATGACATCAATTACGATTATTACATTGCTGAAGCTCGTAAATTGGTTGATGAGCTTATGTGATGTTAATAGTGCTATAGCTAAAACATACCTGAATAACCACCTTTACGTTAAAGTATTAACTCCAGAGCAACGCGTAGATATAGAGCTAGATAAATATGCAGCTTCGCTAGTGTAGCAGCTAAAACACGTTAAAATTAGCCGATACGATGTTAAAGCAATTTATGACATTGATATTTTTGAGACATAAAAAGCCGTTTAAAAAGGAACAATGAAAACAAGATCTATTTTTAGTATTGAAAATTAGAACTTGAGCGCTGCACTTATGCTCAAGTTCTAAACTGTTCCGATCAGTTTGACTCGTATTCAACCAACCCAAGCATGTTCAGCATCCCATTCGCCACCGATAAATGTCCACGCCTGTTTGGATGTAAATTATCATCCATGCTTGTGCTATTCCAATCTGTAAACTCTTGATTGTATGCGTTCCAATCAATAACAGGACAGCCGAACTCATTAGCAACATCCACGATGGCTTGCTGTATGTCCTGAAATCTCAGGTTCCGATTATCTTTCTCTGCTTCGGCAGTAGTAGAGAAGCGCACTTGCGTGTTAGTCATCATTACAACCTGCGCACCTGTCAGTAATGACAGTTTTGCCAGTGAACGAAGGTTTTTCTTTTCGGTGCTATACGAGCCAGCCTCCTGTAGCACCCAATCATTGATCCCTATCGCTATAACAATGACATCCCCCTGTTTAGCGTACGGGGTTATACGAGTCATCTCATTTGTAATATAGGATAGTGTGGTCGCACCGCTAACGCCCTCGTTGTTAACAATACCGTGAAAACTAACATCGTGTATTGTTATATTTGATATCGTGTTATACATAATAACCCCCACCACGCCCTGCTCAGATAAATCAGATTTGTCTATCATAAAATAAGATCGTGTAATATATCGTTGCACGCCCGAGCTGCCAGCCTGTGTGGAGTCAGTAACCATGGTGTCTTTGTCAACTATTGCGCCACCACCTAGCGTGTCGTGCATTGCAATTCCCGCAATAGACGATGGAGGGACTATAGAATTGTCGTCCATTAAGAATTTTATAGTAACATCTGCCCCAGCCGCGTCAGCTAGATACGCAATGGTAGTTGTATTGTACCGCCCTACTGATGATCTAGCGACAACTTTGCGAGCAGGACCGTAAACATCCGAGGCGTTTTTGGATATAAGATTTGTAGTAGGCATATATATAAATGCCGTGTCAGTTCTAGTCACACCCGTTAAGAAAAATAATTTTTCAGATGTTGTTGACTCAAATGTAACTACAACATCTGAAGTTTCGTCGTAAGTGATTTCTAAAATTCTGTGCTGCGCCTTAGCTACAGATAAATCTAGCACATTCGGGTTTGTAAAGCCTTCTATTGCAAATTTATCACCCGGCACAACAGGCAGTGTTGCCGAGCCGTTTATTGATATAGTCACGGCAACAACTGGCGCGAATCCGTCTAGCGACATTGCGTAAATACTGGCTTTCCCACCCTTTGGAAGTTGAAATTTAATTGGCTGACCAAGTGCGCAAAAGTTAATAGCTGCACCACCGCTTCCTGCAATCACAGATTCATCTAACATCCCAGTGTAGTCAATCATCGCCCCTAGTGGAGCTGTTAACGTCCCGTGTAGTGACCCTGCCGCCAACTCTGTGCATAACGTTTTGTCGTGTAGCGCAAGATTTGATTTGTTCCGTCTTAAACCGTAGCCTAAAAGGTTTGGCCACGAATATGACTCTCGCGCATTGCCAGGGATTCTAATTCCAGCACTAAACCCATTTGCAACAGAGTCACCGATAAAGTGCAAGCCTCTTTCAGGGTTGACGAAAAGCTTTCTGAGAGTTGCAATACCTGTTGAATTAACACGTCTACGCTCTGATGCAAGAATAGATGGTCCGATTAAATTGACAGTATTTAGCGCTGAAATTGGCTCTTTGTAGACACCTTTAGAATTACTTATGAAAACCTGATATGCATCGAGATTAGCAGTTGTATCAAGCGGGCCAGCACAGCCGAACATTTCAGGGGTTGTGTTTTTGTCTAATCGCATTTTCAGTTGCAGCGGAAGTGTTGCGTGATCGAAAACATCAAAAATAGTTGGCCCCACTGTGTACGTACCACCAACTACGTAATCCCATATAGCACCACCGCCTTGACCTTCGTTCCTCTCCTTTACTTGCGCAACATCACCCAACATAGCCGACGCTGAATCTAGTGCTGACTGCAACGTGTCAAAGTTGCGTGTAAAACTTACCCTATCAAGAGTATACGTTAATACATCAGTACTAAGCTGATCACCAACAACGCTTACAATAACTTCACCATCACCAACGCCAGCAGGGATGCTGTATGTCGTTTGGTCGTCAGGGTTGCGCAAAAATTCAGTTGTTGCTGTTATGGTCACACCAGGTTTACCATATTCAACAGCGTTAAACGGCTTATTAAGTGCGATAGCAACGGTTTTTAGCTCACCAACAGCAACAGCTAGCCACTTATCTTTTTCCGGAGCTTGAGCTGGGTCGCTTCCGGTTGCTGTGTATGGTAACACTTGATTTGTGCGCCACAATGCATCTTCAAAGCCGACAATTGATTTTGATGTATAAACTTGATTATCTGATGTAATCTCGAATTTTGTAACGTCTGCAAAATCACCGACAATTTGATAACCAGCACCAATAATTGCAGTGGTGATATCTTCTTCTGCACCGGTTAATGTCTTGCGAGTTTCACCGTACTGGTCCACAAGTGACGGTGAACCCGATTTAATGAACTCGGTGATAGTGTCCATGTTTCCACCGGACTCTTCCACCTGTTCTAACGTTGGTATAGGCATGTTATATTGTCTCCATATCATCTTTATAATATCGAGAGTCATAGTTGATGCTCGATATGGTGTTTATTTCTTGTCCATCATCTAGTTTAAACTCAATCGTTTGAGGTATCAATGCTATCGACTCCCGGAGTTGTTCACTACAGAACGTGTACTTCATTTTATCCCGGTCATAACCTTCATAAATCGCTTCTGCAGGCGTGGAGGAAAGGACAATTTCAAACTCTGAATCACCCTCATTACATAATATTAATTCGCTATTATCGCCATTGGCGTTGGTGAACTGCACGTAATGATCTTCACCATCAATAAAAGCAACAGGTTCAGACAGTTCAACAACAAGACCATTCACTTCAACGATTTCACCATCGTAAATATTATAACCGTCTGTGTTGCCTTTGTGACGAACAAATCGTGTACCGTCTGGTGAATCAATACGCTGACCAGGAACTATCACACGGCCAAATTCATCGACATCAAATTCAGCATTGACAACATGGTAAATCTGTTTATTGCGCATCCGTAATGCACGACGATAAGCCTGTAGTTCGGTAATACAACCCGGAAATTCTTGACGGTCAGGATTGACGGCCGTTCTATCTGAAGGAATGTAAATGGTGTCTGTAACACCTGTTTCTTCATTGCGATAACTCAGCTCTACACCATCATATTCTTTAAAGAAAATATCTTCTCTTGTTTCTGACTCTGATATTTTATTCCTGCATGTTATTTGAAGTGAAGATGTTGGTTGTTCTTTTTCGAAGAACGCATCATACACACCGTTTTGCACGTAAGGTATACAGTTCACTACGTTACAAATTGTAGTGAACATATCTTCATACGACATCTGAGAAGTATCAAAATCATAGCCGAACCGGATCATTTCAGTACCACCAAAGTAACTATTTATCTGGTCCTTCAAAGAAATGATGTTGTCCATGTTTATTTGTGACGTGTTCAGTCTGCCGCACTTTTCATCTAACCCTGCATGAATCAATATCTGACTGAAATCATCGGTAACATAACTTTCTACAGGTCCAAAATTACCACCCCCTAAGTATTGTGTGATCTTACGTGTCAAATCCAGGTTTGTTTTACGTTGCTTAATTAAACGACTTTGGCTATTACTAGGTACAACACAGTGCATCAGCGTTACGTCACCAAAATCAACACCTGGTGGGTTTGGCTCGAATGAATATAACAATGTCAACTCAATTTTATCCACGTTGGATATCCCATCACTTTTATCCCTGTTGGTAGTCCTTCTACCATAAACACGGGAACGCTCAAACAACGAATCGATGTACACTGTTTGGTAAACACTGCTTGTTACATTGCCAGGGTTTGTTGAATACACCACTGGTGTAACATTCACAATACCTGTAGGGTCACCATTAATATCTAATTGTTCAACTACAAATTCAACACAGGCATCAATTCGCTTGTATGCTGTACCATCAATTTTGTAAAAACCTGAAGCACTCGTTAAGTTTATGATTATTCGTTCTGCACCTTGATAAATACTTATTGGACCTATCACGTTATCAAACACTTGACCGATGTCGGGGTTTAGATTTTGAGGCACCGATATCACAGGGTCAGAGTATTCACCTGATCCACTATCATATGTTTGATACCAGGTGTAATCGTTTATCTCGCTATCCAAAGTGGTGAACAAAGTGATTAAACTTTGACTGACCACAAGATTATAATCTTCAACTAAAACCCCTGAAACAGTACCCCAAGTACCATCCGTAACGGAAACCGTATTGCTCGTTACGGATGTTATTTCATGTTCCCCTGATAGGTCAGTTAGTGTAACTTCGTCAAAATCTTTCGATGCATGTTGTATAGGTACTGGTCCTGGCGGTTGATACGACCTGTGTAATGTTGTTGATCCTGTAACCTCAGAACTATAGGTTTCAATCATCTGCAAATCTTGACCTGCTGTGAAATAGTCCTGTAAATCAACATCTAATTCAGCGATATTGTCCAGTGTGAATGTTGCATTACCTGCGGAACCAACAACAGACCAGACGGCATCTTGACCTATGGCGAGGTCATTAGGTGGTAACAGCTCAGAAGCATTCAAATCATTGGATTCTCTATAAATTCCGATTGGTTCATCTATCACAGATCCGATTGTCTGTGATGGTGAACCATTGCCTGGGTGTGTTCCTGGTTCATAGATACTCACTTGTGATTTAGGGATATTCACATAAGGTGTGTAACCATCGTAAATGTTATCAGTATTGATGTCGTATTTACCTCTACCGACAGCCACTAATAACACCTCAGTTTCTTGGTTGTCTTTACCTATTCTATAAGGCACTTGCCACAAAGGAGGGGTGTGTTTAGCCACATGACCAAATATATCATCAATGCGACCGTTGATATTGGGCTCATTATTTGATGCACCCAACCTGTTAGTTGATGACCCTTGTTTTCTGTTCCCTTCGTTTGGAAGACTGATTTTAGGCGTTAGTGCTATTGCAGCAACAAAAGCAAGGGCAGCAAAAATGTAAGGGAGGAAAGGAACTAACGGACCTTGAGGCATTGTGGACCCGTGAAAAACTTCTATTTCACCCTCGGGGATATCCAGAAAGTAACCATTGATGGTATCAATTTCTTCACCAAGAACATCACCTTTGAAAAATCGAAGGTCGAGTAATTCATCCCTGTTGAAGTTTTTTGATTTAAGGAACGCACTTAAATTATCTACGAAATGTGATTCAAACTCTTTATCTGTTGCTGATTTGAAATATCTGACTGTGACCATTTGTGGAAACTCACTTTTGAATAATATGTTTTAATAGATCCCATAGTCCATTTACATACAGAGCCATGGCCTGTGTTCGGTTTAAAGTTATGGTAAACACCGTAATCGTGATAAACACCAATATGATAACCACCGTCAGGGTTCATCATTAGAACCAAACAATGTTCTTCAGGTGATTTAATGTCCGTAAAGTTTTTACGCATCCAGACAAGAAAAGACCTGTCGAACTCATTAATTACAGGTATCGTAACACCCAACTGTTTTTTATACCACTCAGCAACAAAATCAGCACAATTGTAACCATGCTTAATGTAATGTTTACCCACCAGCATTACAAGAAACCTTTTAACATAGGTACAAGCGATGTTGTGACAACAACACCTGTGGCCTGTGAATTCACTGGTTTCGTGCTTGACGAAATACTGGTGCCGACTTCGTTACGGGTTGTTTTGCTTATCTCTGTACTTATTACTGCTGTTTTCAACTGAGAAACACTTCCGTCACGATACATCACATAACCTCGCGATTCGACAACAGGTAGTTCATTACTTTCAGGATCACGTAATGCGATTTCACTTGCAATTATGTCATTGACTTGCTGAACATCTATTGTTCGCTCATAAACCATGTCCGCGTTACTACTGGCTTGGTTTATCCGCATAGGTGCATATTCTGCTGTGACTACTTCACTTGTTTCAAGTTCAACATCAATATCTTCAGTGAAAGCGTGTTGCAAGTGATAGTCTCGACTAAACCAACTGGCTTTAATAGTGATCACTTCAAAAGTATCTTTGATTACCGGTGCGTTGGTGTAAATTTCACGTAGTTCATTATCTGTAATTGCCATGTTTATTCCTCGGGCATCGCTTCAACAATGTATTTCAGCCCTAAATTGTAATCGTAGAAATCAGAGCCTAACGCCTGATACATCACAAACAGATAATCATCAAGTGCACTGTTTCTAACGCTAACAATTTCAAGTGTCACAACCAGATCACCATCGACAGCACTTGCGTAACTGTCGTCCCAATCAGAAACAACCTGCACAACATACGGTTCAAGTATAGGTCTGTCGGCTCTCAAATGCGCTACGAATCGTTTACCTTCGTTACGTTCAAAAAACAACTTAATAAAGTCTTGTGCTTGTTCTGTTTCTAATCGATATGTAACATCTGCGAGGTATGGTTGATTATAAAACTTTTTACGTTGTCGAGTTAAACCACCTTCAACATTGCTTTGTACAATACCTGTTTTTCTTCGTCTTGAAAAACTATCCACCAGCGGAATAAGAGGTTCCCCACCGAATATTAATTCATCTAATCCCGAAATATCACCTTTAGTTGCCATGGTTAATAGTTCCTTTGTGTATTGTAATTTTTACGAAATGATTTATCTGTCTTGCTCCCTTTTTTATCGACTACAGCAGCAACACCTCTATCAATATTATCATTAAACACCTGCGAGGCTATGATCTTAACTGTATTTTCATCGACCTGCTGTACTTCGTGTTGAACACCGGTTGCATTATTGACAACAGTAACGTTCAGACTAGCACCACCCATCATTTTAGCTGTGTCTTCACGAGATGTGACTCTTGCAGGACCCTTCACCATTACACCGTTCACAAGCTCGTTACCGTATTCTGAAACGATACCGCTTTGACCGGCAGGGATGTTACCACCTTTATCGAAAGCACCAGCAAAAGTAGTACCCATGATTGCACCTGCGGAAGCAGCACCCATTGAAACACCTGTTGCCTGTAGTGCCGCCGCTGCTATTGGGTTTCCTCCACTGAAAGCTTCTGCCATTTTCATACCCAACGATATACCGTTAATGACTGCCATGCTTGCCGCAATCACCTGGCTAGATAAAAACATTAGCTTTTGGAAGTTATTCATTTCTGCTGTCTGTGCTTTTACCTGGTCAACACCGTTACTTAGAAGGTCAACTGTTGATTGCATTGCTGTTTGTGCCATTTGTGCTGTTTGGACTGATGTGGTCATAGCACTAAACGCTAGTTCCTCTTTAGCTTGATTATGTCGTTGGTCTTCAGATTCAATTAAATGGTTCACTTCTGCTTTACTTGCAGCATCTTGCGCCCATGCTTGTTTTTTGGCATCGTTCAGCGTTTTCATTCTTTCTATGTATTTTTGTTCTTCAACTACACGAGGATCTGTTCGCTGCTGAAAGAAAGATACCTGTGCTTTATCAATGTCTTCTAACGCTTTTTTACGAAGATTGATTTCTGTTTGTATTTGCCCCATCAAGAACGAGAAATCTTCATCTTTAGCTGTTGTTGCTTTTTTACCTTTAGGTTTTTTATCTTTAGGTTTTTTGGGTGTTATTTCACCAGCAATTATTTTCTGAAGTTTTTCAACTTGCTTTGCCGCATCTTTGGCATTTTCTGATGTTTGCAAAAAAGTCAAAGCGGTGTTAGCCAACTTACGGTTCATACCTCCTGTTTCTTTGCTTATCTCGGTAACTTTTTCAGCTACAGCACCGAAAGCACCTTTCTGTACCAATTGATTTATCTCGTGGTACTGATCTACTGTGATACCGAGTTCTTTAGACTGTTTTTCAATTGCTTTGGTACGTCTTGTATTAGCAAGAGTAACAGCCTGTTGCATTTCTTTAGATAGTTTACCGCTGGTTTTGATTGTGGCATTTAGTCCGAAATATTCTTTACCTAGTGCACCTAGACTATCTCTTGCTGCTTTCATCTGGTCTTTAGCTGCAAACTTAGCTTGTTGAGCAGTGAGAATAGCCAAGTCTTTGTTCTTAGCAAATAATTTTCTGTATGACTCTGTTAAGTCATCTGCTGCAACTTCACCATCCTGGAATACACCATTGAGAATTTTTTGTGCTTCGGCTAACTCTTTAATTGACTTTTTACCTGTGAGTGCTTTGACAGCAAGACCACCAACAGCACCACCAACAGCGATCAAGGCACCAATAACAGCACCACCAGGACCAAAGGCAGATGCAAACTGCGAACCCTGTTGACTTAGTACAGTCCATGCGCTTGTTCCCATTTGGAGCTGCACAGTTGTATCTTGTAATTGCCACCCGGCGTTTTGCATTATGCCTCGGAAATTACGCATTGATCCGCTTGTTTTTCCGGTGGCTACTCGCTGTGCTTGAAGTTGAGTAATTAACCTGGCAATTTCATCTTTTTGTTCTTTGGTTGCATTGGCACCAAGACGCATTTGAGCCGCGTACACTTCTTGAGCATCATCACTGAGTGATGACATGTGTATTTGTTGTTTTAATTGGTTCGTAAGTCTGTTGTGTTGGGTTACGAGTCTGTTAGCTGCTGTGAAGTTTTTTTGTGCCTGTGCACGTGCTTCTTTCATCGATAGAGAGGTTTTAGCTGTGACGGTAGCATTATCACCTAACGAATCGTTAAGTTGCTCCACGGCGGCATCAGTACCTTTGATTGAACGAGTGAACTCAACAACTTTACCTTTGGCATCATCACCCTTCCAGACAATTTTTACCGTCTGTATTCTTTGTTCACTCATTTCATCAACCTTTTGTTAATTGAAGCCTGTAATGTATCAGCAAAAACGCTTTCT
>Ga0233410_10000427_pt1 | contig 13330 bp, 14 predicted proteins | sample Na_anoxic_1_MG_FD_179869 | JGI IMG/M metagenome (GOLD analysis project Ga0233410, IMG submission 179869) | Seawater microbial communities from Saanich Inlet, British Columbia, Canada - Na_anoxic_1_MG | ecosystem: Environmental > Aquatic > Marine > Inlet | place: Canada: British Columbia...
CTCTTATGGAGCATGGATGGAAACCGCCAGGGGAGGTTCAGTCACTTGGCAGGATTAATGGTAATGAGGTTTTTCTGGATCACTCTATTGGTGACACTGTTATAGAAGTGAGGGTTGGTAGAAAGGTGGCGCAGGAGCTAAAATGCGGCCGATCAGACACGTTCGATTATGTTAATCGCAGAGCAGAAGATGCAATATATGGAGATCTACAACAATGAGTGTTAAAAAACTCGCAAGAGTAGAGGATGTTTGGACAGCTTGGATATTCTTAGTCGCGGCCATCGTCTTCCTTTTTTTATGCTTAAATTTTCTCATTGATGAACAATATTGTTATGCGGCTTATTGCAGCTTCATATCCGCTGTTTATCAATCCGGCGCAATGATGTGTATCAGGAAGTGTAAGAAAGAACGGAGGCTAGACAATGAGTGCATATGACGTAGCAAACGCAGAAGGGTTCATATCAGAACGCAACACGAAGCAGGGGCGTACAGAGCTTACAAAGAAGACAGTACGCAATCTCTCTGTGGGCGACTTTGTAATGGACATTAACGAGAACCGTATAGGCCGCATCCACAGGCATGTTATCGCTGGCGGTATTGAACAGGCTGATGTACGCTATTGGCGTGACGGATCAAGCCCACTAAGGAAGGTGACAAAGATGGTGCCGCTTGACTTTTTAGAACGATGTGATGACCCAAGAAAGAAGGAGGAGGCGGTATGAGTGAATACATGGAGCAGGTAAAGTTTATGAACTACGTGCGTAAGAAGGCGCGTGAGATACCAGGGCTTGAAGCGGCACATCATATACCCAACGGTGGCCGTAGGTCAAAGACTGAGGCACACAAATTCAAACTAATGGGCGTAGTTGCTGGTATCCCTGACATTAACATACCATTACCGAACAAAGACTACCACGGACTGTTTATCGAAATGAAGGACGGTAAGGGTCGCGCTTCAAAGGAACAATTAAATATGAAAAATATTATTGAAAACAACGGATATTGCGTTAAAGTATGTAATGGACACGAGGAAGCAATATACGAACTTGAGGAGTATCTATCCAAGACATGAAAGAAACTAACATAAAATTATTGGTCGCAATACGTGAGTCCGGAATGACCCAGGGCGAGGTAGCTGACAAGCTCGGCGCAACGAACGCAATGGTATCGCTATGGGTTCACGGCACTATGCCGCATAAGAAGTATCGCAAGTCTGTAAACGAACTATTCGGACAGGAGATCTATGAATGTCCCAAACAATAAGAGAACGGTTTGAATCATGGTGGATTCAGGAGGGTTATGATATGGTATCATTCCTCGATGAACATAAGGTCAAGTTAATCAAAACAGCAATGATGGTCGCGTGGTTAAACGGTGCGCATGTTGGTGAGGAGAAGTAGTAGTATGGACAGATTTAAGTTTAGAGGACGAAGGATTGATAATGGCGAACTTGTTTACGGCTCATTGCTTCGTAACGAGTTTGGCTGGAATATTGTAACATTTGAGAGCGTATTAGTTGATCCAGATACAAACTCGCATGATCTTGAAATGATTCTTGTTGGAATTGTTGACGGTTCGCAAGAGCAATGCACCGGCCTAAAAGACAAAAACGGCAAGCTGATATTTGAGGGTGATATACTAAAATTTCGGCACAAGTCCGGAGCAATGGATTGTGACCTTCTTGTTATATATGACAAAGAAAGTGTACAATTAAGCCTTAAGTCAATCACCAATGAAAAAACATACTGGTGTCCTGATTTTGATTCATTGCTTATCCGTGAAAATGGCGTTGAAGTAATCGGCAACATTCACGAAAACCCAGAGTTATTGGAACACAAGTAAATGCCTAAACAATCATACCGCGAGGAACAGGCGGCGATAATGAACGCCAAACGCGCCTCGGAACGTGACATAGGCGCGATACCGGAGGTAGTCAACCCGCAGCGTAGGGCGCTGGCGGAGTCATCGTCTGAGATGTTCGCTCGTACATACTTCCCAGAAGTACTGTACAACGAGCTGACCGACTCGCATATCGACGACTTCAACTCCATCGACTATATCATTGACAACGGCGGTAAGAAGGTTAAGGCAGCGCCGCGTGGTGACGGTAAGACGACACGTATTCAGATAGGCGCAATGCGCGCCGCGTTCACAGGTAAGAAGAAGTTTATCGCCGCCATCGGCGCAGACAAGCAGGCCGCTGACGATATCATCGAATGGATACGAACAGAGGTCGAGACAAACGACTTACTATTAGAGGACTTCCCAGAGATATGCTATCCGGTCAGATGCCTCGAAGGTATCCCGCGCAGAGCACCCGCACAAACCTGTGGCGGAGAGCGTACCCGCATGGAGTGGACAACATCGCAACTAGTCTTCCCCACTGTGGAAGGATCACCAGCATCCGGCGTAATCGTCCGGTCTTACGGTATGACAGCGCGTATCCGTGGTGCCAAGGTTGGCAACATCCGTCCGGACTTTGTAATCATTGACGACCCTCAAACAAAGGAGTCTGCAAAGAGCTGGACGCAAGTTATTGACCGTGAAAAAGTAATCAACCAGGACATTAAGGGATTGGCAGGTCAGGGCAAGCAGATCGCTATCTTTATCCTGTGTACGGTTATTGAAGACAGCGATCTAGCATCGCGTATGCTTAACCCGAAATTGCACCCAGATTGGGAGCAGTCAATCGTATCGCTCATAGAGACATGGCCGACGAACATGGAGCTATGGGAAAAAGAGTATCACGAAGTATGGGTTAAGGGTATCGACGACAAGGATTGCCAAGCTGCGGCAAATAAATTTTACAGAGACAACAAAGAGGAACTCGAAGCGGATTGCGTACTATCCAATCCATTCCGTATGACGGACAACGACGAGAGTGCAATTCAACACGCTATGCACCTGTATTTCGAGGATCGCGCAGGGTTCTTCTCAGAGTACCAGAACAGGCCGCTACGCGAAGAGGGCAACCTTTACGACCTTAAACCGGAGAAGGTACAGAGCAGGCTTAACGGGCTATCTAAGAACCAAGTACCAGAAGGGCATAACATGGTGGTCGCATGTGCTGACGTTAACTATATCGGATTCAACACCGTTGTATCAGCGTTCTCAAACGATTTCACAGGTTGCTGTGTTGACTACTTCAAGTTCCCAGAAGGAGCAAGGGTTCTGTACGACTCTAACAAGTCGAACAAGACGACCCAGGCACAGGCTATTTCTCTCGGTATACAGGAGCTTATAAAGTTCCTTATGGATAAGCCGTATGCGAACAGCCTTGACGCGCTTACCATTGACGCCAACTTTATGACAGAGACAGTGGTGAAGGCTATCAAGAGGTGCTTAAGGCAGCTTAACCCGCCGTTCTTAGTACTTCCCTTCCGTGGTAGATCGTTTAGACAGTATCGCGTGAAGAAGTCAACGCTTGTAGGACGCCCAGGGCTTAACTGCCACATGGAGAAGACAAGCGTAAGGGGTAAGCAATTCATTCAGGATTCGGACTACTGGCGCATGACAGCGCAGCAAGCGTTCCTGCTTGAACCGTCACAGCCAGGGTCTTATTCCTTCTGGGGTAAGAACGATAAGCGGCATGGTGACATAGCGGCGGAAATATGTTCGGAGAAACTATCAAACTATTCAGTGACGCCGGAGGGTGCGATGTACAAGTGGACATTGCAAGTTGGTGCGCTGAATGACAAACTTGACGCACTCGTTGGTACATACTCTATGGCTAACGTATTGGGCGCAGAGCTAACAGGAGGCGAATCAGCATGGCGCAACAAAAGAAAGACAAAACGAGCACAGGAAGAGGAAAGCAGAAAACCAAAGAACCAGCAGGATCAAAACCGTCAACCGGTACGGGAACAACGAATAAGGCAACCGGCCAGAAGAAGAAGGTATCGGTAAGTCCGGTAGTCTATGCCTTCGACTCAAAGAAGAGGTGCCCACGTAGTTCCGGCATGTACCCTGCATTCCTCAACAAGAGTAAGTGTGGCGGGATTATGAAATCGGTAAAACTGGTGCAAGACACGAAGCATTGGGTATGCCCAGAGTGCGGATATCGCGCGCTGTCTAAAGGTTGGGAGATTTAACATGGAGCAAATAGTACTTCTCCTGTGGGCGTTATTATTCATAGCAGGCGGCCTTTATAGTCTGGTGCTATTGTCAATGCCGTTCTTTATCATTGGAATATACTTCAAATTAATGGATATGCTTGCGGAGCTTAAGCGCAAAGAGCTACCGCCTAAATAGCTGACGCAACACATACTTTTATACATTTTTATGGAATTGATGCAATTTCTTGTATCAATTCCTTTTTTTATGCCTTGATAATGCAGACTAAAAGATTTAGGTTACACTAAAACATACAGGAGATCACTATGGCAGTTCGCACCGGAAAGGAAAAGAAGATTAAGACCCGCGACCGCGAAGTTGAGTTTGAATCAATAGACGATGAAATCAAACGCGAGAATCAGGTTAAACGTGCGGCGGGAAGAACGCGCTGTTTTACGAAAGGCATACCGAGGCGTGGATAAATGAAAATCTTTGGATACGAAGTAAAGAAGGCGTCTGCGAAAAAAGCAGCGCCTAAAAAGAAGGTAAGACCGCCTGCGCCGCGTAAGGCTGAAACGCAGAAGGGCGAGTATGATTTATTCGGCCATAAGGTTACAGAGCTTGCCAACGAACAGGGCGTAGGGTCTACACCGTCCACAGGGGATAGGGAATCACGTTACGAACGCTCTACTCTAGTTAACCTTATGCGTCAAATGATGGACGAGAATATCTTTGTATCATCTATGGCCGAACGTCTTTGTACAAACCTTATCGGCGCTAACGGATTTACACTACAAGCGCGTACAGACAGTGCCAGAACCAATCAGCTTATCGAGAAGGAGATCTGGCCGGAGTTTACGTCCAAACCAGAGTACCGCGATATGTTCAGTTGGATCGAGTGTCAATTCGGCGTGTGTCAGGACATGGCATTTGTCGGCGATATCGGCGCGATCAAACTGCGTAACGGTCAGTTGCAGATGACTGAATCAGAGTGGATCAATACACCCAACCAGGAACAGATGCGCGAGATGAACGGGCTAAAGGTAGAGCAGGGCGTTGCCATGACTCGCGCCGGAAAGTTACGCGGCTTCTGGGTAACACCTCCTGACAAATTTGGAATGCCTTCTCCCGCTAATGCAAAGTATATTCGTTCAAAGGACTTTATATATGTGAACGCACCGGTACAACGATTCTCTAGGACTCGACCGTTACCGCCGTTTATTCAGTGCATGTCATCCGTCTGGCGACTAGACGATATCCTTGACAGCGAAGCCTACGCATGGGAGTTGCTTTCCAAACACGCTATTATCGTTAATAAGAATAATGCTGAAGAGGACGCATGGGAGCTTTCTGACGAACGCTACGACACTACCAGGAACGATGTGCCTATCACAGACCGTTACACCGAGTTTGACGGTGGCAATGTATTCTGGGGCGATCGCGGTGAAACTGTGTCCGGCGTCGCCCGCAACCTTCCAGGTAAGGACTTTCCCGCATCTATTCGTGCGTTTATCCAGATGTTCTCCATGAGGCTCGGCCTGCCGCTTGAGATCCTTCTACTAGATTGGAGTAAGACAAACTTCAGCAGCGGTAAAGCTGCGCTATCACAGGCTACCACAATGATACGTCGCTATCAGGCACACCTTATCGACAAGTTCCATAAGCGCGTATACGAATGGGTTATCCGTCAGGCTATCCTCGATGGTAGGTTGAAGGAGTCCCGTGATATCTTTAACCACGAATGGTTCCCGCCCGTTATGCCTTGGATCAATCCGAAGGAAGAGGCAGAGGGCTATGGCATTATGGTTGATCGTGGTATCGTTAACTACTCCGATGTACTTAAGATGAACAGCAAGGACATTGACACTGAGAACGATAACCGCGAAAGCATCATTCGCGCTGCTATTGACCGCGCCGCTAAGATCAAGAAGGATACCGGCGAGTCAATTCCGTGGCAGATGTTCGCAGGCTATAACGTCGGCCTGACACAGCAGGCTGTTGAGTCAGGCAAAGAAGACGAAGAAGAAGATCCAGAAGAAGATCCAGAAGAACCGGAGGAAAATTCTATGTTCTCTGTTGGTGACAGTATTTATAGAATGGAAGACGGAGAGTTAATTAAGTGCCAGTAAAGATGAAAAAATTACCATCCTGGTTCTCTGACTTTTACAGGTCATCGAACAAGCCTATTGAAGGGCGAAGGGTAGTCCTTGACCTTGGAGAACTTGCATCATTCAAGGGTGAGCCTGGAACTGACGGCATTAAAGGCGAAAAAGGTGAAAAGGGCGATAAAGGCGATCGAGGCGATCAAGGCATACAGGGCGTACAGGGTGCCAAAGGAGAAAGGGGTGAAAAAGGTGATAAAGGAGATCGCGGTGAATCTGGTGCAAAAGGCGCTAAAGGTGACAAGGGTGACGCTGGAGCTAAAGGCGACACTGGCGATCGCGGTGAAACTCCACGCCATGAGGTAAAAGATGATAAGATCAGATTCTTTCAGGCCGGTGGTTTTTGGGGTGAGTGGATTGACCTAAAAGGAACAACTAAGATAGTTGGCGGAGGTGGTGGATTAGCCACCGTAACTACCACTTCTCAGATGAGTGACCTAAAGTCTATGATCAAAGATGGAGTAACTAATTACTATAGAGAGCTTACAAATGATGGCGATGGCAACCCAACTCTTATTGAGGTCTATACGTCAGTGGGTAAAGCACAGCACTTATTCACGAAGACATTAGTTTGGACTGATGGCAATCCAACAAACACAGTTACGGTCGATCATACAGATAACAAGACATTAACATCTGACATTACCTACGATGTGGACGGAAATATTGAGACAATTACAGAGGTGTTAACATGAGTTTTTCATATTCAGGTCCGACTTTAAGCGGTGTTGTAGCAACGAGAGGGGATAATATATAATGGCAATTACACTAACAGGTAATAAATACACTGGCACACTGACTAGTGTAGGCACAGCCGCACTAACAGATTCAGGTGCATCGTTCTCTAGTGGTGATTTTAATACCCCTAGAATGGCTTATCTCTATCGGTCGGGTGATTTAATTGGCTTGGCACGTGTTTCATCGTTTTCAAGTGCAACTGTTTTGAACCTTGCACATCCATTTTTTGATTATGATGGGGATGAGGTAACGCAAGTCAGTGGCGACACTTATTATATTTCTCAAACAGCCGGTGAGGTTGCTACGACTGGTTGGGCTGTATCTGGATTAAAAGTCACTATAACTGATAAAGTTCTGTTTGGGACAGCAGGAAGCAAAACAAGTCTTTTCCTGCACATGGAAGACACTTATTTAGATACAAATGTTGGAGGGTCAAACTCTCAAGCGGCATTTGAAGGACAAGGAGGTTGTGTAACATTTGGTAATCCCTTGGATTTGAAGAATAGAAAAACTTCTTCCGAGTGTCGCGTATACGCGAGTACAACATCGGCAGGGCATTTAATGTGCTGTAAGAATACGGCATTTACACAAATACACTTTGGCACGCAGTTTGCAGTAGAAAACGGTAATACTGGGAGAATGCCGGGAGGGGCTTCCGGCGGAGGTTTTTCTCCGGGATGGTGGCAGGTATTTGTAAATTGCGCCTATAATGGAAACTTTGTGACTCCCGGTGGTGGCGCTGCATGGTCTAGCAGAGCATCATTTCAACGACTCATCAATCTCCAGTCATCAGGTAATAGTGCAAACCTCATCAACTCTCGGTGGGCAGATGGATACTTTGAAGGTGGTGTGTTTGATAATTCCCTAAATGGTGGTGGGTTGTCTTGCTTCGGCGCTGATTCAGCTGGTACTTATGCGGCGGGTGCGGTACTAGGGCAAAGACTTGCTGTGTTCGAATGTCCTGATAATAGAATATGGAGGTCACTGTCTGTGGTTAATCAGACAATCAATTTTACGAACATCTTAGTAGAAGACGCAAATAAATTGACGAGAGTAAATGTAGCCTCTAGTTACATTACCACTGCAACACTAAATTTCAGATGGCTTGATAAATACACAAATCTATCTAATGGGACTAAATACATTGTGAAAAACAATGTTTCTTCAGTGGTTGCAAGTGGTACGGTTGGTGCAAGTGGTGAAACTGCGGATATTGACTTACTTTATCAAACAAGGACATTTCCAAGTACAACAACAACATCAGACACTTTTTATAATGGTTGGGAGGCAGGTTTTTATAAGTACGGACAGCAGATCATATACATTGAACCCGATGTGTTTGACGATGCACAAGCGGGTAAGACGGTCAAGAATATAGCGTTTGGTGGACCTCTTGCTCAATCGGTAGATGCTATCATCACCGAGCCCACAAAGGCAACGGTTGACGCATACACAACAATAAATGATGCCTATGAATTGTATGATAGAGCTGCGTCATATTTAGAGGACAATTACGACAATGAAACTGCTACGATTATCAGCCGTGTTGGTGATCAGGTTGATTTAGCCGCAGTCGATTTGGTTATTGATGCCACGGCGGCCAGCGCGTTTGCTTATTCTGCCACAGGCGACGGCACGATCACAGTTAAAAGTAGCGAGTTCACTGGTGGCGCAACTAGCACTACTGGTGAGGTAACCTTGAGTAATGGCGCTTTGCTGAACGGCGGTACGTTTCGCCTGATAAATATTGATAACAACAGCGATGGCGATACCTACACGAATTTGACCGCATCCAAGATCGTCCACAGCGGGACTGGTACACGTACACTCACGCTTGACGGCGGAGATGTTGATGAGATCGAAGTGACCGGCGGCGCTGACCTGACTGTGACGTTGACTAATGGCGCAGCTATTCCAACGCTGACACAGACACTCGGCACGATCACAATCATTAACAATATGACCGTGAACGTTACCGGCTTGACTATTGGCGACACAGTCCGTGTACAGGATAACACGGGCGCACAGCAGGAATACACGACGGCCACAGGCACAAGCTACCAGTTCACGATTTCCAGAGCAGACGACGGCGAGTCATGGAAGGTTGCGGTTGACCGTGCGGGCTATGCCCCGGACGTGAGCACATTCACAGTAGCCGAGGGTACAACGCTTGAGATTAATGTTAGCCTGAATGAGTATATCCGTTTCGAGGGCGATGCTATGTATACCGGCACTACCTGCCCGCTTTGCACAGTATCATTTGATCTCGTAACCCCACAAGCGACAATTGACATCGGCGATGGCGTAGCGGATCTTCAAGCCATTTTTGATGAGGTCGAAGATGCGCTACTAACATCAGATGGTATGGCCTGGCACTCGCAGCAAGGTTCCGTCACCAAGTACGACAACCTCCCCGGCGTGGGTAAGGTATTAGGTCTTGGCGAGAACTGGCGCGTTCGCCGAGAGAACGCCGGTGATGTTAATGCAGGGGTTAACGGCTACCTGCTTTCTGAGGACGGTACACCTATTGATGGCACAAACGGTGATGTCGTATATCTGTCGAGTACCGCAACAGACATCGCAACAATCCTCGCAAACACGAACAGAGTTGATGGCCTGATTGAGGATAGTGGCGGTGACAGATACACGGCCAAGGCGCTCGAAGAGGCACCATCCGGAGGCGGCGGCGGATTGACACAACAAGAAGTCCGTGACGCTATGAAGCTAGCGCCGACTGCTGGAGTACCCGCTATTGACTCATTGGACGATAAGTTAGATGAACTGGAAACTCAGGTGGCGACACGAAGTTCCTCAGTTGAAATAGCTGCTTTGAAGGATTTCGATCCAGCAGTTGATGAAGTAATCACAAACGACCCGTCGCGCAAAGCGGCAAGAGCAAAAGCAACACTAAGTATATAAGGAGCATTATGAAGAATAAGCTAACTTTCAAAGAAGGCTCGGTAGCTACGTTTGCAATGAACGAAGAGTCCGGCAAGCGCACGTTCAGCATGACCGGTTATACCGGCGCACCTATGAGGGCGTTTGGTAATACAAGCGTTATCATAGACCTCGAAGGCATGTCAATGCGCAACGAGATCACCCCAATCTTTCAGCACCACGACAGCACCAAGATCGTCGGTCACGCCACAGCATCTGTGGGCGCAAGCGTTATGCTCGATGGCGAGATATCCGGTGTAGGCGAAGCTGCTAAAGAAGTGGCAGAAACAGCCGAGAACGGATTCCCTTGGCAAGCATCTGTGGGCGTTAATATCCTTAAGGCGAATTACCTTGAGGCAGGCGATGACGATATAGAGGTGAACGGACACATGATGTCTGCACCCGCTATCATCCTTAGTCAGACAGAGTTGTTTGAGACATCATTCGTCCCACTAGGGCGTGACGGTGATACGTCCGTTAAATTTTCCGACGAAGAAGACATTAAGAGCATTTTTTCCAAAAACCCAGAAAAGGAGATAAACATGGAAAACGAAGAAAAAGTAACTCTCAAAGAAATGCGCAGTGCATTCAGTGAGAACCTTGACTTTGCATGTGACTGTTACGAAGAAGGCTTGACCCTCGTTGAGGCTAAGGCTAAATTCGCTGACATCCTTGCATCAGAAGTAACCGAATTAAAAGCAGAAGTTGCAGAACTTAAAGCAGCAAAAGCTGATCTGAATGCCGAAGGCGCAGATCCGGTTGAACACCTCGAAGCCGGTCTAGGCAAAGAACCTGAACTTTCTAAGAAAGAGCAGGCCGAAGCCAAGCTGGAAGAACTGAAAGAATCTGGTATGAGCCACAACCAAGCTGTTGTTGAACTCGCTGCCAAGTTCCCGAAACTTATGGACGAACTAAACAAGTAAGGAGATTGAATTATGGCTAACAATAATGGCGCAGAATTTACCATCACTCTCGGTGGAACTGTATCCAAAGGTCAACTAGTAAAGCTGGTTGGCGGTGTTGGTATTGTAACTACTGGTGTTGCTTCTGAAGATAACGCCCTCGTTGGTGTTGCACGCGAAGGTGGTGTATCCGGTGACGAAATCACTGTCATGTCCCTGAATTGCGTTGCTAAAGCTGACGTAATGGTAGGCGGCGCTATCAGTGCTGGTGCTCAAGTATTTACCGCTGCTTCCGGCAAAGGTAGTGCTACGGCCACATCGTTGACTCTCGTTGGTATTGCAGAAAAAGCATCTACTGCTGATGGCGATATCATCCCTGTTATTGTAGTTGCTGGTAGCAACGACGATATTTCTTAATTAACATTGAACAAAAGGATTTAATACTATGGCTATCACATATTCCGGCACTCGCCCATCACCTTTTGTCGCAGCCGCAGTTCAGGAGTTTCAAAGCTACGAACTGACTGCTTTCAAAGGACTCGAAATTGCAAAGCCTTTCATGTCTATGGTTGACAAAGGTACGCTTCCTGTCGTTACCCGCGAAAGTCAAGCAGGCACAGGCGATGGAAAAACCCGTCGCGCCCCAGGCTCCGCATATAACCGTGATGACATCGAAGCAGAAGGCATCCCCTTCCAGTGCCTCGGTTATGGTCACGAAACACCGCTTCCTGACGAAGACGTTGCTCAGTACAAGAGCGAGTTTGATGCACAGGTTGTTGCCGGTGTTCGTAACCGTCAACGCATCCTGACTGACCTCGAAACAAAGATCAAGGACATGGTATTTAATACCACTACCTTTACCGGTACTTCCTTGTTCACTGACTACTCCGGCGCACCTTGGGACGCTGCTGGTAGTGACATCCTCGGTCAGGTCGATGCGTCTATCGACAAGGTTATCAGCAATGGTGGAATGCCTAACACGGTTATCATCCCACGCTTGCAGAGTAAGAATCTGAAGACTAACACAGCTATCAAGTCTATGCTTTCAGGCCTTGCCTATCCTACACTGGATCAGGTTGCCGAAGTTCTCAGAACTTACTGGAATCTTCCAAATATCATCTTCGCCGGTGCTGTTTATAACTCAGCCAACAAAGGCCAAGATGCCAGCATGACTGACATCTGGGGCGACGACTACGCAATGGTCTGTCGTACTGCCATGAATGCCAACGATCCTAGCGAAAGCTGTGCTTTCCGCACACCGATCTGGCAGGAAATGAATGGCGCTGACGTTTCTGCCTTCACATACCGTGAAGAACAGACTGACAGCACTATCGTCAAGGGCAAAATGTTCTACGACGAGTTGGTTGTTGATAAGTACCAGGGTCATCTGTTGCAGATCGACTAATTTCGGTTAGTGGTTCCTTACGGGGTGTCATTAACTTGACACCCCGTTTTTATACCTATATGAAGTTCATAAACACATACACCGGTAGCTTTCCTATTGCGTTACACGCCCCGGGGCAGTCGCGTAACCATCCCCTATGGGATCGGATAACCCGCGCCATCCCACAGCAGTCCCCTGTGTCCGTTACCGAGGATGTAGAGGTTGTTACGTGGAGCAGTTACGCCGAGCCGACTTTGCTTGAGAGTGTATGTGAACAAATGAATATCCCCCTTACTGTACTACGTCCTGACAATGGCGTGGAATGGTATAATATGCTTAAGGTTGAGCTATTGATAGACCACCTTAAAGACTCGAAGACTAAGTACATTATCGGCCTTGACGCTGATGACGTTATCCTACTGGATAGCCCCGACGAAATGGTGCGCCGATTCGAGCAGCGCTACCCGACCACAGGGGTACTTTACAATGCTGCAAAGGTTAGGTGGCCGCGCAAATTCTGTCCACCACTGAAGGAGTGTGATGCGTTCGAGAAGACCTTTAAAGCAAGGTGTAAGCACCTTAACGCCGGAGCGTTTATCGGTAAGCGTCAGATTGTGCTTGACTTCTACAGGAAGGTAATGGACGTTGAACGGGAACAGATCTTTCATACCGCGTATCGAAAAATGGAACAACCTTCCGTAAGGCTTGCAGCGTTTCCAGACAATCATCCTGTGGTTGACATAGACAGGGACTGCGTTATTTTCCAGCACATGCTATCCGGCGTTGACGATCTTGAACAGGTTGACAAGTATCCAAATGATAAGAAACTTGTATATTATGATCTCGGCGGGTTCATCGGGCAGACTACAGCAAACTTTATGATTGCGCACAACCCGCACAAGGTTACTGCGTTTGAGCCAAACCCCGCAGCTGTTAAAGGTAAGCATTGGGATTATGTCAGAACAGCAGGCGGTAAGATCATTAATGCCGCAGTAGGCACCGAGGACGGAGAGGTAGACTTTTATTTAGACTCGACCAAGGCAGTCAGTCAGTCATGCACAGCTGCGGCTGATAAGGTATCTGATCTAAACGATCAAGTCCCTGTCCCCGTGGAAGTAATCGACTTCTCGAAGTTCATATCGTACCGCAGGCGT
>Ga0233410_10000428_pt1 | contig 13289 bp, 10 predicted proteins | sample Na_anoxic_1_MG_FD_179869 | JGI IMG/M metagenome (GOLD analysis project Ga0233410, IMG submission 179869) | Seawater microbial communities from Saanich Inlet, British Columbia, Canada - Na_anoxic_1_MG | ecosystem: Environmental > Aquatic > Marine > Inlet | place: Canada: British Columbia...
TACTTTCGGACGTATTATCTGTGCCATCTAGTTTCTCCTTTTTTGTTCTTCTTTTTTTAATGACAGGGGTAGGAAGTATCTCTTTAAGGGTTTCGTAACTTAATTTTACTTCAGACTCAATTACTTGGTTGGGTCTAATCTCTAATACACTGTCAGAAACCTGTAAGAGCATAGGGAACCTACAGGTGCTTCTATATTTATATACCATACTTGTATATAGGTTTACCAAAATAAAAAAGGCCCACTTCCCAAAAAAAGAGAAGTGGACCTTTTTACCTTATCAGTTATCTATCAGACATTTTGGAAAGGAGTCGTGAGGCTACCGCCACCACCAACAATCCTAATGATTCGATAGAATCTGGACGCAGGAGCAACAGCTACCTTACCGTAACGGGTAAGGATGCCCTTTCTGGGCTGGAAGCTCTCGGGGTCCGTAATGGTCGGCAAGGCTTGGAACGGAATGTAAGGAGCGTAAATAAAGCCCCCATCCATAGGTCCAGAACCTTTGTAGCCCATAAGCATTTCGCCTTCAGGATACAGAGGATCAACATAGAGGTCATAACGACCCATAAACTTGCCACGGTGCTGAATAGAACCAGGGGCGAAGTTAGTAGGACCATCAGCCTTCTCAATACCACCAGTTAGACGGGCAGCAGTTTCAAGGATACTAGCAACTACGGGAGCGCAAAGGATCCAGTTACCAGCACCACGCTGAGTAGTCTTGTAAATATCCTGAGACGCAAAGTTAATAGTCGCAAGCAGGTTGGCGTAAATATCGCCAACGTGACGGGGAGCAAGGTTAAGCGAACTTGAAGTGAAATCAACAAGCCAAACATTACTGTTAGAGCCCGTGGTCTTAGAACCCAGGGTTAGCGCACCACCATCATGACCGAATTGGAACTTATCAAAAGTTGAATCGCCAGCAGGCTCAAAGTTCATTTGGTTAGTTTGACCAGTCTGATCAAGCATTTTCTCTCTGAAAATACCAGAATCTGTTGAAAGATCATAAGCAATACCACGAAGGTCTTCAATAAGCTCACGATCAACCTCTAGACGAATTTCCTTACCAAGAATATCAGTAAGCTCCCGCTCAAGATCAAGGTTATGATAAGCCTTAAGGTCTTGAGAAGCCTCAAGAGTCCAAAGGGCTCTCATTTTCTTGGTACGAGCGACAACAGGCTGTTGCTCAATCGTCATGCTTACTTCAGGAATACCAGAACCTGCAAGGTTTTCACCAGCAGATACTGACCAACCATGTCCAGCAGCCGTAGAAGGCTGATCAGTAGGCCAGTTAGCAATAGTCTCACCTACACCACCACCAGACAAGGCACTAACACCTAGGCCATGTCCATCGGGAGTTCCTTGGTGAGCGTCTAGATCAGCAATACCACCGTGTACACCAGAGGTCGTTAGACCTCTGTAAGTAAGGTTGTACTTACTGTACATCGTCTCACGATCAGGACCATAGGATCTAGCAGAACCCATGTAAAAGACTTGTGACACGGGGCCACTCATCGGTTGAACGCCAACAAGCTTGTTGGCGATTAGTTCAGGGAAAACCCTGCGTACAAGAGGGAATGCAAACTTTTGAAAAGTGCCTAGGGCTCCAACAGTGGTCGTACCTTGGCCTACAGCAGTCTCATCAAGACGAGCTTCGGATTGTACGGATTTTAGTTGGTTTTCAAGAAGTTGAGCAGTCACTCGTTCAGTATAATCATTGTCGATGCCGTCAAGAGCAGGTTTCCATTTGGTCACTAGCTCGTCTGATGCACCCATTTCCATAATATCCATAACTTCAATTCCTTTTTTGTTATAAGATGCCTATTTCATTAGTTTAAGCATTTCTTCGGTTAAGAACTGAGTTCCAATATTTTGTAATTGTTGCTCCTCAACCTCACCATCCACGTTATTAGTAATGACTTGTGCTTGTTCAGTGGATTCAAACAGCATAGCCTCTTTGTCTTCCTCTAGGGTCTGAATACTTTCTTCAAGACGAGATAAGTTATTATCCCGCTTGATAAGCTTAGACTCTAAAAGTTGAATTGTTTTGCTTAGTCGATCCTGCTCCTTAAGAGAGGATGAAAGCTCTTGTGCGAGGACTTCATTATCCTCCACAATCTCGGATGCCTCAGAGAGTCTTCTATCAGACTCAGCATCAATATAATCGGGACGATACTCAATAGCCATGTAGCCTAGAAGCTCTCTAAACTTTTGTGCGTCCTGATGAGTTTGTGATTCTTCATGAAGCTCATTTAGTGCAGCATCTTTAATCTGCTCACGCTTCATGGAAAGGTAAGCGAAAACTTTATCAGTTAATTCACCCACTTCGTCTTGTACTCTTTCTTCAATAAGCCCTTGCATAACTTGGGCAATCTCGGTTACAGTCTCTTCAGTAATTCCTTCAGGAAGTAATTCTGCAATGCTTTCTATCTTTTTATTATCCATGATTGTACCTTAATCTACTTATATCTATTATATCCAAACTGATTGGATCGTTTTTTATTACTTTTTTGCTTCTACTTGTCTCCAGGAGCCATCCTTCTGTACTTATCTCTATCAGCGTCAGCCTTAGCATCTCTCTTAGTCTCCTTGGGAATAACAGTCTTACCCCTTCTTCGGTTTAGAGCCCCTTGAACAGCATGTTTAACTTTTAGATTAGTTTTAATTCCAAGCTTCTTATCGACATTCTTTTGAGTTTTCCTAGCATCGCTGTCAACTACAGAATCTCTTGAGATCTTCTTCCCTTTAGCATCAGACATTCTACCTTCCTCTCCTGCGGGGCTTCTCTTTGCTATGTTAGTTGCGATAGGCCCAGCCTTCCATTCCATTAGTTTGTCTCTTAAACCTCTAACGAGTTCTGTTGAGTCGTTCGTTCTTGCCATCTTCTCGGCCCTTTTCTTCAGCCTATCCCTATCAGCCCTCTCCCTGTCCTCCCTTCTCTTTGCGGCAGTATCACCTTCTCCTGCCATAGCCTCCCTTAGAAGGGTAGAGAATACCTTTTGCTCAGTAACACGGGGAAGAACCTCACCCATAATCTCCTCCACTAGGAGACTGTTTACATTGGATACGCTTTCTGACAAGGCAGGGAATGCACCTCTGGTGGAAGGGTCAGCTACAATGTCCCAAGTAACGAGGCGAAAGTCTTCATTGACATATCTCTTACCGTCCTGACCTTCGGATAGAGTACCCATCCCTCTAGAAGAGATACCAATTTGGACTCCACCTTCAATAAGGGCTTGGGCTACCTTGCCCATAGGAGTGTTGAGAATCTCAGCTTCACCTACAAGCTCGTTACCTTCCATCTTGAGGCTGGTAACTAAGTGAGATACATTAGATAAGCTAACACTATCTTGCTTAGGGTGATCTAACTCTCCCATAAGCCTACGGTTCTTCATAGCTTCTTCTAGCTTGGTAACCTCTCTCATGAGAAGGGACTTAGGATAAATACGCTTATTGTTATTCTCCTCATCGGCTCTTTGGAAAGTACCACCGATCTTCATACATCCACCTTTGCCCTCGTTGAGAACCTTTAAATTATTAATTATGAAAACATCTTCTAATAGCATATTACTTACCTTTATCCTTCTTTCTTCTTGCCGCACCCGTTAATCCTGACCCAGTTCCCGTCTTGTGCTTAGTACGGGTTCTAGCAGCATGACTCCTAATACTCTTCCAACTTGCCCCAGGAGTAGAGCTTCCAGGAGTGAATCCCTTAGCAGTTCTTCCAGATACTCTTTGTGATTTATCCTTACCCCACCCACCTTGAGTTGTAACGTAAGTACGCTTTGACCCTTTAGTAGAAAAGATAGTACCAGCCTTAGTTTTAGCTAAAGCCTGTTTAATAGTGGCATAGATAGGCATCTTACTCTTTCGAGAAGTTACAACCTTCTTACCTTTGGACTTTTTCTTTTCGTCCAGAGCTTCTCCTCTTAAGATTTTGAGTGTATCTATTAGTCTCATTTCCTTCCCGTTCTCTTTCTCTTTTTTCTTGAAAAGTTAGGTGCATGAAAAGGCCCACCAGGGCCTACGGAAAGCGTAGCTCCAGGGGACATTTCAGAGAGAAGACCTTTTAGCTTTGAAATAGTAGCTAAAACTTCCTCTTTTAGTTGAAGCTGACGAGCCTCTTCTAAGTTAACTTCTTTTTTAGGCGTAACTTTTACACCAAAGGAGTTAGAAAGGACATTATCTACAGATTCTTGAATAACCTCTACATCAGAAATATCAGGAACATTTCCAGGAGAGGGCCTTCTAGAAGATTTAGGCGTAGGCTTAGACTCAGCTTGCTCAAGTAAACTTTGAGCAAAATCACCAATACCACCCCTTGTACCCTGTGAAGAACTCATGTTCAGGCTAGGTTAGATTTGCGAGCTTGAGCCCTTTCAATAAGATCGTCTAGATCTTCTTCATCTAAGCCTTCAAGAAGATCTTCACCTTCCTTTGCTGCTTCTTGCTCATTGATAACTTGCTCTGCCTCTTGAAAGACATCTAGCATAGCATCTGCGTGTTCAAGAAGGGCTTCATCAGAAACCTCCTCGTCTAATTCAGAGCTACATAGGGGGCAGGAGTGACCAGCCTCCTCTTCAATAACTTCCTCAGTTGCCTCTTCAGCTACTTCTGCGCTTTTTACTTGAGCAGACTCGTTCATTACCTCAAGGCCAACTTGTTTCCAAGCTGCCGTGCCTAGGATAGATTCTCTTAATTGATCTTTGTTCATATTATTTTCCATTCATGGCAGATATACTGCCTATTGATATGTAGACCTCATTAAACTTAATGGGGTTTATTTTTTATTTTTTAGATACCACAAAAGACATTAGCTGTTGTAGTAGTAGTAGTAATGCTAGGAGATACAGGAGGATTAGATACATCAGTCCCTAGACATATCCTTGCGTCTAATACTCTATGAACAGGTAAACCCTCAGCAAATACCGTGAGGGTCGAAGCTACGGCATTTGCGGGATGTCCTATAAAGCACCCATTACTGCCGCACTCTGGATGCCAATGCTGATGAGGAACCGCTAAGGATCCAGCTACAGCTATCGGAATGGATGCCCCAACTAAGACGGTGGTGGCCCCTGAGGTGATGGCAGCGTGGCCTGCTGCTGTTGAACCTATAGTTGCTACTAGTGATAATACCATTATAATTCTCCTGGGGTAGGTGCTGGTGGATCTATATCCACCTTTGTAGGTCTAGTTTTCTTAGGCGGGGTAACAAAACCCTCCGCAGAAGTTATACCTAGGAACGGGGATTCTGATAATTTTACATACCTACTTTGTACAGTAGGGTCTTTAGCAAAAGTGTTAGATTCTATCTTACTTTTAAGATCGGGCCATTTAATTCCTTCTATCATAAATAGCTCTTTTTTACTCATTACAGGAATTTTCTTAAAAATAGCTCCCCAAGGCATTATAGTATCAGCACCATCCACATAATCAACCCCTAAGTCTTTAGTTGTACTTATAGCAGTTAATAAGTTTTTTACAGGAGAGGCTTTCCTAGGAAGCTTTTCAGTTCCCTTCTTATAAGGAAACTCGTATATAGAAAACCTAGAAGGTGAGTATGTTAAACTAATAGGGAAATCATTCTCATCAAAAGGAAGAATCCCGTCTCCCCTATTTCCGTGTGATACACCAAACAAGTAAGGATCCCATTTTTGGCTTGTTTCTTTTGTAAATGAAGAATACCCAAAAGTTAACTCTCTAGAGGCAAACCCTGTAAGGAAGGACATATTACCTCCTAATAGGTGCATAGTCTTATCAGTTGGTATTACCACAATATACCAGGGAATCCTCCTAGGAAGTACAGGGAATTGATCCTCGTACCCAAGAAATTGATCGAAAGATACATCTTTAAATTCAACAGACATAGTATTGCTAGACTCTAAATGGTTTAGGAAAGGGTCTTGATGATCCACATACTTTTTTAAATAAGGCCAAGGCTTAGTTGAAATCCAACTGCTAATTTCCTCTTCATCTGTAATAACAGAGTAAGTGGCTTTACTCTTTCTGATAATAGGCTTATCTCTAGGCAAATCCTCTACTGTAGAAGGATCAAGCTTCAGTATATATTTTTCAGGGTGAGGAGTAGATAGAGAGTATGTTTCCTCTACCAACTCTGTCTCATCACTAGACACAGAGAACTTAAAGAAATGGTCATCTCCTAATAACTTATGGATTCTAGTAGTGTCCTCAATATCAAGCATTTTAGCCTTATCTATATCCGAGTATAGTTCTAAATAAGACAACTCCCCAGTAGGAGTTACAAAAGTAATGTAATCTCCATCGTTAATATAGCGAGTCTCAGTTCCTCCCCCAGAAAGGGTAAACGTATAACTATCATCCATATTAATATCAATGTAAGTTACAGTAGAATCTGCTAAAACTATAGGTATTGCTTTATCTAAGTCTGGTGCTAGGGTTTTCCACATCTTCATGTGTTCTCTGTTAATACCTCCGTAGGATTTATAAGAAAGAGACTTACCCTTGGTAGATATTTCATTCAAAGCCCTTCTCTCATTTCCTAATGTTTTAAATATAACATCCTTTTTCTTATTAGTTAACTCTGATAACCCTTGAAGATCAAACTTATCAACCTGTTCCGTAAGGATAAGATATCTAAGCCTTACTAGTATTTTATCCTTTAGTGGCTGTCCTAAGGAATCATAAGCATTATCAACAACTCTCTTAGTGATTTTATTTAGGCTTAAGTATATATTCTCAATAGTTATATCATCAAAAGCAGTTTCATTAACACGATATAAATTATTAACTGTTAAATTAAAAATATAATTCAAGGACGCATGAATAACATTAGAAAAGATATCTAATCTTACCTTTTTACCGTTAGTAATTGGAACAAACTTATCTTGTAGTTTATATTCTATATTTGATACATAAGGGTCAGAGATGGTACTATCCTTATTAGGAAACTTTATTTCCTCTAAGTAGTTTTGATAATTAGTTATTACTTCCCTTGTTACTCTTACATCAGAGTCCCCAGAACCAGTAGACTCCGTGTTTGGTGGAGGTAAGTTTGGCCCAGTAGGATCGCCTGTCCCTGTTTCTCCTCCTGGGTCTGTTGGAGGAGGGCTACATGGCCCTGGATTCCCATCAGCGTCAAATCCTCCCAAAGATATACACTCAGCCTTGGTTGCTTGACCACCTGCCCCAACTTGCCTTGTACATTTTTCTGTCGTTTCACTACAGACCCAAGAATGCATACAATCACCAGGGGCTTTTTCACAAAGGGCTTTTGAGGTATAAGTACCATCCCCTCCAGTAGCAGCACCTTCTTGCGTACATTCGTTATTAACTGGGGTGGAGGGACATATCCAGGTCAGACTACCACAATTCGCTAGACAAGTCTCATGTAATAAATAAGCGGCTCCGAAGTCAGTAGCAGCAGGACATGTATCGTCCGTCATACAATCAAACCCCTCATAGCAGGTGCCAGTACAATCCGAGGAGTTGGCATATTCTCCAGCCAAAAGGCTACCATCAGGCTTAGAATGTTTTTGACAATAATCCCCAGAAATATTACTGGTGCTACTACATGAATAATAATCAATACAATCTTCACAATTTGATTCTGAGGTCTGACAAGATTCTTGGGTCCAGTAACTAACCGAAGGAGGCGCACCACATGCTGTGTTATCTGTCTTAGTACACTCTACACATTCCTCATCCGTGCCGCCAGTACCCCCGCAAGTCCACCAACAGTTAGGTTCAGTGCAACATTGTGCAGCCCCTCCACAAGTAGAGTCATCACTCAATACTGGGGCATGGGCAGCCCTAGCCTCTGCACAAGTCTGAGTACCAGTTAAATCAAGAGTATACTCAGTGCATTTCTTTTTAGCCTCACAAGGCTCCGATCCAACGCCAGTATCGTCTTCACAATTATACCCATAACAAGGAGGAGGACCATTTATACAGAACGGAGAGCAAAGAGCATCGCTACTATACCATGCAGTATTAGCAGCTATTTGATGATCACAGTGAGCCTGATCTACTGCATCAGCAGACTTAGCTTCACAGTCCTTGAAACCCTCATTATCTTCCACGCATGTATGATAAGGACAAGGGTGGGGAGTGTCATCTTCTGATTCTCTAGTTCCTGTTAAAATTATATCCGAACAATTTCCACCAGCACAAGCAGCATTGGTTCCACAGGCTCCCCCAGCCGTTCCATTTGTTCCAACAGTCCAACCTCCCCAGTCCCCAGTAGTATCATCTAAAAATTCTGATGCCGAAATACCAGCTAAAGTATAAGTAACTGTCGTATCACTTAGCTTACACTCCTGAACTATAGTAATAATCTTTGTTTGTACATACTTAGCGGTTCCTTGTGGGCCTCCCGTATATGAATTTTCAGTAGAAAAAGAAGTTATTCTACAAACACATGTAGGGTCTGCTGGGTTACAAGCTGCATCGCAAACAGCTTGAGTCTCACCAAAATTAGATAGTACGCAATAATCAGTTTCAGGGTCAACGCAAGTATATCTATCTGCCCCTCCACAATTAGATCCACATCCCCCTCCACAATTAGGGTCACATCCCCCTCCTGGACCCCCAGGATCAGGAGGTCTACCAGTAGGAGGTTCATGCCCGAAAAATATCTTAAAACATCGCCCTATAATAGCCATTTAACTTAAACCTCAACTTCACCATCAGGAGGTAAGTCGGAAATATAATTAGCACTGAAGTTTCCCTTATACCCAGTAACAGCAAACTCCACCGTAGGGTAGGTTACCATCATAGGAGGTAGAGTCTTAGGGCCTCCCTCGGACATAGCCCCAAAGGATGTTGTAACGCTTCCATAGGGATCTTGCTGTCTATACCAATTATTATTATACGATCCTAACCTACCTAAATTACTTAGAACTCTAAAGGAAGACCAGTCCTGACTATTCCTCTTAAGCTCAGTAGAAGCCGCGCCTTCCTGTACACTAAAAGGAAGTGAATTATGAATATTGGCTCCAAGGTAGGAGCCCACGGCAAAATCCCTCATACCCCACCAGTGCCTGTATTCATTCACCATATTTGCATTCCCTGGTACAAACGGAACGAATATAGTAAACTCGGCATGGGTCCCTTTCCTTTCGTGCTTTTCTACAAAAATGCCGCCATAATTATTTGTAGACCTTGGCCCTGCGTGTTGGGTTTGGCTGTAGGAACCACCAGGGCTTCTGCCTGTACCAGTAGCGGGTATACAACTAAGGAAATTACAATTAACATCATAATCTAAGATGTCTAAGGGTAGATTTAAAGATATTTTCTTTTTTAAATAATAAATAATATCATAGTCCATTACCCTGTCACGGTTTGGGTCATCATCTATCGTGTTGGAGTTCGTATCAACAGTTGTATTCCTATGCCTCCCTGAACGATTTATATTATTATCTAGTACTGGGTTAGTGGCCCAAGCTAAGAAATCGTATGACGTACTACCTACGTCTGAAGACCAAAAATCACCACCAGCCCGTGCTGACCAGTTAATTCTATCATTTCTCATAGTTCCTGGTAATTCATCCAAAGTAGTACACCAATCTGCTACATCCCACCCAGGCATCATAGGAAGATCCGTAAGCCCAGGAAGATGCCTCTTTGATAGAACTGCTACAGCCTCCGCTGCGGTAGTGACAGATGTTAGGTTCGTATCAGGATCAGGGGCACCCCATTCAGATTCTAAGTGCAGCAGTGCCCCTTCAACCCCAAACTTAGTCCCACCAAGCACCGCTCCTTTTGTAATAAAGGTAGAAGCACCAACAATAGACCCACCACCACCTCCATCATCATCGTCATCACCATCATTTGCATGGTTAGCACCGACCAAAGTTTCTAAGGCAAAAACCCTATCTAAAACATAGTTGGATGATTTTTGAATAGAGTCATTAAGCTCATGCTTACCCACAGCAGGGTTAGCGAAAGATAAAGGAGGGTTTGCGGCAGCTACACCAGCACGTTCGTTATATGCTAGTTCTGCTGTCCTGAAGAAGGGCCTAATATCAATAATATCATCGGTGAGAATGGACTGTTGACCCTCTCTTACTATAATGTAAGCAATAGGTAATACTGACTGTCCAACTAAAGAGAAACTATCAGAAAGACCCTCTTGAATAAGAGGAGCAAGGTTCATCAAATCATCAGGAGACGGCAGGTTTCCAAATACTCCACCTGCTCCAAAAGAAGATTGGTTATTATCCGAAATGGGGGATATAATTTGATAATTCTTTTCATCATCTATACCATCCTCTGCCGTGAAATAACTAGTCTGAGAAGTTATATTATCGTTGTATACTCCACCATCAAAGAAAGAAGTACTATTTGCGCCCTCACTATCATAAGCTGTAAAAAGGCCAGTACCTTTTAGCTTAACTACCCCTGCTCCCTTAACAATTCCAAGTTGAGGTGTGGTAATTGTAGTGGGGTTATCACCGTCAGAGGCTGCAATAGTAGTTGATCCTGAATCAGCAGGATGGGAATAAATGAAGAGTAAATCAAACCTTACTTTAGGAGCATAGGTTGTACTGTTCATATAGTCATTTTGATTAAAACTAGGAATTTCAATCTCTAAAGGTTCTGTAACATTGACAAGGGCTGTTCTAGTTGTACCACCCCACGCTCTAGTTAAATCAACTGACAATTGTTGTAAATCTGAAGCAGTATCTCCAAAGTTAGTAGAAGTATTAGCTTGTCTCCAAAGAGCTAACTTATTCTTTGGAATATTATGAATACCAAATTTAGTATTCAAGGAGGGGACACTAATGTTGCTCCAATCAATTATATTAGTACCACTCACCTTAGATACTGCGTGGTGTTGTATATGATCATATAGGCCATTGCTGTATAAAGGGCTACCTATAAGACCTCCAACTATCTTTCTTAGAGTATTAGTTGTAATATTAAACCTATACTTCTTTTCTAAAAACTCATAGGGTAGCCCTGGTTCAGTGTTAGGACCTATAGTTCCAGGGCTATCTTTCGTAACAGACCCGATACCCTTAAAGTAAGCATCATTGATCCTAGCAAGAAACTTTCCTGGAAGTACTGTTACTTTTCTTGTAATTCCATCAGATATAGGCTGTAATTCTGTAAACTCCTTACGTCCGATACCTGATAATTCAAAAGAGGCAAGACCCGCACCTAACTGGTCTTTAAGCCATAGAACATTCTCTTCTAGCTGCTTGATGGGAATGTTATCAACTTCCCAGTAGTAAGGATCATTACTTTTGAAATAGCGTACAGGCTCAGTAAATCTTTTATTACTGTCTTTCCACTGAATTTTATCAGAGCTTACTTGGTTTTGTCCGAATGGTTCACACGACATTAATTGGTCCTCCTGGGATCATGAATTCTTTGGGTTCTTATTCCTACTCCTGACGAAGCAGAATTGAAAAAGTCCCCACTCTTGGTTGTTATAGATTTATAAATATCTACAAGTTTTGGTCTTTCTGATAACACCATAGAACAGTGTTTAGCATTAGCAAAGGTATTAGCAGCACTCTCATCTAATAGGATGTTACAATCTGTTTTAACTGCATCTTTAGTATGATAGTAACCAGATGTTTGCAATGTATTTGAACCATAGCCTTTGAAGAAAATGAAGGAATCTCCTATAGATACAGGATTACTAATATCTACTGAAGAACAGGCTCCTGAAAGCATATACCCTTGAGCCATAGTTTGCCAAGGTCTGTTATCATTAGGAATACCTCCAAGAGTTGCACCTGTACCAGAAAGATATACTAAATTTCTAGCATGAGACTCTGTATCGAAGTACAATCTAAATAATCCTGCATTTTCAAAGGAAGAACATCCATACCTATTTCCTAGACTTGCACCAAATCTAAGCTTAGACCAACCCGCTGCAAGCTTAAGGTTATCCTGACCAGGAAGATCACCATTAACAAACGTCCCTCCACTCATTTCTACGCCTGACCCGAAGAAATCAAGGACACATAATGTAGAGGTATCAGGTAATCCACTAACAAGGTTATTCTCTGCACTTAGGTTATATTGAACTGAACTTGAAGCATACTTAAGTCCTGAGAAATAAGCAGCAGTAGGACCAGTATATCCAGGCTCTGAAGGATAAGCTCCACTAACTGCCAAGTGGGCAGCATGTAAGCTAGAACCTCTAGAAAATGCCCAAATTACAAGGTGGTCACACTCGTTAAGAAGGGAATTTTCAAGAGTAACACTGTCCTTATTTACTTCATTAGTGTGGAAGCATACATTGACAACATCAACAACACTGTTATCAGTAGCCATCACTGCAACACCACCATTTGAAATTACTGTACTCCACAAAGTAGCACCAGTACCTGGATATGTAATTGTCTTATCAAGGATAGGCCCTCCACCTATATAGTAATTATAAGGATTAGTATTTAGAGTAGCAGTAGTGGTAAATTTATAGTGTTTAGGGTTTTGATGATTATCAAGTTTAATATATATCCTTCCGTGTTGATCGAAAGCCCCAGGAACTCGCATGTTTAAACTATTATTCGGCATGAATATACACCCACCTGAATTTATATAAGAACTTACTTGAGAATCATACCCACCTAAATCAGACCATTGGAACGGGAGTGAATCGGAAGGATATCTATTTCTAGCATTTCCTAAATCCCTTAGCTTAATAGTTGAGTTGTTTGTTGCTGCTAAACAATTAGTATATGAATGAACCTCTAAGGAGGTATGATTTCCAGGGTTAGATAAATTATAAGAGGATATATCAAGAATACCCTCTTCTCTTTGTGGACTTACATCTAGTACTGATCCAGAGTCCACATGTACTCCCGTACCAAACTGATAAATTGCTGTAGGACCACTAAACTTGATACTGGAATTATTAGTAGCCTTTACCCCAGAGTTATTAGGAAGTTTATGATCATTACTGAATGTATTATCTCCAATTAAAGCAGTAGCAAAATATCGAGTGCCAATGAAGGAAACATTAGAATTAGAATTTGCATTAACCAGGACCCCTTCTGTGGGCTGCATACCAAGTACATTATAAGATAATGACCCAACATTAGGCGAATTAGGGCCTGACATTCCTTGAGACATATGGGTATTTAAGAAAGTAGCTTTACTGTTATGTAAAACTACCCCGCTTTGTCCTACCTTAGAACCATCTCCAATTGAAATTGAAGTTGACCCATTACATCCTAAGAATATATTATTTCTATGAGTGCCTTCCATATCAGGTCTTTTCACAGGCTCATAGTAACTATTTACTAAGTCTAAATGCTTTCCGTTTCCAAAGTATGAACAACCATAGATAT
>Ga0233410_10000430_pt1 | contig 13228 bp, 8 predicted proteins | sample Na_anoxic_1_MG_FD_179869 | JGI IMG/M metagenome (GOLD analysis project Ga0233410, IMG submission 179869) | Seawater microbial communities from Saanich Inlet, British Columbia, Canada - Na_anoxic_1_MG | ecosystem: Environmental > Aquatic > Marine > Inlet | place: Canada: British Columbia...
TAAAGCAGGGCGGCAGTGATCGCCGGTACGCCTGTTGTGTAGGAAATTGCCTGGTGTTCAACTTCGAGATAAGACTCTTTATGATCGCAAATATTGTAGATAAACACGCTTTTCGCTTTACCGTCTTTTTGACCGCGCACCCAGGTGCCGATACAGGTTTTACCTGTGTAACCTGGAGCAAGCGAAGTCGGATCCGGCAGAATCGCTTTTAATACTTTCAGCGGCTCAACAGTAATACCATCAACAGTGGTAACTGGCTCTACATTTAATAAACCGATATCGCGCATTACGTTAAAGTAGTTAAGGTAAGTGTCAGAGAAGCCCATCCAGAATTCAATACGTTTAGCCGGCAGATATTCCGCCATTGAACGTACTTCATCGTGCGCCATTGAGTAAACTTTTTGTTTACCGACCACTGGGAAATCAAACTCCATCATACGGCTGTGACACGGCACTGATTTCCACTCCTGGTTTTCGTAGTAGAACGAGTCACCTTGAATTTCCAGCATGTTAGTTTCCGGATCAAAGTTAGTGGCAAATTTTTGTCCGTGATCGCCGGCATTTACATCCATTACATCAATGCTGTCAATTTCATCAAAGAGATGCTTGTGTGCATAGGTCGCAAATACACTAACTACGCCCGGATCAAAACCTGCGCCTAAAATACCTGTGATACCGGCATCGACAAAACGCTCGGCAAATGCCCATTGCGGATCGTATGCTTCAGGCACTTGCTGGCCTTCACTGCATAAATCGGTGGCGACTGAGGTGTCCAGGTAGGCCGTTTTTGTCTGTACACACGCTTCCATAATCGCCACGTTAACCCATGGCGGGCCGGCATTAATAAGCAGGTCAGGTTTTACCTGGTGAATCAGCGCCACCAGTGCTGCAACATCATCAGCATCAACCTGCAGTGCTTCAAGCTTTTTGCTGGTGTCTTTTAAATTGTTACGACCTTTGATCGAGGTAATGATTTTTTCACATTTAGAGACAGTACGTGAAGCGATACTGATATCACCGAATACATCGTTATTTTGTGCACACTTATGGGCAATAACCCAACCAACGCCACCGGCGCCAATTTGTAATACAGACATGTTATAAAGCCTTCTTAATTAATGATTGTGCATTTGATTCGATTTTCTTAAATAATGAATCAAAATCACTTAATGTTAAACACGGGTTTAGCAGGGTAAATTTCAGATACAGTTGACCGTCAACTTTCGTTTCGGCAATCACCGCATCTCCTGACGTTAATAGTTGCAAACGCAATGTCTGATGCAGCTGATTAAACTCAGTGGCCGTTAATGAACCATGGTATTGATCACTTAAACGGAATAAAATTGTTGATAACAGCGGTTCACAACAGAGTTCAAAATGTTCATTTTGTTTCACTAAATCCGCAACCTGGCTGGTTAATTCGAGTAATTTGTCGTACATTTCACCAAGTGTTTTCGCACCAACGCTTTTCAAGGTCATAAACATTTTAAGCGCATCAAAACGCTTAGTGGTAGCGATACTTTTATCTACCAGATTAGGCAGTTGATCACCTTCGCGGTTCAGATAATCAGCATGATAGAGCAGGCTGTTAAAGTTATTTTTATCTTTAATTAACAGCGCGCCACAGCTGATTGTCTGATAAAACAGTTTATGGAAATCAACACTGACCGAATCTGCTGATTCAATGCCTTGCAGACGTGATTTATGCTTTTCACTGAGCATTAACGCGCCGCCGTAAGCGCCGTCAATATGACACCATAAATCAGCCTGATGACTGACAGCGACAATCGCCTGCAGCTCATCAATGGCACCATGATCGGTCGTACCCGCAGTTGCCACTACGGCAATCGGTAATAAGTCCTGTGCAGTCAAAGCGGCAATGGTTTTTTGTAAATCAGTACAGTCCATCTGACCTTGCTTATTGGTTTTAACACAGACCACAGCACGTTCACCGAGTCCCATCAAGGATGCCGATTTCTGTACGGTAAAGTGACTTTTATCCGAGCAGATAATACGCATTTTACTACCGTAATCAGGTAATCCATCCTGCTGAATATTATGCTGCGAATGTTTCCTGGCAAACCAGTCTCGGGCGAGTAACAGCCCCATTAAATTACTTTGCGTGCCGCCGCTGGTAAAAACGCCGTCAGCTAATGCACCCAGCTGGTAAGTTTGTACTAACCAATCGACTATAAACTGCTCTAAAAAAGTCGCACTTGATGCCTGATCCCAGGAGTCCATCGACTGATTCAGTGCGGCGATATAAAATTCAGCCAATACCGATGAGATTAGCGGCGGAGTATGCAGATGCGCAATACAGTGCGGGTGCTGCACTATAATTGAATTTCTGGCAATTAACTGACTGGTGTGTTTTATCACCTGTTCAAGCGATTCAACTTCAGAAAGATCAACCTTGTAAATTGCTTGTTTTAATTTTTCCGGTGGCATCCCTGAATAGGGGCTGCCGCACTGCGCAAACAGTGCGTTGATGCTTGCTAATGTTTGTTCCCCGGCCTGTTCAAAATGCTGGTTATTTTCGCTTCCTATTTGAATGAAGTGCTTTAACCATGGTGATTTAGATAAACTCAAAATATTAACCCTGTGTACTTTCAATAGCGGTTTTAATCGTGTCAGCGACAAAATTGATTTGTGTCGCACTGATAATAAGTGGCGGTAAGAAGCGTAAAACAGCACCTTTGCGGCCGCCTTTTTCAATAATTAAACCGCGCTCTAATGCGGCGCGCTGAATTAATGCCGCACGCTCAGGATCACTAACTGGACGGCCTAATGCATCAAATTCACCGCTTTTGATGATTTCAATACCGCACATCAAACCGCGCCCGCGTACTTCGGCGATACAAGCATGCTCAGTTTGAATTGCACGTAATATATCACGCAACTGTTTACCGCGCTGCTGAGCATTTTCGGCTAACTTATCACGTTGGATAATTTCTAATGTTTTCGCGCCCGTTGCCATCGCTAATTGATTACCGCGGAATGTGCCGCTATGTTCACCGGCATTCCAGCAATCAAACTTTTTATGATAAAGAATGATCGACATTGGCATGCCGCCGCCAATTGCTTTCGATAAAATCAGAATATCCGGTTCAATGCCCGATTCTTCAAAAGCAAAATTGTCGCCGGTTCGGCCCACCCCACACTGCACTTCATCTAAAATTAATAAGATGTCATGTTCATAAGTTATGCGGCGTAATTCTTGCAGCCAGAATGCCGGAGCGGGCAAAACACCACCTTCGCCCTGCACTGGCTCAACAATAATTGCCGCAGGTTTAGTTATGCCGCTTTCATCGTCATTTAATACCGATTCAATATAACAGATGCTTTGTTTTGCACCTTCAATACCGCCTAAACCGAAAGTACAGCGCAGGCTATAAGGGAAAGGAAAGAAGTGCACGTCAGACATTAAACCGGTACGACGGCTTTTAGCGCCCAGATTGCCCATTAGTGCAAGTGCACCATTCGTCATGCCATGGTAAGCACCGTGAAAAGAGATCATGGTATTACGCTTGGTATAAAGCTTGGCAAGTTTAATTGAAGCTTCAACGGCATCTGCACCTGACGGTCCGCAAAATTGAATGCGTGCGTTTTCGGCAAAATTAGCAGGCAAAAACTGCATCACAGTTTTTATAAAATTGTCTTTTGTCGGCGTGGTAATATCTAAAGTCTGGTAAGGCACACCTTGATTAAGATGTGCAATGATTACCTGATTGATCTCACTGTGGTTGTAACCTAGCGGTAAAGCCCCTGCGCCCGCAAGACAATCTAAATATATTTGGCCTTTTGTATCTTCAACAATCACACCGCGCGTCGTTTTAATCGCAATCGGCAAACGACGGGGATAAGAGCGTACTTGTGATTCGTAATGTTCTTGACTTAATAAAATAGTGTCGGGTGTCAAGTCATATAATTCATTTACTAACGGGATTTCTTGATCATTAGAAAGACAAGTTTCAGGTGCTAAATTGAGAACGTTTTGCATAACGGACTCCTTAAATAAAGTAAAGATAGCCATAAAATGGAGTTAAATTTGGGGCGTAATTTTAAAACAGCAAGGCGCCTTTAAAATCAATGAGTAACAGAGCCTAAATCACGGCTCTGCTGCGCAGCTCTGATAGGTTTGGTATGAGGATATAAGTTTTAAAAACAACAACGTCACAGTGTGACAAAAAAATATTGAGAAAGACATTAGATCACGCTCCTAGTGCTGTTAGTTGTCATTTGCTAATAAATCGCGCGAATTTTAGCACCGTTTCTTAAACAGGCAAGTGCAAAAAACATCAAAAAACATAAAAAAAACCAAAGCGCTCACAACTTACTGATTTTGTTGTGAAAGACCTCCGTATTGCGGTAAAATAAAGCACTGTCGGAAACGATTTGTTGCCAGCTGCCTGCAAGCTAGACAGTAGCACTAATATTTATAACTAGTTCACTGTTAAATAAACGGCTATTCCGTTAAAATCGTCTGAAAAACAAAAAACGTAATTAACCGCAAAGGTAGTAAAAATGACGAACAATAAGCAAGTTTTAGTTGTTGATGATGATCAGGCAATACGGGAGCTACTGGCTGAATATTTATCAAAAAACAATTTTGATGTCATTACTGCATTTGACGGCATAGAGATGGATTGTCAATTGCAGGCGTTCAGTCCGGACTTGATTATTTTGGACATAATGTTGCCTGGGGATGATGGTTTTACCTTATGTCAGCGCATTCGTCAGACATCAAATGTGCCAATTATTATGTTAACGGCCAATTCCGATGAAATGGATCGCATCTTGGGATTAGAGATTGGCGCCGATGATTATATTGCAAAACCTTTCAGCCCGCGTGAATTGTTAGCGCGTATTAAAGCGTTATTAAGACGAACTAATTTTGCTAAAAATGCGATTAAAAAATCAGAAAAAAGCCGATATCTGTCTTTTGCCAATTGGACGATAGATACCCAGCAACATAGTCTGTCGGATGAAAATAATCAAATAACATCATTAACTGGCGCTGATTTTCAATTGTTAAGTCTGTTTTTAGAAAATCCGAATACGCCGATTTCCCGCGATCAAATTAGTCAGGCACTGCACGGGCGTGATGCTTTTGCCAACGAACGCGGTATAGATGTGCACTTAAGTCGTTTACGTCAGTGTTTAGGTGATGATGCAAAAGCACCTAAAATAATAAAAACCGTGCGCGGTGCCGGTTATGTGTTTATTGCTGACGTTCGCACTAAGAGTGAATAATTAATTTTTTTGACAGGTAAAAGAGATGTCTTATTTGCGTTTTATGCTTCGCTCGTTAATTTCGCGTATGCTACTGCTGACCATCTTTTCGGTTATTATTGCGCAAGTTACCAGTAGTTTTTTTTTGGTAAATCAGTTTGCCGACAGTGAAGAAAAAACTGTGTTGCAAAATGCCAATAATCTGGCTGAAAATGCGCTTAGTACGATTTCATTTTTTAAAAATTTGCCTTTACAATACCGCCATCTGGTCTTGGAGCAATTACGTGATTTAGGTGGAAGCCGATTTTTTGTTTCATTAAATAATGAAAAAATAAAAATTAATCCTATTGCGGACAGCGCATTAAAGAAAAAGGTTATTGCCACCGTTGAAAATGTGCTGAAACGCCGTATTTCATTAAAAAATAAACTTAAAATAGAGTTTTCTCATCCGGATGATTTGCATGTTTTAAAAAACGATATTTTGTTAAAAGATCTTCCGCCTTCCTGGGGGGCATATTCTTTAATTATCCCGTCGGTTAAGCCGCCAATCTTAGTGTTGCAGATTGAAATAGCCAAGCATGAGTGGCTTTATCTGGCGGCTATTTTACCGCCGCCTTATCTGTTAATTGATCGATCCTTTATTTCATCAGTGCAAGTGGTAACGCTGGTATTCAGCACAGTATTTGTGCTGATTTTTATCTACTTGCTATTTTACTGGCAGACCAAACCGTTGAAACAATTAGCAATGGCGGTTTCGGAAATGAGCATTGATCTTGAGCAGGCACCTTTAAAAGAAGAAGGGGCCTCGGAAATAGTTGCTGCAACACGTGCGTTTAACCGTATGCAGCAGAAATTACAGCGCTATATCCGGGATCGTGAGGTATTATTTCGTTCAATTTCTCATGATTTGAAAACGCCAATAACGCGTCTGCGCTTACGCGCTGAACTACTTGACAGTGAAAAACAAACGACCGCATTTAACCATGATTTAGATGATTTAGAAATGCTCGTAAAAGGAGCGCTGCAAACGGTAAAAGATACGGATATTCATGAAAATATTCAAGATGTTAATATTTATAAATTATTAGAGCAAATCAGCAGTTCGCAACCGGATAAAATAAAAATAGTCGCGCCTAATGTGGCGTTATATCGCGGCAAACCGTTAGCTTTAAAACGTTGTTTATCTAATTTGATTGACAACGGGGTAAAGTATGGCGGACAAGTAAAAATATATGTCAATGATAGCCCGGAAAGTCTGCAGATTCTCATTCAGGACAATGGCCCCGGCATTCCTAAAGAAGAGCTCGAACAGATTTTTGTGCCGTATCGTCGTCTGCATAATGATCAGCAGGGCTATGGTCTGGGATTAGGGATTTCTCGTAATATTATTCATGCACATACTGGACTCTTGCACTTGCTTAATCGCGAACAGGGCGGTTTAGAGGTTATTATTACCCTGCCTAGAATTTATAAAACATCATTAGCATAAAAAAATAATAAAAAACCAAGGTTGGTTATGAATAAATTACATTTATTACTGCCCCTTTTATTGGTGGGGCGTGTCAGTGCAACACCTTTAGAGGTTTTACACTGGTGGACAGCCCCCGGGGAAATAGAGTCGCAACAGATACTTAAAAAAGCATTACTGAAAAAAAATATCGACTGGCATAATTTCGCAATTGTTGGTGAAGGAGGGGAAGGTGCCATTCGTGTATTACAAATGCGCGCATTATCCGGAAACCCGCCAGATGCGGCACAAATAAAAGGACCTGATATTGGCGAATGGGCAAAGGTCGGGATGCTTGATTTTTTGGGTAAAATTGTCGATACCAAGCAGTGGCATGCGTTCCTGCCGCAAGTTGTGCGTAACACTATTACCTTTAACGGCCATTATATGGCCGTACCCGTTAATGTGCATCGGGTGAACTGGTTATGGCTAAATAAAAAGATTTTTACAAAGCTCAATTTATCGGTCCCGACAACCTGGGATGCGTTTTTCATTGTCGCTGATAAAATTAAAAAGGCAGGTTATATACCATTAGCCCATGGCGGTACGGCATGGCAGGATGCGCTGATCTTTGACTCAATGGCACTTTCTTTGCTCGGTGCAGATAAGTATAAAAAAGCCTTTGTGGAGCACGATGAACATGTTTTAAATTCACCGGCAATGGTCGCTGTTTTTAAAAAATATAAACGTCTCAGTCATTATATTGACAGAAGTTTGGCCGGTAAAGACTGGTTCAATGCCAGTCAGTTATTCGCAGCCGACAAAGCGGCAATGCAGTTTATGGGAGATTGGGCGAAAGGGATGTGGGATGCGGCCGGAAAAACTGCAATGGTTGATTATATCTGTGCTGATATTCCACAAGGAAAGGGAACATATAGTTACAATATAGACAGCTTTGTCTTATTTTCAAAATATAATTATCATCCGCAAAATAATGTGCAGACTGCCTTTGTAAATACCTTGTTGTCTAAGGAATTCCAGATTGAATTTAATATCAGTAAAGGATCTATTCCAGTAAGAAATGATATTAATATGGATAAATTTGATGCCTGTTCGCAAAAATCATATGCCGATTTTAATCATAGCCAACTCGTCCCGTCATTTACGCAAAATATGGCAAGCACCAGCCATATACAAAATATTATGACACAAATTATCAGTAATTATTTTAACGATCCCGATTCTGATGCGGTGGAAACGGTGCAACGCCTTTCATTAGCGATTCGCGCTGTAAAATAAGCGATAGCAAATTCAATAATTCTCTATTCAATTATGCTTGTTAAATAGAATGGTTATCCTCGACGATGACGGTTTTTTTATTTTTCATAGCAAGCGCATTAAATTTATGATCAATGGCTGCAAAGGGAAATTGATGCTGGCAAAGCAGCAGAGATGATTTTGAATAACAAATCTGATCACCTAATTAATGCGTTTGGTATTACATCATTCCTTTGGTATAAATATCGATATCAGAGGTCCTTGGCGCAGTAAAAGGGCGCACAGCGATTCGAATATTTAAGCAATTCCCTAATCTAATAAAGTAGAGCTTTAACTCAGAACAAAGCTTGCTGGGGAAATTAATGCTATCTGTATGATAAAGTTTACAAGAGACTGAGGAGAAGCGTTAGTGGTTTGGTTATGCGGAGGTAAAAAAAAGGCTCAATAACAATCATTATTGAACCTTTTATTAACAAAATAAGGCCAGTTTACACCGGCCTTTTTTATTATTAACGAGACATGTAGTTTTCCATATCTGTTTTTAAGTTATCAGATTTAGTACCGAAGATAGCTTGTACGCCGTTACCTGAAACAACAACACCTGCTGCGCCTAATTTCTTAAGTTCAGCTTTACTAACTTGCTCTATATCTTTAACAGTGACACGTAGACGTGTAATACATGCATCAAGGTTTTCAATGTTTTGTTTGCCACCGAATGCAGCCACAAGAAGGATAGACATTTCAGTGCTATCTAGAGCAACTTCTTCTTCCATTTCTTCATCTTCACGACCTGGTGTTTTAAGGTCAAACTTAGTGATCACAACACGGAATACTGTGTAGTAAATACCTGCGTAAATAAGACCGATTACAGGGAATAAGCCGAATTTAACTGAGTTAGCTGATAATACAATGTAATCAATTAAACCGTGTGAGAATGAAGTACCGTGTACCATACCTAACATGTTAGTTACAACAAAAGCAGAACCCGCTAGTAGCGCATGAATTGCGTATAACGCTGGTGCTACGAATAGGAATGAAAATTCGATTGGCTCTGTAATACCTGTTAGGAATGAAGTAAGGGCAGCTGAAAGCATAATACCCATTACTTTAGCGCGGTTTTCAGGTTTAGCACAGTGCGCAATTGCGATAGCAGCAGCAGGCAGACCGTACATTTTGAACATGTAAGCACCGGCTAGTTGACCGAAACCATTACCTGCAGCACGACTTGCATCATCAGCAGATAAGTAACAGGTTAAAATGCCGTGTAGTTGCTCACCAGTTGAGCTTGCACAAGAACCAGCTTCAAAGAAGAAAGGTACGTTCCAGATGTGGTGTAGACCAAACGGAATTAATGAACGTTCAACGATACCGTAGATACCGAATGCAACTGTTGGGTTTTGGTTAGCCGCCCAATCAGAGAATGCAGCGATACCGTTACCAACTGGAGGCCATACTACAGAAAGGATTGCACCCACGATGATAGCTGCAAGACCTGTCATAATTGGCACTGCACGTTTACCGGCAAAGAAACCTAAGTAATCAGGTAGGGAAATATTGTAGAAGCGATTAAACATTGCAGCAGCAATACCACCGGCGATGATACCGCCTAGTACACCCGTATTTGCACCAGGTGCAAGTACTTCAATTGTTTTCATCATGATTACATAACCAACAACAGAAGCAAGACCTGCTACGCCGTCATTTTTTGTAAAGCCTAGTGCAACACCAATTGCGAAAATAAGTGCCATATTACCAAATACTGCACCACCTGCTTGTTCCATTAATTGTGAAACAACCTCTGGTAAGACACCAAACTTAGCAGCACCAACACCAAGCAAAATACCGGCGATTGGTAGTACTGATACAGGAAGCATTAATGACTTCCCAACTTTTTGTAGATTTCCAAATATATTCATGAACAACTCTCCAGTGGTTTATCTGTCCGTTATAGGTTAGTAATATTACTCACACTAAATGTTTCGACTATTTATAGTGTTTAAAATTAACGATGCTGACATTATTAATTTTAAGCGCTTACAATATGTTATCTATTTAATGTTTTTGGCACAAAATTGAACGTGTTTCAATTTAAGTTCGGCCAGTATATACAAGGAGAAATTATTTTTCGTGACACAATTATCATATTTTTCGGTACGTTACACTTGCTTACACAAAAGCTTTTATTGTTACACTCTGTTACAAATATTTTATTGCTGTTTTGTGTGCTATGAGAATTTTTTTTTGTGATGGGAGGTGAAGTAAACAAGTTCAAGGACTTACGATTCTTAATTTGTTTACTTTATTTTTTTAACGTGAATAAGTGATGATTTTATTATCCTCTGACAACGCTTACGCGGAATTTCCGCCCTTTAAGTTTGCCTTCACTTAATTTTTTAAAGGCAACTTTAATGCTATTACGCTGCACTGCAACATAAGTCCAATTATCTAATACTTGAATTTTACCGACTTGATCGCCTGCTATGCCATCTTGTCCGGTTAGCGCACCAACAATATCACCCGGACGAAGCTTCTGTTTTTTGCCGCCTTCGATGCGCAGTGTGATCATGCTCGATTGCAGCGGTACGTTATCTAAAACATCATAATCGGGAAGTTGTTCGGCCTCGATAACACGATCCAGATAATCTTCAAGCAGTGCGATTCTATGGCTGTCTTTATCGCTATAAAAAGAGAATGCCATCCCTTTATTTCCAGCCCGTCCGGTACGGCCGATTCTATGGATATGGACTTCCTGATCATGCGCAATATGGTAGTTAAAAACGGCACTCAGGTTATCAATATCTAAGCCGCGCGCAGCAACATCTGTTGCAACTAATATGCAGGTACTTTTATTGGCAAAACGAATCAACGCCTGATCCCGGTCTTTCTGCTCTAAATCACCATGCAGTGCAGTGGCACTAAAACCACGATTAGCGAGTTCATCAGCGACTTCCTGTACTTCGCGTTTCGTATTACAAAACACCACAGAAGAATCTGGTTGATATTGTTGTAATAATAAACGCAATGCCATCATGCGCTCCTCATTATTTGCAACTTTATAAAAAGCTTGTTTAATGATGCTGTCGCTATGTTTTGATACAACCTTAACCCTAACCGGATCAATTAAAATACGTTTGCCGATGTTCTGGATCTGCTCTGGAAAGGTGGCACTGAATAACATCGTCTGCCGTGCTTTTGGTGCCTGGCCGATAATTGCATCAATTGCATCTTGAAAGCCCATATCCAGCATACGATCTGCCTCATCGAGTACTAAGATCTCTAAATCATCTAAGCATAACGTGCCTTTACGCAGATGGTCTTCGATTCTGCCGGGGGTGCCGACAATAATATGTGCGCCATGCTCTAAGGAGCCTATTTGCGGGCCGAATGGCACACCGCCACAAAGCGTGAGTACTTTAATATTGTGAATTGTGCGGGCGAGTCTGCGTATCTCTTTGCCTACCTGATCCGCAAGTTCGCGTGTCGGACATAAGATTAAGGACTGAATGCGGAATCGTTTAACATTGAGCTTTTCAAGCAAACCTAAAGCAAATGCGGCTGTTTTACCAGATCCTGTTTTACCTTGGGCAATGATATCTTTACCAGATAGTATATGCGGCAAACTTTGCGCCTGAATTTCTGTCATTGATAAATAGCCCAGAGATTCCAGATTTTTTAATAGATCGCTGCGTAAAGCTAATGTTGTGAAGGATTGTTGAGTCAAAATGCGGTTCCTGTTTTAAACACGAAAAATAGCGTTACAATAACAGTTTGTTAGTGAGTTCACAAAGTAAAAAGGGCACTGCAGTGCCCTTGTTTATATGCTTTTACTGCTAATTGAATTTATGCTTGATAGCGGCGCAGAAATAACAGTGGGATCAATAAAAACGTAAAGAATCCAACTGAGCCAGATGATGAACTACAGGGAATGTAGGCAACGCCAGAAAGTTCAGACGTTTGTATATCAGCATCCGTAATAGTTGACTCTACGGTAATTGTCGCCTGATGGGCTGTGTCATCTAACGGTGTATAAGTAACAGGAAACTGGCATGTGGAATTAGCGGCAATTATTTCACAGGCAGCTGCATTAAAGCTGAAATATTCAGATCCTTCAATCTCATAAGTAAAGCTGGCGTCACTGTCTGAATTATTATCGACTGTTATCTGTTTTGAATCACTATTACCTATAGCAATAAACAAAAATTCAGTACTGGTTGTGATACTCATGGTTTTTGAAATGCTATTTATCCAATCACTATAAAGCGCCAGGCGCGTATAAACGCCTGGCGCTTCTGGTGAAGCACAGCCGACTCCCCAACTGACAATGCCAATTTGTTGCCCGCCGCCATTTGACATAACCATTAACGGGCCACCACTGTCGCCCTGACAGGCATCTTTGCCCCCCTCGGGTACACCCGCACAAATCATCTCTTTAGTATAATTTTTTCCCAGGCTCTCTGTACATTCTTGGTCGGTAAACAGTCGAACCTCTACTTCACGTAATATATCTGGGTAGGATGCTGGCAACCCGTCCGCTGTAGCAACGGTGGATCCCCAGCCGAGTGCCGTGACCGGATGCTGCAGGGCGATTGATTCCAACGTTGATTGCAGATCCAACATGGTAACCGTTTCTTTTGCAAGCGGCGTTGATAATTTCAGCAAAGCAATATCATTGGCTTGAGTGATAGAGTCATAGTCCGGGTGGGTAAATATCTGTTCAATCTTTGTTGATGGAGTGGCGGGTATGGACTTTAAATTATATTCTCCAACAGTTGCGGTAATGTCCGAGGAAGATACTAGTAAGTCTTGATAATCAAACACACAATGTGCGGCTGTTAATACCCATTGCTGAGCAATTAATGTGCCTCCACAAAAATGTTTACTAGTGTATTTCCCTTTAAGGCTGACAATTGCAGGCCACTCTCCAGAGTCACTTGTTTCACCGCCGACAATTCGCGTTGAAATGGTTGGCGTTTCAGCAGCGGCTAAGTTCGGGCAAAAGATAGCCAGTAAGGTCGCTGATAATAACATGTCACATAATCGTGTCATGATTAATCCTTTAATAGTAGTCATTTTGTCGCCAGTTGTAGCGCTACAATCATTCATGAAAACATGCCCGCAAAAAGCGCTACCCGTATACATAGAGCATAGCTTTTATTATTACAAAAAAGAGGCGGGATGTTTTTTGCCAGTCTTACAGCCTATTGGCTATAGGGGAACGCGTCCGGATAACGTTTTATAACTGCGGCGCATCATAATCTTCAGGCAGGTCAC
>Ga0233410_10000433_pt1 | contig 13163 bp, 19 predicted proteins | sample Na_anoxic_1_MG_FD_179869 | JGI IMG/M metagenome (GOLD analysis project Ga0233410, IMG submission 179869) | Seawater microbial communities from Saanich Inlet, British Columbia, Canada - Na_anoxic_1_MG | ecosystem: Environmental > Aquatic > Marine > Inlet | place: Canada: British Columbia...
CTCCACCTACTGAACTTAACAACCGTTTCATCTCTGTTATCTGTTTGTAAATATCAATCCTTGAACTCATTTCTACTCCTTTAAGTAAAAGTGGGAGGTCAGGACTATTCCCAACCTCCCGAGAGAGAGTATTAATCTACCAGGTATTTCAGACTGTCTGGTAGTAATTCGGGGTTGATTATTATTGACTTGGGTTTTAGTTCGAGAGTTCGTTTCTCAATCTCTCGATCAATCTCTAACAGAACTTCAGGATTCTCAAGGTATTGAAGTCTTAACTCTTTCATCTGTTTCAACATACTGTCAGACGGACCACGTTTGGTCTTAGGAACATAACCACTTCCTCCGTTGAATGTCTTCTCCTTCTTGATCCAGTTCTTAACCATACCTTTAACATAGTTGGTGAACAACTTTCTTTCACCAGAGTCGATGTACTTAATTCGACTCTCGTCTGTTAAAGAGATCAATCCGTCATAGAACATTTGTTCTACCTGTTCGTTAACCCAACTGATGTCTGTTGATGTCAGTACTTCTTTGATTGGAGTTTCACCATTCAGTTCGTACTCAACACCACGGTTAGATAAGACTAACACTAACAGTCGGTTGACGACTACTTTTTGACTTTCCATAATACTTTCTCCTATTAAAGATTAGATTTGATTACCTAATCATCGAGTCTGTTTCAACTCGTCTTATTATAGATGTTTGAATGTCTTGACTCATTATAATCGAGTCGGTTGATGATAAGTTAACTGTTCATTAACTTATTGTATTAGATAGTCGAGTCTGTATAATAGGTCCCACTATCTTCATCTCTTATTAACCTTACTTCGAGTCGGTTTGGTACTGGCACCCAGCCTACTGTGTGGGGAGACTTTATACAAAAAAGGGCCTCATTTTGGGCCCGTTACTTTGTATCCTTATATATACGTTTTTAAAACACGTTTTCTCTTTTTATTTTTATATTATTTCTCCCAATCTTTATTTATTTGCGTTTTTAATCTATGACAATTTGCACACAATGTTTTTAAATTACCTATATTATTATTATTGTGATTACCATCAATATGATCTACATCTAATTGGCATTTATGAATAGGTTCAAATCCGCACTCTTCACACTTAACTTTTTTATGAGCCCTATACACTCCTCTTCGTCTACCACTGGCAGCCTCTCTACACCAAGTACATAATTTTCTATGATATAATTTTCGTATACCACTTTTTAGTGCGTTAAACCCTCTTTCACATGGCCTTTCACCACATTGACCACAAATTGGCCTGTCTACACCATCACTCATCATACCCTATACTCCATATGCCCCACATCTTGTTCTCTACCCCATGAGGGAACTTAATCAAATGCCCTCTGACCACACCCAACTTTGTTATAATTCTCAGAAACTTTTCCATTTCAACCGTAATGCCAAACATCATTCATCTCCTCCTAACAGTATATCATCTATCTTATCCTCATACCACCGCTGTTGAGCTGGATCACACAACCCTATTACCTCTAGCTCTTCTGCTGTCACCTCCAACTCATCGTCCTCTTCGTCAGATATAAAGTTAACCAAATTAGGCCCACCATATCTCACCAAGAAGTTCAAAGTCTCTTCAGAAACCATCAACGGAGCCTCTCCTAAATCTAAAGCATCCGTCAACTTAAACACTCCCCACAACTCATCATATCCCTGTATCATTTCTTCTTCTCCAAAAATCTTAATAGAATACACTCTTCGCCCTCTATGCCCTCTTCGGGGTCCCAATATACCTGAGGCGCAAGCTCATCAAATAACTTACATATCATTAATAACAAATTTGTTCTTGTCTTCACTTCAAATCCAATGTCACTATGCTAGTCGGTTGTGCACCATCTTCCAGCCAACTATTCCACGTAGTATACTCTTCCACCACAAACACCCCGGGGAACAACTTGTCAATCAACCTCAACATCTCATTTCTAGCGTTATTTTCCACGTAGCTCCTCTATCATAGCGTACAACGGCATTGCCTTCGCTAAAAAGTGGTAGTCCGCTCCATTGGGGAACAACTGGACACCGAGATAGTCTTTCTCTTCTCTCATCAATCGGCTTATCGCTCGTATCAAACCTAGCACTGTCTCTCTATCATTCATTCATCATCTTCCTCTCCTTTCTCTTCGATCACACACGTGACCTCCAACGCCCAACGCTTCTTTCCGTCGATGCATAGGTTGTAACGCATTGAGATGGCGGATACTACATCAAGCTTCTGGAGCGTGCGAAGCAACGCACATCTCTCTTGAATATACTCCGCCTGTGGACTGCGTACAAACGCCTTTGAAATTATCTTTTTAGTCTTCACTGGGGTCCAGGTTGACGCTGTGGATCGGCGCGTGGGCCACCGGTGATCCGTCTACCGTCAGACTAAAGTGCCCACAGTCATCTGTGGTGCTGACCCTAGTGTTGTCTGGCACTTGAACCGTAGCGGCCGTGGTGGTGACCGTTCCACTTGAAGCTGAATGGTGGGACGTGCTGATCTGCCACAAACCCGCACCTAATGAAATATAACCCTTTCTGGCGTTGGTGTGTTCGGCGCTGGTCAAGACACCTAAGTTGTAGAACAACTCCATTAGGCTGTTGTGAGGATAGTTGTCTTTGTCGTTCGATGAAAAGGTGTGGTAGGTCGTGCTAGAGCTCGAATTCCAGTCGTGTGCGGTTATAGTAGTTAAGTCTCTAGTTTTGCTCATGCCGTGATTCTCCGTAGTTCCGCCAAGTGGCGTATGTTTGATTGAGATATTTCTGTTGATGTTCTGTAACGACAGTGTTTAATACCCAGTCGACTCATAAAAAGCAATAGGCCGTTGTGTGCTGCTTGTGCTCTAAACATCGCATTCTCCGTATATAAGATAATCTCGTATCATTTCTTGACAGATTTGATTAAAGGTTTTAGGGGCTACGTTTATGATACCTAGGTGGTATAGCAACGTAAATAGGTCTTCTCTAGGGAAGGTTAAGGTTTGTGGCATTTTATTCTCCGTCTCTTATGTTAGCCCACGTCTTTTGTTCAAAGTCTTTTTGTAGGATATGATATTCTCTGTAAGTAGTTATAACGTCAAGCTTAAGTAAAAAATGAAGCAGACGTCGATGACTTGCAAAGCTTTTGTGAACGCTTCTCGCATTTTTAGACCAACCCTTATTTATCTGGCTTTGAGTAGGGGGTGTTAAGCTTTCTGAGTTCGTATCTTTGTGCATAAGTCCAAGCGCTGTAAACGTCATCTACGTTTTGGTAATAGGAGCTGTCGTGAAACAGCTGTAACTTCTTTAACATCTGAAAAAGCTTATGGGCTTTGGTTGTGCTTACTTTAGTTAACTCTAACATATGACTCACAAACTTTTGGGGCCCCCAACCGCTGCGCGGTGCTTTCTTTTCTTTCTATACGTCTATTATACTCATAAAGCACTGATTATGGTACAATGAAGCTATGGAGAAAGTTAGATACTTGCCAAATGGACAATGGTCAATTGAAGTTGAGGGTCTTTCCAAGTCTCGGAAACAATATGGCCAGATGCTAGGAAATGATCCTAAGAAAGAAGAGATCATGAGTTGGCTCAAAGAGACCGGCGTTAATTCTAACTGGGGCATGTGGTTTATTCGAAACTACAAGCAAGACCCTGAAATCTTTAATCAGAAAAACAAAGCAAAGCTAACACACTTCTCTGGTATGAAACACCTAAATGAAGTAGACAAGCACCGCTTTGACAAAAAACACGATATAGAGAGTGGTTTCAAGGCCTTAGAAGAGGCTGAGCAAAAAGGTGTCGAGCGAGTTCAAGAGAACAACCGCTCAGTAGCACCAAAAGGCAAGAAGATCATAGACTTAGGTGATGGTTGGGGCTGGCATGACCTTGGAGTTGGAGCTTGCAGAGATGAGGCTCAATCTATGGGTCATTGTGGTAATGAACCTTCTGAAAAACACGGAGATCGGATTCTGTCTCTTAGAAAAGAACGAAATGAAAACGGCAAGATAACACACTCACCTCACTTAACCTTCATTGAGAATGATGGTCATTTGGGGGAGATGAAGGGAAGAGCTAATGAGAAGCCAAATGAGAAGTATCACCACTCTATCCACAAACTCCTAGAACATGATAGGATTAAATCTGTGGTGGGTGGTGGCTATGAACCTGGTGCTAACTTTTCACTTAAAGACTTCAAAGACAATCCTAAGTTTGCAGATAAATATGATTCGCTTATTGATAGCAAGCCTGGTTTAGGGTTAGATCACCTTAGTGAGTTGTCAGAATCGCATAAAGAAAAGGCTGCAGGTGTTTTACGCACATTAGATCGCAGTACTTTGCGACTTATGACTGAGAGCGAAGAGGCTGACCCGGATCTTTTACATGCACTGTCTACACATAAAGACATACAAATTAGAGAGCACATTTCGTGGCACCACAATACTTCGTCTGAAACCTTACATGATCTATCAAAAGACACAGAAAGTTCGGTTAGAGAACAAGTGGCTCGCAATTTTAATACCCCCACAGAAGTGCTAAGTGAGTTAGGTTCTGGCAAAAACATGGCAGTTAAAGCAGCAGTAGCCACTAACTCAAATACTTCACCCGAGACACTTCATACTTTATCTAGGGAGGGGGCACATGATGACACTTCTCTCGGGAGGTTTGTCGCTAGTAACAGAAATACATCAGCTAAAACCCTATGGGAGTTAGCTGGCAGTAGCGAGGCTACAACTCGGGAGGTCGTTGCCGAACACCCTAATGCTCCACCCGAATTACTACAGACTTTAGCTACAGATGAAGCACACGACGTTGTGCACGCTATTGCTAGCAACAAGAGCACTCCACCTGAAACCTTACATGCTTTATCTGAAAGCTTTGGTGATGTTGTTGTTAAAAACCCTAGTACTTCGTCAGAAACCTTGCATAGTTTGTATAATGTTGATAATAAGTTTATGAGGGCTGATATTGCTAGACATCCAAGCACATCCCCTGAAACACTTCATGAGTTGGCTTCAGATGAAAACAGTATGGTAATGCTAGCTGTAATGGAAAATGATAACACTTCGCCCAAAACCTTACATGAAGCATATAATAAAGAAATACCAAAAGATAAAGAATATGCCAGAAACTATAGAATCGCAGGTAACTCCAGTACGCCACCAGATATATTAAACACCTTATCTACTGATTCAGACAGAGATGTTGCTATGCGTATATCTACTAACCCTAGCACATCGCCAGAAACCTTACATGCTTTATCCACACACAAGAGTTTTGTTGTTAAAAAATATATTGGTAAAAATACAAATACATCATTAAAAACCCTACATGGTTTACATACTAACAACGACTCAATAATTAGAGGGGCAGTAGCAGAGAACCCTAACTCCTCACCTGAAATACTACATAACCTGCACACAGATCGTGTCCAGACGGTCCGCAGGGGAGTAGCGACAAACTCTAGCTCTTCTCCAGAATTGTTACATACATTACACACTGACAAGAGTGATGAGGTCAAGCACGGAGTAGCAGAGAACCCTAACTCCTCACCTGAAATACTACACAATTTACATACAGACTCAGAATGGATTAAAAACGCCGTTGTGCGTAATCAAAATACTTCGTCTGAAGTTTTGCATAATCTACATACACACAATAGCAGCGTTGTTAGAGAGGGCGTAGCTGAACACCCCAATACATCGCCTGAAACCCTTCATAGTCTAAGTGGAGATACTTCTACTAAAGTCATAAATAAAGTGAATAAGCATCCAAATTTCAAAAAAGTAGAAAAAGCAATAAGTAGTTTAAGTCAAAAATTAGAGTTACTTAAAAAATACCGCAATCAATAACCCTAAACCCAAGTATAATTAAGGGCATGGCTAGTGATAATATTGTAAAGACTTACTTAGAACAGATGGGCGCAATACCTATGTTGTCTAGGGATGAAGAGCTTAGGTTGGCTAAATTATCATATGAGGGAGACGAAGTAGCAAAGGGCAAGCTAATAGAAGCTAACTTAAGGTTAGTGGTGTCTGTTGCTAAAAAGTATCTCAATTCAGGCATGGACTTTCTTGACTTAATACAAGAAGGTAACTTAGGGTTAATTAGAGCGGCAGAGAAGTTCGAATACAAGCGCGGTCACAAGTTTAGCACCTACGCAACGTGGTGGATTAGACAGGGGATCACACGAGCTATAGCAGATACCGGCAGAACCATTAGACTTCCAGTCCACATGGTGGAAACGGTTAATAAGGTGTTTAGTGCGATTAAGCAGCATGTTCAGAAACACGGTAAAGAACCAACCATCCCAGAAATAGCCAAAGCAGTTAAAATCCCAGTTAAGAAAGTAAAAGAAATATTAGAGATCGCCAAGATTCCTATTTCACTAGATATAAAGATAGGTGAGAGCGAGGATACGTTCTTGATAGACGCCATTGAAGATAAAGGTGCAGATCGCTATGTAAAGCTGATTGACAATGTAGATGCATCAGTGAAAATAAAGAGGTCCCTGAGAAGATTGTCCCCAAGAGAAGAAAAGATAATTATTATGAAGTTTGGTCTCTTTGACTAAGTTCTATTGCCAACAACTTAACCATCATTATATATAAGTTCATCTGGATAGTATCTTGGACTGTCTTACAAGCATGCTCCATTGTCCGTACGGGTCTATTCATCATCATCACCCAGAAGTATCTTCTCCACTAGCCCATCTAAAGCCCAGTTGACTCTAGTTTCACTAGGGATATTCTTTGCTAAGAGTATCATCTTCTCTAGGCAGTCCTTCTTAAATGGGCAGTGTTCGCAGGGTGGTCTATCTGAGGTTTTAAAGCACTCTCCACCCGACTCTATTATCTTTTCATATATGTCATTCAATTCCATGTATATATTATACTGAATTTAAAATCTGGGACGCCCAATCTGGTAAAATATATAAAGGAGCTCAAATGGCCAATTTAGATAAACCAGATCAGGTGTACACCACACCGCCTCAATCTTATGCATCTCCAATGCCCACGTATATACCAGACGTTAGCATTAGAGGTGAATCATGGGACCAACTAGCTGAAAACAGAGGGATTAGGTTCACTCATAGAATAGCGGCACCATGTCCTAACATGAAAAGCCTAGTGGATAACAACCATAATCCTGTGTGCCCATTCTGCGATGGTAGTCAAATACTATACGTCCAGGACAAAGAGATATTTGGGACTTTCACTAATAACACCTTAGAGAAGATGTTTGAAGTCCAGGGAGTGTGGGAAATAGGTACAGCAGTCATAACCTTCCCTACTGAGTATGCAGATGGAGATCAAGCTGACTTCAATGTATTCGATAAGCTAGTATGCCCAGACTTTCAGATAAGACTATCTGACCTTAAAGAATATGACAACACTGCCAGCACTGGGGTTAAGTACCCGATTATAAACGTGTTTGACCTAACATCAGTAGTCAATGGGGCAGTAAAGAAATACATACAAGGTACTGATTTTAATATAGTAAGTGGTGATATAGTATGGGTTGGAGGCTTAGAGCCTAGTTATGATAGTGTCCAAGAGATTGGAGAGGTGCTTTCTATAACTTATTCTGCGAACCCCGTATATAATGTTCTTCAAACGATGCATGAGATTCGAGCAACTCAGCAGATGGTAGATGGAGTAAAGGTCGCCAAACGCTTGCCACAGCAAGTGCTTGTAAAGAGAGACTACCTATTCCAACCCGACAATGAGAGCAGTTAGGTAAAATATAGTATATGAAAAAATGTAATAACTGTAACACTGTTAAAACTAGCGATAGCTTCCATAAGTCACGTGGTACGTGCAAGGATTGTCGCAAAATTAAGACCAAAGTATACTTGTCTAGGGTCGATGTACAGAATAAAAGAAGACAGCTGCAAAAAGAGAGATATGCTAATAACGCTGAGTCAAGTAGGGCATATTATAGGGACTACTATTCCAAGCCCGATAATAAAAAAAAGCACTTACTTTTAATGAAAGAATACCACTCAAGAGACAGTATTGTTGTTAAGCGTAAACAATATAGCCAACAATATTATAAAGACAACATAGGTCGACTTAAAGAAAAGTCAGTAAAAAGAAGAACTAAGCTTAATTTGGCCACATTCAGCAGACATAAAAAAGAGTTAGTAGAAATCTATAAGAACTGCCCTAAAGGCTACCACGTAGATCATATAGTTCCTTTAAATGGCAAAACAGTAAGCGGCTTACATGTGCCTTGGAATTTGCAGTATTTAACAGCTAAAGAGAACTTAAGTAAAAGCAACAAGTTAGAACAACGCTGAGACCTAAGGCTCTTTGTAAGTTATAATATAATAAGTAAAAGTAAATAGTTGGAGAGAAAATGCCAAAAGCGGTTAGCCGGAAACAACAGAAAATGATGCATGCCATCATGGAAGGGAAAGAAGGCCATACATCCAGAGGTGACAAAGGTCCTCCTAAAAGCGTAGCCGCTGGTTACTCTAGCGGTGGAAAGAACATGCCCGAATCTAAGGGCAAAGAGATGGAGGGCGGAAGATGGCCCAAAGGCTCTGGTCGTCACGAAAGTGCCAAAAAGAAGAAGAAAAAGAAGAAAGACCTTAAGAAGGCTTTCGAAGAGTTCTATAGAAAGCAAGGTGCTGGTGTTATTGTCGTCAATGACAAGAAGCAAGTACTGTTAGGCGAAGGCAATGGAGTATGGCAAACTCCAGGTGGACATGTAGATGAAGGTGAAGACTTTATTACAGCAGCCCACAGAGAACTACACGAAGAGTCGGGCCTTATAGCTGGCGAGTTAACTGAAGTAGGTCATTACACTGATCATAGATTTGATTCCAAAGCATATGTTTGTTTTACCTATACTGGCACTCTAAAAGACTCCGATGAACTTAAAAACCTTAAGTTCGTTGACTTATCAGAAGCGCTGAGCATGACACTGCGACCCTGCTCTAGACAAGGCCTAGAGACTTATGCCCAGTCAGCCCTAAAGAAATCAACTAAATTAAAAGACATGATAGCTCTAGAATCACTAGAGAAGAACATTATGCGTGGAGCTGATCAAAGACAAGTTGTCTATGATGTAACTCACGGTGATGCACTCAAGCTAGTAGGCAACGGTTGCTGTAGGTTTTTAAAGCAGCAACTAGATGGCATGGGTGATGAGGACTTTAGAGATATAAAGATGGACACTCATATCATCAAGGTCCGCAAGCATAGCAATGATGTATACTCTGGTCGTATCAATGATGGCCACAAGATGATTCACCAATTCACCAACAAGTCACTTCCTCAATTGTGTGCAGATGTTATGTCTGTGTTTGAGTGGTATTCAGATGATGATGAGCATGTCTTTGACTTACTAGATGAAGAGAGTCTATCTAATGATGCTATCCATGGTGGATTAAACCAACTATCAGACAACTACAAAAAACATAACCTAGCTAATATCTATACTGAAATGGAGCATATCCGCAAAGAGGTTAGAAATGGCATGGCAGTTGATCTACAACAAGTAGAACATAAGATTATGAAGCTATTTGATAAGCTGGAAGAAGCAGTTCATCAAGTTGCAGACAAGCACAACCAACTATCTAGAGAAGCTGGTTCAGAAGTAGAAGAACTAGAAGCTAAACTTAGAGAACTTCAAAGTAAGGTCGACGAGTTAGGTCATAAGCCAACTACAGTCGAAGCTTATCAAAGCAAACCAGTAAGCGGTCACAAAGTATATGATGACCATTATTTTTATTTACAAAAGCCATCAATTGAAGTATCACCTACTGGTAAAATTAAGATTACCTTTGAGAAAGATTGGACTAGTATGGAAAAATCCAACTTCCTCTCGGATATGAAGGCTCGGGTTATTGATGATAAAAAAATGTAATAAGTGTTTATTCGAGAAACACGTAGACTTATACCCTAAAAGAAAAGACAGTAATGACGGTTACAGAAATACATGTAAGAGCTGTACTAATTTAGGTGGGAAGGTTAGGTATCAAAGAGATGATGTCAAGCTTAAAGAAAAGAAAAAAAGTCAAAAGTGGTATAAAGCCAACAAAGAACTAGTTAAAATAAAAACAAAAGAATACAAACGAATCTCTAGACGTAATCTTAAAGTTAAACTTAAAGATAACCTTAGAACAAGGTTAAATAGTGCTATTAAGAATAACTATAAAACTGGTTCAGCTGTCAAAGACTTAGGTTGCTCCGTAGAAGAACTAAAGAAGTATCTAGAGAGCAAATTCCAAGAAGGTATGACTTGGACAAACTGGTCTAGAACAGGTTGGCATATAGATCATATTGAACCATTGGCAAGCTTTAATCTATCTAACAGAGAAGAACTTAAAAAAGCTTGCCATTATACCAACTTACAACCGCTATGGGCTGAAGACAATTGGGCTAAAGGTTGTAAGTAAATGTTAGAAGCTAGAGCCGAAATAGACAGCCTAAGACAAAGACTAACTGCGAAGAACCTATCGGGTGACGTAGTTGACTTAATATGTGACGAAGCGTCTAGGGACATAAGCACTAGAACAGCTGATGTACTAGCTGACTCATTGGAGGATGCTGTTAGAGCCGGTGAAGCCGTTGGTTCAGAGGATTTTATTAATGAGCTTAAGGCCGTTCGTTCTGGTCCTAGCTTTGAGATCATAACTGACTCCGGTAGGACTGACTTCTCAGAAGCTCCGTTCCCAATGCTTCCTAAGCTACTTAAGAATGCTAAGGTAGCCAAAGACGGGTCTTTATATAAAGTAATACCCATGAGAACTAAGTCGACTGGCAATAACATGGCAGTTACTACCGAGGCCGCTTTGGCTAATATCAATGCTGCTAGGCGTATAGCTAAAGAGCAGCGTGATGCAGATAGAGATAAACAAGAGTCTAGACAGGTGTCTCCAGACTCTATGAAAGGCATGGACACCTTATCAGCTATGCAGGCCATTAGCAGGTCTAGGCAGGCGAAACCTCAGATGACTAGATCAAATGATGGTGTAAGTGGCTTTAGGACTGCTTCTAGTAAGCAAGACGCTTCGAGTCAATGGGTACAACCTGGTAAAATGAGAGACGTAAGTAAACCTCTTAGAGAGATAAATATGAACCTACACGATAGCATCGATCAAGTGATCCAAGATGTTATTCAACTTTATGATGGGATGTACTAGATGGCGATGGTGATGCCGGAAATCGCTTTACAGCGAATGATTCAAACTGGACTTAAGAACCTTAGGGCTAACCGAACTGCATTCGATTGTATCTTCGCTCAGTATCTAAGCCCAGAGTTATCAGCTTCATATGGTCAGACTCATATAGATGACATATTTACCTGGTTCACTACTACTGCCATGCCGGTGCTTCAAGCTTGGAGCTTCGACGGAACTCGGGTTCCTTCCTTCACAGTCCATTTGGCTGATGAGAGTGAAGACGAGAGTAAAGCAGCCGTTGGTGACTTCTTTGGAATGGGCTCAGATGAGGACATCCTCACGGGAGTGAGCACTGTATCCTTAGATATAGGTATTCATGCTGATAAGTCCAAAGATCACGTTTTGTGGCTATATTATATATTAGCCTATATCTTCTATAAAGAGAAGGTATTAGGTAGAGGTCTAGGTCTTCAGCTCTTTACATTTAGAGCGAGTGACTATAATAAAGAAAGTAAGTACATGGCTGACAATATCTGGTCCAGATGGGTTAGATTCAGATGCACAGTACAAAACTACATTGAAGGGGATGAATATCAAGAGTATGATGTTACTATTGATTTAAACGCTGATACCCCAGATGGGGGCGAAGTCGTTGACGTGTCTGATCAAACACTGTCTAATATAGACTGTGTGGATGCTAATCTTCTAGACCCAAATAGATACAATTAAAGGAGGCAGTTATGTCTAAAAAGAAAAAGAGTAAGAAAATTGACCTAAAAGCTAAGATCAAAGAGATGGAAGACAAGAAGCGCGAAATCGCCCCAGTCAAACCAGATGAGAAGGTATCCTTCGACTCTTGGTATCATCAGCGTAAGTCAAAAATACCAAAGCAACACAGAAAAGAGATTCTGTTAGCTGACTTTAGCTCAAGGGGAGTAGGCTCTGAAGCCACCGCCGAAGAGTATGATAAAGCACTGAAACTATACGGAATTGAACTTTAATTTTAACTAAAAGCACGTGTTATAATATTAACAGTACTAAACAATAAGGAGGCCCATCGTGGCAATAAATGTTTCGTTTAATGGGGCAACAATCTACAAGCCTGGCGCATATTCTAAGACGAGTATCGATCTTAGCGGTGGTTTTCCACTGGGGCCAACTGGCTTAATCGCTATTTTTGGTGAGTCCACACGAGGACGTCCCGGGTCTGCTGAGCCAGATATGTCACAAAACTTTTTCACAGCAGGTCAACTAGCTGAAGCACGAGACAAATATGGCTCTGGTTCAATTGTTGATTCTCTAAACTTTTTGTTCTCTCCAGCTTCTGATGGAGCTATCCCCGGTGGAGCTCAAGCTGTTTACATTTATAAGACCAATGCGTCAGTTAGAGCTACCTTAGCCCTAGCCACTGCATACGGAACTGCTCGAGCCACAGAATATGGCATCGGCGGAAATACTGTTACTCTTAGTGCAGTCGCTACTGCCGAAGTTGCTCCGACTATCACTACTTCCACTCCTTTCGATGAGACTGCTGTTACTGCAACCTCCGTTTTTACTGTTTACTTAGACGGTGTTTCTATTGGTACTCAAGCTGTTGCTGGTGCTTATGCTAACAACGCTGCTCTTATTTCCGACGTTGGTACTTGGACAGTCGCTGGCGTTACTTTTGCTGCTGGTGGAAGTGATGGCGCTTCAACTGTTACTATAACGGTTGATGTTGATGCTACAGCCCACACAAACGGTACTGGTAAATCAATGGAATTAGAGGACACTACAAACACTCCTCTAGTCCAAATGGGAATTGCTGAGGGTGTTGTCTTATCGGCCACAGAAGCTGCTATGACCGTTACCATTAAACAAACTAGAGACCTACTTGAAGAAAGTGATACCCTTGGTGGTAACGTTGTTCTTACAGGTGGATATGATGGCGCTGATGCTACTGCAACTATAGCAGTTAGTTCAACTTCAGTTACTTTAACAAGTGACTCCGGTTCTACTGTTTTTGAAAAAGCTGCTTATGGGACACTGCT
>Ga0233410_10000434_pt1 | contig 13156 bp, 12 predicted proteins | sample Na_anoxic_1_MG_FD_179869 | JGI IMG/M metagenome (GOLD analysis project Ga0233410, IMG submission 179869) | Seawater microbial communities from Saanich Inlet, British Columbia, Canada - Na_anoxic_1_MG | ecosystem: Environmental > Aquatic > Marine > Inlet | place: Canada: British Columbia...
CATATCTACGTACCGTAGGATATTACGCACAAATACTTGGCCTCTTGTAGCGGCATTACCTGAGCGGTCGATCACACGAATACCCATCGATCGCTTACCTGGTGTTGCGGAGCGCTTTCCTCCTTCGAAAAAGGCAAAATACCCCCAGGATAAAAGAAACAGCGCAATCATCATGATGCCATTGGCTATATTCTCATTTGTACCAAAACCGATAAAACTGGTGGCAATTCCTAACACAATCAGGATTCCAAGAATGATGAGATAATCGATAATCAACGCCATCGAGCGCACAAATGGACCGGCGACACGCAGAAGAATCTCGACCCCATCACCAAGCTCCACACTCTGCAATGTATCAATTTTCTTAATCTCAGACCTATTTCCCATACGCATTCTCCCAAACAATCGTTGAGGCAAAAACACCCTAACCAAAGCTCAACCTCCGTAAAGACGAAAGATGTCATAGACCTTTAAGATACTTAAATTTTTGTTGATTCGTTCCGGTACTCAGAGATCATGCATCCATGCCAATTCATAGTTATACAGGCGGCCATGTTTTCACCAACGGTTACATCATTGAGCACGAGGGGGCATGCATCGTGGTAGACGCCCCGGCCCTGATTCATGAGGTAATCAAACAAGAAGGGTTAAAGCCTACTCACTTGCTGCTGACCCACCAGCACTTTGATCACACTGAGGATGTCGAAGCGCTTCAGGAAATGGGCGTGGAAGTTTTGATGCACTCGCCCTATTCAGAGACATTGATCCGCCAAAAAGAAGCGCGTGAGAACTGGGGACTGCCAGTTCAAATCGCACCATTCACTCCAGACGTTTTGCTCGATGGAAAAGCAAGTCATACGATTGGTGGACTCGAGTTTGAGATCGCACATATCCCTGGACATTCGCCTGACTCAGTCAGCTTCTATTTCCCAACTCTCGGTGCAGTTTTCGCTGGTGACACGCTGATGGAGGGATCGATCGGCAGAACTGACCTCCCTGGTGGCTCCCACGAGCAATTGCTAGAAGGTATCCGAACAAAGCTCTTCACCCTACCCGACGCCACCGTCGTCTGTTCAGGTCACGGTGACGAAACAACCATTGGCCACGAGAAGGAACATAATCCATTTGTCTGATGCGGTATGAGATTGGGATGTCCAGAATTTGCTATTTTCTAGCAGCTCTAACCACACTCATTACCGGCCTTCTCAGCAGATCACTCGGGCTGGATAAAACCCACTTCATTGTCAGCCACGTAGGTGACATCCTGTGGGCAGCCTTCATTTACTACTTGGTCAGATTGATTCAACCCAAGCTTCGTAGTGAGGCGTCTGCGTTGTTCGCAGCAGTTTTCTGCCTAGCGATCGAATTTCAACAACTTTACCAAGCTGAATGGCTGCTTGAATTGAGGAGCAACAAGATTCTGGCACTGGTCCTTGGCCACAGTTATTCCACTGCTGATTTACTCTGCTATACCAGTGGTATAGTCCTCGCCTTACTGCTAGACAATCTATGTGTAAAAGGCTGATTTAGTGTTTTGAGTGGCTCTGTTTTTTTTGAGCAGTAAGAGTCAAACTCGCTGGACATCTTCGGAGAATCGTCCATGACGATCCATTCGTGCCCTCTCGAAGTTTTCGTATTTTTCGCGGTTTGATCCGCTTCATCGTTCTGGCCCACATCATGAGTTTCTAACGACAAAAAAGCCACGTAAAGCTGGGCTCTACGAGGCTTTTAAAAAATTGGTGGCGCTTACTTCACAGCAGCTTCAACGCGCTTGAGCACTTCTTCGTAGGCATCCATGACGCCACCTAGGTCCTGACGAAAACGGTCTTTGTCCATTTTCTTACCAGTCTCTAGGTCCCAGAGACGGCAGGTATCTGGGCTAATTTCGTCAGCAAGAACGATCTTAGCTTCAGCGTCTTTAGTGCGACCAAATTCGATTTTGAAGTCAACGAGCTTGAGACCAGCGTGCTGGAAGAACTCGATCATCACGTCGTTGATGATAAGTGCCTTAGCTTTGAGTTCGGCGCATTCCTCAGGAGTAGCTAGGCCCATTTCGCGGGCGTAGTCGTCGTTGATAAGTGGATCACCGAGTTCGTCACTCTTGTAAGAAAACTCAACGATTGGCTGATTGAATGTTGTGCCTTCTTTTACGCCAAGTCGCTTTGAGAAGGAGCCAGCTGCGATGTTACGCACGATGACTTCCACCATCAGGATATCCACATTCTTCACTAGAAGGTTGATGTCATCGATAGGCTCAAGAAGGTGCGTTTCCACGCCTTTGGCTTCGAGCATACGGTACATTGCAAGTGTGATTGCTGTGTTGAGGCGTCCCTTATTTGCGAACTCAGCTTTCTTCTCAGCATTGAATGCTGTGGCTTCATCCTTGTACTCCATGCGGAGAACATTCGGGTCGTCAGTCGTATAGAGTCGCTTGGCTTTGCCTTCGTAAATTGGAACCATGAACATCCCTACGACTAACTACCCTCTGGGTCAAGCCCATCAAGCTAGATTGAAAAAATATCTGCCAGCCCAATTTCTAAATATCCGTGTTTGGTTTACGTTTCCTGACGCTGAAACGGCCACCATTGACCTTGCGCATCGGCTCGAAAACCATATCCATCCCCACTTCTTTGAGGTCACAGACCGACTCAAGTAACTCACCAAGTCGTCCTTTCGGGAATCCACGCTCTTTAAACCATGACAAATACTCTGGCGGCAAATCCATGATAGGTATCCCGCTTGGTGGGTAGTCCTTGGGTCCAAACTTGCCGAATGGCATCCGACACTGACCAATTTCGATGAGTAAATTGCGAAAGTCTTCGCGGTCGATTTCTGTAAAATCCATGGTTCGCCAATAATTTAGCAAAACCAGCGATGGCTACAAGCGAAGATGACTTCGCAGTACGGATTCTATTTCACCGCGGATTAGTGTTGAAATTAGGCAATTGCCAGTGCACCAGTGACTCATGCTCCGCATCTGCTTCATCGGTGGTTATGCCATCTTCCTCATTTTAGTGATCGTTCTACTAGCGATCAAAGTTATCGCAGTGGTTGGTCCCGGTGGACTCGGTGACGTGGCCAAGGAATGGGCCGAAGTGCTTTTCACCACAAAGAACCTCGTGACTTGGGGACTCATTGTTGGAGCTGGATTCATAGCTTGGTTGTTTTCACTCATCGTTATAGCTAAGCGCTCACCTGAGTGGGAAAAAGCGTGGGTCAAAACACTCATTATTGGCTGCCTTTTTATGAGCGGTTTTTTCCTCGTGCTCTGCGTGGTCGGCGGCAGCGCTTTTCTACTCGATGGCTTTGCTGGTGAAGTCGTAGCTAAGATAGCAGGTTACATGAGCTCCCCAGTATTTATGGAACTCGGATTTTTCCTTATCGGCGTGTTCCTTCTGATGAGTTTCAATCTTGTCAGGAAAATTTTCGAGGGCGATGACTTCGTCGAAATGGAAATCCCCAACCACCTCCTAGAAGAAAAAAAGGAGTAGGAATAGGGTCGCTGCGCTCTAATTTGAAATTTAGAATTCCTAATGGCTGTTACAGCCAGAAGGTGGGTAACACTTTTGCTTGCTCGCCACCTTACGTATATTTCGCGGTTAGATCGCCTCACAGGACAGGCATATCACCTTTAGCCAGCTCAAATTTAAACCGCTGGAAATTCAGCCTTTCGAGCGCCCAGCTTATCGTTGAGATAAAGCAATCCAGACACGTCATTGCCAATTCGGCGGAGGGTGGTAATCACTTCTTCCACACTTTTTTCCTCTTCCACTTGCTCGTCTAAAAACCACTGTAAATGGCTTTTTGTTGCGTGGTCGTTGAGTCGTGAAGCAATTTCATAAAGCTTATTGATCGACCTTGTATTCTCCTGCTCAGTTTCAAGTGAGAACTCAAATGCTTCTAATGGGCCAGAAAATCTAGAACGAGGTTTCCCTATAGCCTCGAGCTCTAGGTGCCCACCACGATCGAGTAAGTAGCTCTGTAACTTCTGAGCATGCACCAACTCTTCTTGATGCTGAAGCTTCATCCAGGTAGCAAAGCCATCGAGATTGTCTTCTTCAAAGTAAGCTGAGATTGCTAAATAATTGTAAGAAGCTGTGAGTTCTTGATTTATTTGCGCATTGAGTGCGGTTTGTAATTCTTGGTGGATCATGGTCGATAAAATTAAGTTATACCTCTAACGTACACTCGATCTTATAAACTTAAACCTGATTTCTAATTATTCTTTCTTATCGGATTTATTTTCGCGCTCATCCTTATCCTCAGAGCCACCACCGAACAGTCCACCGAATCCGCGTTGGATGATATCAGACCCAGTTTTGATTGGATCTGTGATGTCTGCCTTGTTTCCTGATTCGAGTATGTCTCGTCCAGCTTGAATGACATTGTTATCAAGGATCACATCCGTGACAGTTGATGGATCAAGAGCATTTGGTAAATCTCCGAGTGATTCAACAGCTTGGTTGGTGAAGCGGAGTACTTGCTTTCCCCCTGCCATCTCGAACAGTCGATCTAAAGCCGCAGCTTTGAGTCGGTCTGTGAGATCTTCCTCGATAGCATCCACAGTGCCACCAATATTGACGACAGCCCAGTGCATGCCTTCTTTACCGGGGAGGAATACTTTTTCCTCAGCACCTGGGATATGACTGAGAGTACCAGGATTGAGCCCAACATTGAACCTACCACTCAAACGGTCTCCATTCATCTCCAGTTTCCCTTCGATACGCATGAGCCCATCACAATGGACATAAATGTTGCTGATACGTAGTAGCTCTCCGTAGCGGTAGAAATCACAACTAAATTCAGAGAATCGTAAACGCTTGAAATCTCGTATTACAGTGTAGGCTGCAATCGTGTCTAAAACTGGTAGTGCAGTCAGTTGGCCGTCAATAATTTTGATGCTTCCATTGAACTCTGGTTCATTTCCGTTCTTTGGTTTCACGGTGAACTTCGCCTCGACATCACCACTGAGTTTTTGCCTCCAGTCCTCATCGACTATATCTGAGCACTTTAGTCCACTAAGAACTCCGAAAAAGCTATAATCGGGAGCTGGTGAACCTAGTTCCACCTGACCATCTAGTTCTAGTTTACCACTGCCAAAAACATCAAAGCTCGCTTGATCTACGACCACTCTCTGCTCCATGAGTCGCAGGGATGCTGTTTGCAGTTCTGCTTCATTTAAAATCGGAAACGGTAACTCTAAGACGCCCTTGGTGAGTATTGCTTTGTAGCCAAAATTCTCTTGTGTTAGATCGATCTGAGTTCCCTCTACGACATAGGCTCCACCTTTGGTTATGATTTTAGCATTAGCTCGGACAACCGAAGCATCTAACAATTCAGCTTTAGCTGGCAGCATATCTTCAAGCCACGACTTCTTAGCCTGAGGAATGTCAATTTTAGTAAATTCTTTTCTGAGATCGAGCTCCAGCGATGCAGTCTGGACCACAACATCGGATATTTCCCAGACATCACGCTTGAGATAATCTGTATCGACATTGAGAGAAATTTGCTTGGCTTCTATTTTTTCAATTGCTCCTTGAGAGGATGCAGTGACGGATTCGTTGTCGAGGTGTAATCCGCTCCACGTCAGTTCACCCAACTCCACAGGAACGCCCAACTCACCACTGACCTTGGTGCTTACTTTCTCGCGAAATCCCTCACTGTGCAGGAATTTGATGACCATTTGATAGCCCACTATGGATGCTATCAGTAATAAAATAACCGCCCCTAGTGCCCATTTCCAGAGGGCTGGAAATCCTTTTTTCTGCTTTTTTGAACTCTTTGATCTATGTTGACGTCGCTGCGACATGTGGCTGAAACTACCGATTGAGAGCATCGGCGCAAGATTTCTTCTTGTGACAAATAAATATTTAAGGTTGTGTAACCTTCAACTCATTTCAACTTATAGCCCAGTATCGTGCTAGAATTAAAAGACTTTTGTTTCACTATAGAGAAGGACGGCGAGCCAATCAATTTGGTCGACCGTGTAAATCTAAAAATCCCAACAGGCCACTTCATGGCAATCGTTGGACCTTCTGGGTGTGGTAAAACTACCTTGCTCAATGCCATTGCAGGTCTCAACCATTTATCCGAAGGTTCGATCTCTTGGATGGGACGGGACTTGGAAGTAGATGGTGATCTAGAGCCGGCAGAGCTGGGCTATGTGCCACAGTTCTCAATCGCCTATGACGCACTCACCGTAGACGAATCAATCGAGGCTGTCACCCGCTTGCGCGTCAAGACACGTGACCTAGACGATCTCGACCAACGCATTGACCGCGTGCTCGAAGAGACAGGCCTAACAGCGATTGCTGACCGCCAAGTCAAGGTGCTCTCTGGAGGTCAGAAGAGGCGTCTTGGGCTGGCGATGGAGTTGGTAACTGACCCCAAGTTACTGCTCTGTGACGAGGTCACATCTGGCCTCGATCCCCGCTCTGAGCGTGACATTGTTCGTCGTCTCCACGAGCTCTCCCGCCGCGACGGAAGAATTGTTATATCCGTCACTCACTCATTGGCACACCTCGAACTTTACGATTCCATCTTAGTTCTGCACGAAGGTTGCGTGGCCTACCACGGTCCGCCAGCTGGCCTTACCCATTACTTTTCAGTAGATGACACTGAGTCCATCTACCCTCGTCTAGCGAAGCAAAGCTCCGAGAAATGGCGCAAATCTTGGCTGAAGCACTTCCCAGCATTTTACAGCAAAATCATCCGTAATCGACTCAAATTGATTGAGGAAGGCAAACTCGTCATTCCTGCAGAAGTTCTTGATGAGGATCCAGAGATCGAGCCAGCGACCGATGAAGAAAAAGCAATTTCTGAGCCAGTTACTCAAGAAATAGAGCTAAACGAGTCTGAGCTCATCGACGCGTTTGAGGAGGAACTTGACAAGGAAGATGGTAAAAAATCACGCCGCAACAAACGCAAGAAAAGTAAAATCAAAGCAGCCCCGGAAAAAAACGAGGATGACGACGATGAAAAGGACGACGATGAGGAGGAAGATGACCTCGAAATTGAAGACCCCGAGCAGGTTCAGACCCCTGGTTTTTTCAGTCAGTTTGCCACCTTGCTGAGCAGGCGCACTAAGATCTTCTTCCGTGATCGCGGCCAGGTCTATCTCCAAGTAGCCATACTACTTTGTTTCCCATGCTTAGTTGCCTTGTTTGGTCCACAAGGAAACGAGGCATTACAGCAGTACCCAGATGCCATTGAGATGACTTCCCAAAGCGACGTCAAAGAACTCCAAACCATTGGTGAAAACCGAGCCAAAGTAGGTGGAGCAGTCTCAGGAATCATCATGTTCCAGGTTGTTCTACTCTCGCTGATGGGATCAAACAATGCTGCCCGTGAGATTGCTGGTGAGCGTAAAATCCTAGAAAAAGAGAAATTCGGTGGTGTGCGTCCATTCGCTTACCTCTGCAGCAAGATTACTTTCCTCAGTTGCATGATCGTTGTCCAATCCGTCTGGATGGCTATTTTTGTCGACCAATTCTGGCAATATCCCGAGGCTGCTGGGTCTAGTGGATTCTTTAACCACATGACGTTCTTGATCCTTGTAAATGCTGCCATGACATCGATTTGCCTTGGTATTTCAGCACTAATGAAAACCTCAGAACAAGCATCGCTACTTTCGATCTATTTAGTTGGTTTCCAATTACCACTCTCTGGCGCAGTACTCGCCCTACCTGAAACGGTGGGAATGATCACCCGCCCATTCATATCAGCCTACTGGGCATGGGGAGGGAGTATCGACTCTCTCGATAACCGCTACCAAGCCGCGGTCAAAACTGTCACCGAAACACCGCTCGAATCCTCAGGCACCATTTGCCTCTATGTCCTCGGGATTCAAATTGCTTTTGGCATCATTGCCTCCTATATCGGCATCCGTCGTCACCAGTGGGAACACTAATGTGCTATATTGTGTGTAACCACTCCAACTCATCACCCAAGGCTTTAAATACCTACCCCAACTATCATGGCTCGCAGATCTAGAAGAAAAAAATCAAGTAACCCAGCACCTGTCATTATTGGCAGTGTGGCAGCAGTCCTCGTTATCGGCCTCGGCTTTGTCTTCCTCAAACGAGGAGACTCACCGACAGCCAAGGAGTTCCCCCTAGCAACCTATGTTGAGAGCTGCAACAGCCTCCGAGGCAGCGAGTACTCCATCACTGGTGAAATTGTAGAGAACGCACAACACGATCCCAATGTTGGAAAGTTCATCTTTCTCAGAGTTGACACTGGCGACCAAACTATTTCTCCAGAACTCCCACAGAGTGTCGGCATCATGGTTCCTAGCTCAGTCAAGGGGCCAAACCTCGAGACAAAACAGAACTACACCTTTGTCGTCGATGTCCGAAAAGAAGGCTCACTCGTAGCCTCCAGCTATACAGCACGCTAACCCACCGCACCTTTCACTTCATGAAATCATTCTCAACTATCGCTCTCTATTTAGGCTTGCTCGTACCGGTCACAGCTCAAGTACTCACGCCCCCCAATGGTGCTAGCAACCTCACCAAAAGCAGCTCAAAGGGCAGCAACAGCGGCTCTGGTAACACCACCATCAACCGCCACGAGTCAGCATCCCCATCAGCTCAAGGAGAAGAAATCCCCATTGTCGACCCCACCGCGAAGACCTTTCAATTTCAAGGGCGCACCTACTCGATGATGGACAACAACCTTGGTGGGCAGTTTGAAGCCTATCTTGCGTCCCAAGATTTCGAGAGTAAAGCCGCGGTAGAATACCGTGAGAAGATCGGAAAAATTCAAGATTTCCTATCCCCCCTCAACCCTGGAGGGCCGAACCTCAAGTCAGCCTACACGCTGTTAGAAGACGCGTCTGACTATCCAGGCGACGGCGGTATTTGTGACTCTTTAGCAAACTCGGTCTACTCAGGACGACTCGCAATGAAGGGCATCGGCAACAAGAAAGAAGCCATCGCCAAACTCGATAAAGAACACAGAAGACTCGTCCACAACCTCAATGTACTAGAAAGCAAAGGCGAACTTGGTGGCACGACTACGGTGAAGCAAGGTAAGAAAACCACCACATCTAAAGCGGCTCAATCGACTGAGTACAAAGTGATGCAAAAGCGCTTGGCTGAAATCACTGCTATTAAGAAAAAGTACGAAGCTTCAGGTATCATAAGCCTCACACAATCGAAGATTCAATACCAGGCGATGATGCTGCAGCTTTTTATCCAACGCCGGTTTGAGCACGTGGTCATGTCAGCTCGGTTCTACAACATCATCTATAAAGATGGCGATCAAGCGATGCGCATCAAAAAAGGCTCAGACACGGAGAAATTCTTCAGTGAAGGGCTTGGAGTCAATCCGACTGTTGCTGGACTCGATGCCGCCGCTAACGAAGCCATCCGTAAATCTCAGACACTGATTAGTGCCTTTGAGAACAACGTTGGTAGCAACCGCATTCACGCTGGCTCTGAGCGCCTCGTCGAAGCCTTCCTTGTCGGCGAGTTTACCCCCTGCGTCCAAACCGTGTCCATGGGCATGAAAGAGCGTATCCAGCAGTATGTACAAGATGCCAACGATCTCGTTGAAGCTCTTTCTGCCAAAGAACTAGGCCAAGCGACCGAACTCAACGAATCACTCAAGACACAAGCCCGCGACTATAATCCATCAAAGGCCACCTCATACATCTCCGCCCACAAACGCGCATCAGACGGCTATGTCCGCGATGCCAAGTTTGCGCTCTTTGAAAAAGACACATCGCGTGCAAAAGTGGCTATTGAAAATGCCATCAAACATTGGCCAGCCAATCCTACTATCCAAACCTTCAACGATAAACTCGATGAGCGACTCGATCAAGGAGAAGAAGATTCCGACACACTGACGCAGACTGTCAAAGAGTTTGATCGACTCCTCGCTGATAAAAACTACCGAGCCATCGTCGAAGAGCCTCGTAAATCAAAGTTTGTTGTCGTCTTTGGTCAGACAAACGATGAACCCCGAATCAAGCAACTCACCGAGATTGGTGACTCGATCATGGAGATTGAAAAGGCCCTCGGTAAGTCACAGAGCTTGGTCGAGGCTGGTCAATCCTACGCAGCGTGGGAAGCAATTTTCGAGACCCAGAACAAGTACTATGACGACCCTAAGATCGCCAATGCCAAAGCACAGTTGATTGGTCAGGTTGGTAATTTCACTAACGCCCTCACGAAGGCCAAGAGACTAGAAGATGGTGGCGCGTCACCTCAGACCGGATCAGCCCTTTCATGGTATCTCAAGGCTCGTGACATCTACCCGCAAAGCCAATTTGCCAAAGAAGGAATCGAAAGACTTGTGAACAAGCAATTTTAGTCGACTCCCACCAATTCTACTACTTTCACAAAACCACCAATGAGTCATCTCGTTGGTGGTTTTCTCATCTCTAATTACCATTCCATGAAAATTCTCATTGCCATCGTCATAGCTCTGTTCTGCGCTAATATCCTCACTGCCAAGGAGCAAAAAAACATCTTATTGATCTGTATCGATGATTTGAGACCTGAGCTTGGCTGCTATGGTGTCGACTACATTCACACGCCTAACATCGATGCCTTAGCTGCAAAAAGCCAAGTCTTTAAGCACCACTACGTCCAGGCCCCCACATGCGGTGCCTCCCGCTACGCACTACTTACAGGGAGGTACGGATCAGCAAGCAACGACGCCTTGATGGCTCGAGCTAAAAAACTTAAAAACAACCAACTCAGTCCCAGCATGCCCGCCTGGTTCAGGCAACATGGCTACACAACCAGCGCAATAGGAAAAGTATCCCACTACCCTGGCGGACTGGGTGGTACTGACTGGAACGACCCATCTCAGATAGAGATGCCTCACGCATGGGACAGTTCGCTTATGCCTAGTGGGGCCTGGAAACACCCACGTGGTATCATGCACGGACTTGCCAATGGTGAGATCCGTAAAAAAGCTGGCGACATGGATGTATTCCAAGCTACCCAAGGTGGCGACTCCATTTATCCAGACGGCCTTATCACCAGCTGTGCTCAGCAGCAGCTCAAGACTCTCAGTAAAAGCGAGAAGCCTTTTTTCCTAGCAGTAGGACTCATTCGCCCACACCTCCCATTCGGTGCCCCAGCTAAATATTTAGAACTCTATAAGGACACCAAACTCCCAGCTATACCACATCCTAACAAACCTGACGGCACCTCTACTTGGCATGGATCTGGCGAGTTTATGAAGTACAACAACTGGGGCAAAGACGCGCGTAAAGACTCCCAATTTGCTGACGAAGTGCGTCGCCGCTACGCAGCCTGCGTCAGCTATGCTGATGCTCAAGTTGGCAAAATACTTGCCACACTCAAGCAAACAGGAGCCGACAAGAACACTGTCATCGTGCTCTGGGGTGATCATGGATGGCACTTAGGGGAGCATTCGATTTGGGGAAAGCACAGCCTCTTTGAAGAATCCCTCCACGCCCCATTGATCATATCCACTCCCGCGACTCAGTCCTCCCCTAGCTCCACCGACGCAGTCGTAGAAACTATCGATATCTTCCCAACTCTTTGCGATCTAACACAGCTGCCGAAGCCTGATGCATTGAATGGCCAATCATTGGCTCCAATTCTAACCAAACCTAACACACTAGGTCATCTAGCAGTTTCCTACAAAGGGCAGGCCGCTACCATCAGATCAGCCTCGCACAGACTCATTGCTCATAAAAATGGGGCGCTCGAGCTCTATGATTTCACAGCCAAGGATGGAGGCACCAAAAACTGCGCCAAGCAACAACCCGAGACAGCTAAGTCACTGCTCGGTGAACTTAAAAAACGCCTCCCCCAATATACTTTTAAAATGAAATAGTGAGCACTACCTCACTATACAGCCCCATTCTACTCGACCAGTACACATGAAATCTAAATACACGCACCTTATTTGCGCTCTAGCGCTATACTTTAACCAATCAGTTGAAGCCAGCTCTCTCCCCATCGATTTGAAAGAAAATCCCAATGTGACGCTTATTGGCAACGGTCTTGGTTCACGTATGCAGCTTTTTGGGTTTTTTGAGACATCACTTTATTCTACTCAACCAGCTGCGAACATTCGCTTTAGAAATTTATGCGACGACGGAAACACTGCAGGTTTCCGCCCACATTCCGCAAGAAACAATCCGTTCGCATTTAAAGGAGCCCAGTCATTTCACCCACAACTCTCCGAGCAAAAAGACCGATGGGGTTCTGGACACACAGGTAAAGGAAATTTCAAAACCCCTGACTCTTGGCTTACTGAACTCAAAACCGATACCCTCATTGCATTCTTTGGATACAACGAAGCTTTTTCAGGTGAAGCTGGACTGACCAACTTTAAAGAAGAAGTGGCCGCCTTTGTTAAACACACAAAGAACCAACGCTACAATGCTAAGTCAGCACCAGAGATCGTCCTAGTCTCCCCCATAGCCTTCGATCCGAGCACCCAACCGTCAGCCGATATAGATACTGCTAGCTACAATAAAAACCTAGAACTATACACAAAGGCTCTTAAGGAAGTTTCAGTGAAAGAAGAAGTGGCTTTTGTTGACCTATTTGCACCCTCAAAAAAGTGGTTTCAAGCCGCACCCAGAATGCTCACAAGCAATGGATTTCAGCTCAATCAAGACGGCTACGAGAAACTCTCACAAGAATTATCGACTCGCCTCACAGGACAAAACCTCAAGCTCGATAGTACGACTACCAAAAAAATCCACACTGCGGTCCTCGACAAAAACTGGCTCTGGAGCAACTACTACAAAATCCCCAATGGCGTGCACGTATTCGGTCAGCGTCATAAACCATTTGGCCCTAAAAACTACCCATTTGAACTCCAGAAGCTAGAAGAAATGCTCGATAACCGAGATGACGCTATCAATGCATTAGCCCAGAAAAAAAGATTCGACCTCAAGGCTGCCGATGCACGAACCAGTCCATTACCTGAGGTGAAAACCAACTTCAAGACAAGCAGGAAAAATGGCAGTAAAACCTATCTTTATGGGGAAGATGCCCTGAAAGAATTTCATCTCCCAAAGGACTTCCAAATGTAAGCGGTCAGTATGCGGCCCTTGGGTTCTACTTGCTTAGGAGGCTTTGTTTTTTGCCGATTTAGGCTGCGCTTTGAGCCGCAGGGCTGACTACTGGATTTTGCTCTAATTTCTGCTGAGCTAGCC
>Ga0233410_10000436_pt1 | contig 13129 bp, 15 predicted proteins | sample Na_anoxic_1_MG_FD_179869 | JGI IMG/M metagenome (GOLD analysis project Ga0233410, IMG submission 179869) | Seawater microbial communities from Saanich Inlet, British Columbia, Canada - Na_anoxic_1_MG | ecosystem: Environmental > Aquatic > Marine > Inlet | place: Canada: British Columbia...
ATCCTAAATATTATGGTGTAGTGTTTGTACATCCTAACGATAAAGAATACTTGACGAATGAATTACTAAACACTGGTGGTTGCACCCTCCATGCACAGCGTAATATCCTTACATTTGAAAATGGTGGGCAGCTGGAGATTACAACTTTGGAACAACATGGGATAGTTCACCACAATTATGCTGGTGTTGAGATTACAACACTTATTATTGACACAGAAGCTTTCGGTAAGTTTGATGGAGAGGAGTTTAGTAGAGTGAGTGATGTAGGTAATACAGAGTTTATCATGTATATGCTAACTCGATTACGGTCTCCAGCGGAATGTCACTCTCGTGGTGTGATAGTATGATAGTGTAATTTTAAACTTAATCTATATCATGGTATAATACTCTAACAATTTATTTACTTAAAACAAAAAGAGGGTTATACTATGGTTGCAGACGAGTATGGTTATTGGATGAAGCTTGCATTAGGCTTTGACTTGCTATTTAATGTCCTGACAGGCGGGGAAATAGGAGTTTTCTTCTCTACACGTTCATATCTTAATGCAAGAGATGGAAGTCGAAAATGGTGGGTGATTACACGTAATGTGATTGACTACATGTTTTGGGAAGGTCACTGTAAAGATAGCTACTTATGGGAGAGATCACGTAAGCAAGAGTGGATTGACTTGATGACTAAAGAAGTTGGTGGAGAATAATATGAGTGATAAGAACAAAGCCGGAAGAAAATCTAATGCAGAAGCTAAGGATTTACAAAGCTTGATAGCTAAAGCAGAATGGGAGATGAGACGTAATGACGCAGCTTGTTGTAACGATCTACCCACACTCTATAAGTTGCAAAGAGATATAGCACTGGGATTGAACGAGTTAGGTAAAGCTGCCTCAATTACAAACCGTAAGAGTGCAATTGAGAATATGATTGTTCGTGGAGAGGCGTATGCTACTAAAGAAGCTCCTTTGCTTAATGTGCGAGAAGATGAAGAACCAAGCACTGAAGAAGAAGTTGTAGAGACTGAAACTAAGCAAGTGGGTAACGGAGAGCCAGTATTATCCTTTGCAGATAAAGTTGCTTTACATAAGAAGAAACAGGCTGAGAAGAAAGAAGGTTAATACGTTAAAGAGGTAGGCTATGGGATTAATTATTTTATCAACATGTATTGCTTGCGGTAAAAAATCTGCACCTGAACTGAGTAAGGTAGAGGGAAACTACACATACTCTTGTATACACTGCGGTTCCACTAAGTTCGAACCAATAAAGCAGAGAGAAGAAGATAAACTACAGTGCAACACATGCAACCACAGTTATTTCTTCAATGATATAGGTTGTCCTAAGTGCATTAAATCATCATTGGCTGCCGTTACATCAAATAAAGGTACGATAGGTTTTGACGATTTTATTAGAAATATTAAGGAGAATATAAACAAATGAGCGTAGTATATATTGTAGACGGGGATGGTGGTTTAACTCTTAAAGAATTCGATGGTGTGAAGATGAAAGACTATTTTCGACACTGCAAGAGTTTAACTAAGGGTAAATACTTCACACCTGAGATGATTGATGCAATGGCAGAGGAGATTCGTGATGTGATTTGTCCATGTTGTCTAGACGAGACAGGCTTCTTTGAGCTAATTGTTGGCATTGCACATAAGAAGAAGATGATCACTGTAGAGGAAGACGGTAGCTATATGATTTGTGTAGGCTGCTTGAAGGGGAGTTGTTAGGAGAGAGGATAGTGCTGGGCACAAGAAAGTTAGGTAAAAGTGTGATATAATAGATAAAGCACCACTTGGATGTGAATTCTAGTGGTGCTTTGTTGTTTAAAGGGCGCAGATAACTCAGGCCAGAGGAGTTTGTGAAAAGTGTGAGAGTGTTGGAAATCCTTCAACAGCACTCTCAATTCCTGAAAGGAAATTGAAGGGTATAATAGATGAAGGATTGTTATGAAGAGAGATAAGTTTGGTAGGAATAGGATCTTAACTACAGAAGAGTATATTGCAAAATGTAGGAGTGTCCACGGAGACCGTTATGATTACTCTAAAGTCAATTACATCGGGGTAAAAGAGGATGTAGTTATTATCTGTAAGATTCATGGAGACTTTAAAAAAGATGCTGGAAGGCATAGTGGTGGTGTTGATTGCCCTGAATGCAGTGAAATAGAAAAGAATATTAACAGGGCTAAGAGAGAGGCTGTTAAGTTTATAGAGAAAAGTAAGAAGGTTCATGGTGATAAATATAATTACGATAAAGTTATCTATGTAAAATCAAATCAGAATGTTATTATAACTTGCCCGATACATGGAGATTTTGAACAGACTCCAGCAAACCACAAAAGAGGTGCGGGTTGTTATGATTGTGGTTTGGAGAAACTACGGCAGCATTTTAAACTCTCACAGGAAGAAGTCAGGAAAAGGAGCTTTGATAAGTTTGGTATAGATTTCAAGATAGATTTAACTAATTATAAGAATATAAATTCAATTGTAGTATTTTACTGCCCTATTCACGGTATGTTTGAAGATAAAATAAGTAACCACCTAGCTTCTGAAGATGGCTGTCCTACATGTTTTGAAGATAAGGACAGACCATCATGGAACAGGTTATCGGTAGAAGAAAACATGAAAGTTCTAAAAGAACTTTACGGAGATAGTTATCATTTCTTTAGTGAGGATATAGATATATCTGCAAATAAAGTTAGATTCTGGTGCTATCGTCATAAACGCTTCCACAGTACTAAGTTAGGTCACCTACGTTATGGATATGCTTGCCCTGAGTGTGGTAACGAAACTAAAGTAGGTTTTTACACAAAGTGTTTGATGGAAAGAGAAAAAGAATACTATTCACAAGATCAAAACAACATTTATATATTCAAGTTAGAAAATGGGCTGCACAAAATAGGTATAGCTAAAATGCCTAACGCAAGAAACTCCCAAGTAAAGAATCAATCAGGCTACGAGCAATCTGAAGTTATATACACAAAGAGTGGAAGTACCTACAACTGTTTTTACTTAGAGCAAGAGCTACACGAAGTATTAAAAGTTAGTAGAAAAGTCTTTGACTATAAATGGGCAGGTTACACAGAAGTATTTTGTATTGACGAAGGTGTGGTGCAGGATGTAATACACAAAATAGAGGATAGATTATGATAACAATCCCAAATAAAATAGTCCCCTACATAACACAAGATGTATTAAAGGTCTTTATTAAAGCACTTTTCATAGAGTTTAAGGATAAACGTCTAATTTGTTTAATAGACCCTACTACCATAGAGGAAAGAGTTAATATCGTAAGAGACTCTACTATTTTCGATGAACTTATTAGTGCATTAGATCTATTTGGGGAGGAGGACGTACTAAGGTTATTAGCACCTAAGATAGTTATTTTTGCTAATGAACTTTCGTTAGGTATTGATTTTAAAGAATCTTTAGAGAGTAACTTTAAAGAGTTAATATAAGGAGAGGAATTATGTTACTGCAACCACAAGTAGGTAAACAGCAGATAGCAGCAGAGATGCAAGTAGATGTCATGATCTACGGTGGAGCTAGATAAACCAGTGGTTCCCTTCTTGGCAACAAGATGACAAAAACCTCGCTAAGTCGGTGGAACTCTCTAAGAGACAATACCGAGCCGAATATTAATTTATGGGTGTAACGACTAAATTGGTGATTAGCAACTACCAGAGACAACCTAAGTGGGTTGGTAACGTGAGGCTCCTCTTAGAGGATGAAGATATAGTCTGATCTTTGTGGTGACATAAAGAGTTATAAATAAACGTTTATAACGTAACAAATCTGATGGCTGGTTCAGGTAAGAGTAGATTACTTTTAAATAAAGCTGGGTATTTTGCCCATAATGACCCAAACTTCGAAGGAGTGATGTTCCGTAGGAATATTGGCCCATTGAAAGCAGCGGGTGGTTTGTTTTCAGAAGCTAAGAAGTTGTATCAACCGTTAGGTGTCGATGTAAGAGAACAAGCTATGGAGATAATGTTTCATGGGGAAGAGGGAGGTAAGAAAAATAAAACAGGAGGTAATCTCAAGTTTACCCATTTAGAGCATGAAAATGATTCAGAGAGTAATCACCAAGGGCTTCAATACTCTTTCGTAGGTTTTGACGAACTAACCCACTTCTATCAATCACAATTCTTGTATTTAATAGGCCGTATGCGTTCATCCGCTGAGGGTAACTCTTTCTTGTTAGCAACCACTAACCCTGATTGTGACTCATGGGTTTTTGACTGGGTTCAGTGGTATTTATTGGATGGTAAGTTTGACGAATCTAAGTTAGGAGTTATCCGTTATTTTCTGGTAGTGGATGATGCTCCTGTGTTTGGGGATACACCTGAATACTTAGCGGAGGAATATCCTGATCTATGTTATATTGACAACCCATTAACAGGAGAGACTCAATATGTTCCACCTATGTCATATTGCTTCATAGGAGGAAATATTTTTGATAATCCAGAGCTGATCAGACAGAATCCAAAGTACTTATCTGCACTTAAGGCTCAAACAAAGGTCAATAGGGCGAGACTATTGGACGGTCGGTGGGATGTCCGTGCAGAGGGTAGCAATTTATTCCAATCCTCGTGGCTCCACAAAGCTACCTCAGTTCCAAAAGGTAGTAAGTGCGTAAGAAGTTGGGATCTTGCTCACTCTGAACCTAGCGACAAATATAGATATCCAGACTATTCTGCATCACTCCAGATGTTTAAGACTCCCGATGGAGAGTTCATAATATCAGGAGGTTATGACCCAGAAATTAAAGATCCTAAGACTGATGTTGTAGGGAGATTTAGAAAAAGGTTTGGGGATCGTAACTTATGGATGTTACAACAAGCTGAGTATGATGGTGAAGATGTTGTAGTTGCAATACCACAAGAGAATGGTGCTGGTAAGGGGCAATACGAAGACCTTGTTAAGATGTACACCAGTAACGGGTTTAGAGTTGTAGGAATACCAACTGGTAATCAGAAAGGAGGAAAATTAAAGCGTTTTTCTGTATTTTCATCAGCTTGCCAGAACGGAATAGTTCACATTCTTGAGGATTCTTTTGAGAACAAGGCTACACTTATGGCATTCTACAAAGAGCTAGAAGCTTTTGATGGATCACCTTCTACAGGTACAGTTAAAGATGACTGGGTGGATTGTGCTTCAGATTGCGTGACAGCTCTCAATAAGATAAGAGTAATCCGCCCCTTCAAGCTCCCTGACCTTTCAGGGGCTAAAACCGCCCTATCAAACTTTAAAAATGGAAGCAATCCCCGCTTCTAAATCCACCCTACCTACCATAGGCACATAACTTCTTCAAGTTATGTGCCTATTATGCTATATATATGTTAAAATAGTATATTAGATTAAGGAGGAGTAACCCAAATCATGGCTAAGACAATTAAATCAAAGCGTTTGCAGAAGAAAGCTCAACGTACCACCACTGAACAAAGAAAATCATCTACTCAAAAATCAACAGTGGCTATAGAGTCGATCACTCGTATCAAGAATCTATTAAAGCCTTGGGAATTATCTCGTAGTGAAAGATATAAAACTTACCAATCAATGCGAAGAGATGACGCTGTGTGGAGTAGCTTATCCCTACGAACTAAATTAGTACAAGCTACCCAATATAGTGGTAAGTTTAAGTATGATACGAACAACGAAAATAGTGTAGCAGTAGTAAAGTTCCTAGAGCATTGTATGAAGGATATGTCATTTCAAACACCCCGTAGTATTGCTGGGGATGCTTGTGAAATGATCTTCAATAGTTATGCTCCCTTTGAAGTTGTGACCAAGGAAGGAGAAGGTGCTTGGGCTGGTTACCACACACTTTCTAAACTGAGTTATATCAACCCCCTCACAATAGACTCTTTAAAACCTTACAAAACTGTGAACGGAGGTAATGCGATAACCGAGTGGTATCAGCTTAATTCTGCCTTCTTAAACAGTGACGGAACTAATAAAACTACAGGTGAGAAAACTAAACTAAATAATAACTATGGCTCACAACCTATTGATGCACGTAAGGTTGTCTACACCACTTATAGTAACTCTATTTCCAATCCAATATCAGATAGTGATTTTGATGCAGCTTATGATCCGTGGCGTGAGAAAGGCTTGATTAATGATTTTCTAATCATGGGTGTACAAAAGGATATGGCTGGTGTCCCTATCTTAGAAGTACCTCAACAACTGTTAGATGAAGCGTCTGTAATTGGTAGTGATGCTTGGAACACTGTCGAAGCACTAAAATTGCAAATGGGTAATTTACACGCTGGTGACCAAAGTTTTATGATCATGCCGAGTGACACTCACAATGAAGCTGGCAGCGGTGCTAAACTTTATGGTATCACCTTTAAGGGTATTGATGGTGGTGGTAAAAATTTCGACCTTGAGAAGTTAATAGACCAAAAGAATAGAGCAATCCACAAAGCTTTAGGTAGTAGTAATTTAAGCAATGCTGAAACTGGTGCTGCATCTTATAATAGTTTAGAGGGTAGTAGCAATATACAACTCCACGTAGTTAAAGCTGACAGCCGTATCGTAGATGAGATGTGGAATAAACAGGTGTTTCCTCTACTATTAAGGTTAAATGGTTGGGTAGTAGCAAGTGCTGACATGCCAATATGGGAACATGGAGAAGCCGCCCCAATTTCACTTGACGAATCTGGAAAGTACATTAACCGTGTAGCCCGATTATTACCAGCAGTGCCTGAAGTTTGTAATAAGCTACTTGAACATGCAAATATTAGTTACAGAGTAGATGACAACGCAACACCAGATGATATCCGTAAGATGCTGTTTACCTTTGTAGACGATTCAAAAGTCGGAGAAGGCGAGGGCAGTAGTGGCACGGGAGACTCACAGCAAGGCGGTAGTGCAAGTGATACAAATGATGAGAATGCGTCTTAACTAAGAATATTCCGTGTTTTTAGTGTTTTAGGTTAAAAACATGGAACAAAGTTTGCATAAGCTTTTAATACAAGTTATAATAATATATTGAATAACATAAAGGAGACTTACATGGCTCGTAAATTGCCACGTCTCTCCAAATCTCTCCTAGATAAACCTCAACTCATTACAGCATCTAAATTTCAGGAAATTTCAGAAGTCTTAGAGAATCGTGAGTATCTAAAATCATTTGAGCCAGAAGCGTTCTTAGATGTAGATGACCTTGTTGGGGATAATAGTGAAAGTTTGGTTGACGACTCTGTTGGTATTCTTCGAGTAGAAGGTCCAACAACATACAAACTTACTGGACTTGAGGCATTATGCGGTGGGTGTTCATACACTGGCTTATTATCTCAAATGAAAGAGTTTGTAGAACAAGGTAAGAAAACTGTACTTATGAAGATCGACAGTCCTGGTGGTCAGGCATATCGAATGATGTACACCTCTCGTGAACTTAGACGTTTAGCTGATGATAACGATATCAAGTTAATTGGTTATGTGGACGGGATGATGGCTTCAGCTGGTATAGGTCTTGGAGTGGCTTGTCATGAAGTCATTGCTAACCCAGAAGCTGAGGTTGGAAGTGTTGGTGTTGTTATCAGCCTGTTAGACCAGAGTAAGGCTCTTGAAAAAGAAGGTCTTAAACGAGTCTTTATAACAGCTGGCGGTGAGAAAGTTCCTTTTAACGAAGATGGTACTTTCCGTGACACATTCTTAGCTGACTTACAAGAATCTGTCACAGACCTCTATAAGAAGTTTACAATCCACGTAGCTGATATGCGGAGTATTAATGTACAAACTGTACGTGATACAGAGGCTCGTATGTTTAAAGCGGACGATGCACTGCAATTAGGTTTTATAGATAAAGTTATGGAAGAGAATGAGTTTTATACTTACCTCAATTCTTTAACAGACACCACTGTAGAGCTTGATGAAAAACAAAATACCAAAACCCCTTTAAAGGAGAAATTAATGTCAGACAACCTTCAACCAGAAGCTTCTGTTGTTGATGCATCTGCTGAAATGGCTACTAAACTTGCTGAAATGCAAGCTGCTATGGATGCACAAGCTGAACAACTTAAAGCTGCTGTGGACGCACAAACTGCTAGTATGGATGCCCTTGCGTCTTATCAAGCTAAAGAACAAGAAGCGGAACAAGAAGCCTTATCAACTAAACTTGATAATAGCCTATTCCTTGCTGAAAGTAAAGAGCAGCTTATGACCTTCTTTATGTCTGCTGAGACAAGTGCAGAAAGTAAAGAGCTAATGAGTGGTGTAATTGATAGTGCTACACAAGCTAACGCTACACTTGCTTCAGAAGCTAAAGTAGAACTAGAAGCTGCTGTAGCAGATAAAGTTAAAGCAGAAGGTGATGCTGAAAAAGCAAAACTAGATGCTGCAGAAGTTAAGAAAGAATTTGGTCAAAAACAAGAATCTGTTGAGACTGTCCCAGTTTTAGATCCTGTTAACCGTCAAGCGTCTGTCGCTGATTGGGTAGCAAAACACAAAAAGTAATATTATTTAATAAAAAGGAAAATACTAATGGCAACTTCTGATTTTTACCAAGTTCAACTTGATGGCGTAGAGAATCTTTACAAAAACAATGGTCGCACACATGAGTCTGCTGTAGTTACTGTAACAGCTACCATGAAAAACGGTTCAATCTTAAAAACAGATGACACCGAGGCAGCAATTGCAGATGCAGCTGTAGCAACAAAAATTATCGACTTCACTGCTTTCAATGGACAAGACTACGCAGTTGGTGATGTAGTACCAGTACCAGTAATTGTACGTGAATCAACTGTAGACGCAACTCACCTGAAATTCTCAGATGGCGCTTACACTGCTGAAGCACTAACTGCACTTGTAGCAGCAAGCGTAATTTTAAAATAATTTAAGGAGAATAATAAATGAATAAAGGTAATTTTGGTTTAGTTGATTATACTGGCCTGATGGAATTAGAAACTCGTAAGATCAGCATCTTTGAACACATGGGGTTGATCAATGAAATGAACACTAGCTTCTTGGGTGCCAATGAAACTGGTAGTTTGTTTGAACGTGTTACAGATGGTGAAGATGAGATCTTAGCTAAGGCTCGTGGCGGTGATCGTAACTTCGCTGGTCGTGAGAATGCGCAGCTTGAATACTTCCCTACAGCTTTCTTCCCACTAGATGGCAAAGTAACTGCACAAGACCGTATGGATTTACGTTTACTTAATACAGAAGATGAGCCTGAGAATGCTGCTAATCGTGTACGCCGTTTGGTCGGTCGTGTACAACGTTCACAATCGGTTGCACTACAAAAAGCTATGCTCCAAGCTATTGTTAGCAACAAGACTTATGCTCCTGGTATGACAGCTACAGAAAAAGACTTTTCAACTGTATGGGGCGTTGCTCGTCCACAAGTGGCTAATACAGTATTTGATTTAACAGACCCAGCGGTTAATCCTTTCGAGACTATTGAGAAATATGGTCGTCGTCAGATTGTTACTAATGCGGGTGATAATGCTGATGCGTATGAGATTGTATTCGCTTGTGAACCTGATGTGTTCGATGCATTAATCAACCACCCTAAGTTTACAGGCTCTTACTCTGAGTATGCTAACCAACAAGAGGTATTACGTAACCGAATCTCTGGTGACCGTAACAACCGTGTATTTAAGCACCAAGGTGTTATTGTTCTAGAGATTATCACTTCTACTGCAGGTTCTCTTCCGGCGAACAAGGGTTACTGTTACCCGTTAGGTATTGAAGATATGTGGCAACTTAAGTTTGGGCCAGCTGACACAGTTAAGGAGCGATCTACTGAAGAGACTTACCTGTTCATGAAAGAAGATGATCGCAAGATCACGGTAGAGTCAGAAAGCTCTTTTGTAATCGTAAACACAAAACCTGATTGTCTGATCGAGTTCACTGCCCAACTGTAAGAGTTGGATTGTAGACCTACTATTAGAGCGCTATAGTCAAACCCCTGCCACTTAGGTAGGGGTTTTTTATTATAAGGATCTTGTGTCACCTAATAGATTAATGGTGGGGGCAGTACATTACATTCAATTGTGAGAAAGAGATAAAACAACTGTATAAGAATTCTTAAAAATGCCCAAAAGAAATACTACCTGCTGGTTATACAGGAACAGTAGTGTACTCAGAAGAAAACTTATCAACTATCCTAAAATTGCTAACAAACACCTCGCATGATATAATAATTTTACATTCTAAAGGAGAACATTATGAAAAAACAAACACTAATCAATGCTAAAAATTGTTACACAGTAGATACATTTTATAAGCTATTAGAACATTTAGACACCACCTTCGATTGCAATAAATCCTTGATGGTTGGTAAGTTTAACATCCAGAAGAAAGATGGGACTTTTATCCGTAGTGGTACGTTCTTAGACTTCTGTGAAAAGTATAATAGTGTTTTTGTAGACAAGATTAATACTAAAAAGAGTTTTGTAAGTGGGAAGTGCTTTTATATCTTCCTTAAAGAAGGAGAGGAAGTCGTCAATGAATCTGTCGAAATTCCTGAAGATGTAATTATCGGGGATGTTTCAGTAGAGCAGGTGGAAGAAGCTCTTGTAGAAAATGTAGATGAAGTTAAATTGGAAACTGCCGTAACCCCTGATTGGGATAAAGCAGGAAAGATTAAAACTAAAATTAAGCTCGAAGAGTATGCTCGTAAATTCGGTGTTGAACTTAACCGAAGCAATACCCTTACCAATATGCTTAAGGATTTCAAAAGTAACTTCTAAGTCAACCTTCTAAATACCCTTCCTGAATTAAATCTAACCCTTGTAGCAAGCAATAAGTAACTATTGCACTATAAGGGTTCAGATTATACCCTCTCTTACTCCTATACCAAACTATACCATTACACAATATCTCACCTTCCTTTGCAGTTATCCTGTTAATATACCACTTAGAATTATCACTGATGCTTATGAAATCTGCACCGTTAGGTAAAACTTTGTCGTAGTTAATACAGTACAGCACCCCCTCTACATTCACGACCGCTAGGTTCTCGAATAGATTACCACTGCCCTTCTTAGCTACCTGTATTGTTGCTAGAAGGTCTAGAGACACCCTCTCTCTTTTTGTATAGGTAGATTTACCTTCCTTTCTAATACTACTAATGATACTTCCTAAACTTACTTCATTCTTCATAAAATACTCCTATTAATTGTGATATAATAGATTATAACATATTTAATGTCAAGGAGTTTTAATGACAGTAACAGAACTTAATGAATTCGTAAGGTTTTACTTAGGAGGTTTGTCCGTAGGCGTGTTGGACGACCTAACTCTTAATCAAATTATTCAAAATGTATTGGATAGTGGTGTTGCCACTACAGATTGTCAAGAGAAGTACTATAGCACATTAGAGACTTTGAGGTGGTTGGAACGTAGACAGTTACAGGAAAAAGGTAGCAGTGGTGCAACAGGAGAGCTAGTAGAGTCTAAAGAGAAAGAAGGTAATGTAGAGATTACCAATAAGTATTCTAGTTCTACCACAGGGGATGGTACATCTTGGTCTACATTGATTGATAATCTTGTAACCGACCCAACTACTATAGGTTGTAACCCTTTTCCCTCAACAGATGGTGCTGACACTGGCAATGTAATAATAGGAGGTGCTGATATCAACGGATATGAACGTGTTTACGAGACAAGAAAAGCTAGAAGTGCAGCAGCATATTCAGCGAGGTTGTCAGGTAATTATCCTTGGAGACCTTAACCCTATTTACCAACAATATTACTTTAGGAGTAATGCAGTTATGGCACAAACAATTCCAGACATCTATGTAGACAATTCTGCATGGGTGGATATAAATACAGCGACTGGGATAGTCGTTGGTGTTAAAATGCAAATAACAAACAAGACAAACTCGTGGTGTAGGATTTATGAAGGAGTTACAGCACCAGATGTAGACTCAAAGGATGGAGATCTTATCACAAACCTGCACAAACCTTCGTCTAGATTAATTAAATACACAGATAGTCTTAAAATATGGGCGTTGAGTGCTTCAGACTGCACTGTGAAGCTATCTGTACAGGAATTACTGGTAGTTTAAGAATATCAATACTAATCACTTCTTCAGGAGTAAATAAATAATGACGCAAACAATTCCAAACATACCAGTTGATGATACAGCGTGGGTAGATATAAATACCGCTGCTGGTATCGATGTTGGAAAGATGATGGCGATTACAAATAAATCGAATTCTTGGTGTAGGTTGTACGAAGGATCTGTGCCACCATCTGTAACATCTAAAGACGGGGAGATGATCACAAATCTAGATAAATCCTCACCAAGAGCCACAATCCTAACAGATAGTTTAAAGATATGGGCATTGTGTGCCCAAGAAGGTAGAAGCATTGACCTGAATGTACAGGAGCTATTTTTCACAAGTGGTGGTGGTAGTTCTGGTGGTGGTGGTTTTACACTTGGCCCATTACAAAATGTATTCACTGGTGTAGATCGTGCAGCTGCTGAGCTAGAGCGTGACACTTACTTTGCTGGAGCTGGTGCTGCTAACCTAACCACCTATAACGGAGATACTACACTAAACATCCGACTGGAATATGATGAAGTTGGCAATGCAATTGCCTTATTTCAAGTTAGAAACGCAGCTGGTGATACGTGGCTTGATAACTCATCAGCAACAGGTGTTAAAGGTGACGCAGGAGAGTCGGCTTCAATTGCTGATGATGCTTATAGTGCTGCTTGGGATGGAATCACTGCTGTTGCAGCATCTAAGAATGCTATTTATGATAAGATGGAAACTGTTACTGCGGCAGTGGCACTAAATACAGCTAAGGTGAGTTACCCATCAGTAGACTCTACTAAAGTTGGGCATATTTCTGTAACACAGGCTGTAAATCTGGACACTATTAAATCAGACACAGCAACTAATACCTCAAACTTGTCAGACAACACGACAGATATAGCAAATATTAGGTCAACAACTGGTACTGTTGATGGTGATGTTAATATGGGAGTTTTTACAGGAGGTACAATCAGCGATAATGTATCAGCCAAAGTAGGAATGCAGGAACTTGAAACTTCATTAGAGACTAAAGGTACTGTTAATGACGCTGCATATGACTCTGGTTGGGATGGTATAACAAATGTGGCTCCAAGTAAGAACTCTGTTTACGACAAGGTTGAGTTATTAAGTACTGCTA
>Ga0233410_10000441_pt1 | contig 13052 bp, 9 predicted proteins | sample Na_anoxic_1_MG_FD_179869 | JGI IMG/M metagenome (GOLD analysis project Ga0233410, IMG submission 179869) | Seawater microbial communities from Saanich Inlet, British Columbia, Canada - Na_anoxic_1_MG | ecosystem: Environmental > Aquatic > Marine > Inlet | place: Canada: British Columbia...
CCGACGCATTTTCTCCTACTACGGTCGCTATCCTAAGCTGGCTATGGCGCAATTACTCTGTGCCGTTCTTATGACCGTCATGCTCCCCGTATTCCCTGAAATGTCGGGTCGAATCTATGAGGAAGTTATTGCTAGTCATAAAAACTCGGAGCAAATCGAGTTGATTGCCAAAGAATTAGAATCTGATCAAAACAACTCTAACGCCGCAGCAGCTAAGTCTGTGCGTGAGTTGATACCTGACATAGAGTCAAAAACATACCGAAGCGAGAGCTCTCGGAAAGTTCTACTCTACACATGCATTGCTCTGGCTGCATTTTTCGGCCGCGACATATTCAACTGCCTACGCATTTTCATCAATAATGTGTTTGAGCAAAAAGCCATTTTTGATCTCCGCTCTGAACTTTATTCTAAATTACAGCGACTACCGCTCAAGTGGTTTGATTCTAAACGTACGGGCGACATCATGACGCGAGTAGCCGAGGATATTCCAGCAATGGAAAGACTCTTGATAGACGGCGTAGAGCAAGGGCTCATAGCGGTTCTCCAGATAGTTGGAGTGAGTGCTTTCTTGATATGGAAGGACCCTGTCCTAGGTTTCACAGCTTTGGCTCCGCTTCCCCTGTTAGCTATCGGAGCCACTATATATACGCGAAATGCTAGAGACCGCCACCGAGACGTCAAAAAATACACTGGTGAGATGAACGCGTTACTGAGTGACAACATTGCTGGTGTCAACCAGATCAAATCCTATGCCGCTGAGGCGGACGAGCTGAAGCGCTTCAACAGGCTCTCTAACAAAGTCCAACAAGCAACCCTCCAAGTCATGAAATACTGGGCTCTATACTCGCCAAGCATGAGTTTTGTAAATTCATTTGGCTATGTACTAGTGCTTGGAGTAGGCGGTTACCGGATCATCACTGATCCTAATGTGGGCACTGAAATCTACCTGTATTTCTTCACTATCATGTGGGCGCTCTACGAACCTATCTCTAAGCTCCACGGCCTCAACCAGATGGCTCTGTCCTCAAAAGCCGCTGCCGAACGCGTCTTTGAGATACTTGATACAGACGACGAAGTGCATGCTGATGACGGAGATATTCTCCCGCTACCTGTGCGTGGTGAGGTTTGCTTCGATCAAGTTTCCTTCAGTTACGATGAGATTCCGACACTCCATAGCATTTCACTCAAAGCAATGCCCGGCCAGACCATCGCGCTGGTGGGCTCTACTGGCGCGGGAAAATCGACTTTAGTCAACCTCCTCACCCGCTTCTACGAATACGACTCGGGCTCCATCACTATAGATGGATACGAGCTCAACACGCTGAACAAGCCCTCACTTCGCTCAAATATTGCCTACGTCACTCAGGATTCATTTCTATTCAATGGCTCAGTGCGTGAGAATCTTTTGTTAGGAAAACGTGATGCAACTGACGAGGAACTATGGCGCGCTCTAGATGCGGCAAATGCGAGTTCGTTTATCAAAGAGCTCCCTTCGCACTTGGACACGAATGTTGGCGAACGCGGGGTAAAACTATCTGGCGGTGAGAAGCAACGTCTATCGATCGCCCGCGCCCTGCTAAAAAATCAGCCGATTCTCATTTTAGACGAAGCCACCGCCAGCGTCGACAGTAAGACTGAAAAACTGATCCAAGACGCACTCGATAACTTGATGAATACAAGAACTGCCTTCGTCATTGCTCACAGACTCTCCACCATCAAAAATGCGGACATCATCCACGTTTTAGACCGCGGCAGGATCATCGAGTCAGGCTCCCACGCATCCTTGATTAAGCAAAATGGCAAGTACGCGGAGCTCTCGAAGCAATCATTCCTCAACGACAACTCAGTAGACGAGTAAGCTTCAACACCAACAATCGCTCACGATGCTGTTTTTACGATTTACCTTTCGCTGGTAAAGACGTAAACGAGCCACATGCTCGACATCCGAGAAATACGCGAAAACGCTGAAGCCATTCAGGCCCGCCTTGCCACCCGTGGTGGTGATGCACACACTCTCATCTCAGAAGTCCTAGAATGCGACGGACGCCGTCGCGCTATAGAGACTGAGAAACAGCAACTTCAAGCTGAACGCAAGTCCGCATCCAAAGCTATCGGAGCCCTCATGGGTAAAGGTAAGGCTGACGAAGCGGAAGCTGCTAAAGCTGACGTCAAGGTCATTGGCGACAAAATCAAAGCCCTTGAAGCTGAAGTGGAAACTGTCGAAAGCCGCCAGAACCACCTGCTCATGAGCATCCCGAATGTGCCACATGCTGAGTGCCCTGTTGGTCTCACTGAAGACGACAACCCAGAAGTCCGCGTGTGGGGAGAGCAGCCCGCTATTACCGAGCCTCTCGACCACGTGCAGCTTGCGGAGAAGCACGGACTCATCGACTTCGATGCTGCCGCTAAGATCTCAGGATCAGGCTTCGCCGTTTACCGCGGATCAGGAGCACGCCTCGAGCGCGCCCTCATCAACTTCCTACTCGACTTGCAGACTCAAGAGCACAGCTACACTGAGGTCAACGTCCCTCACATCATCCGTCGCTACTGCATGGAAGGCACTGGCCAGCTACCTAAGTTTGAAGACGACATGTACGGACTCGAAGACAATGCGATGTTCCTTGCCCCTACTGCTGAGGTTCCAGTCACCAATCTTCTACGTGAAACCCTCCTCGCCGAGTCAGAACTCCCGATCAAGATGACTGCGCACACTCCATGTTTCCGCCGTGAAGCGGGCAGCGCTGGCCGTGACAACAAAGGCATCATCCGCATGCACCAGTTCGACAAAGTTGAGCTCGTACAGGCGGTGCACCCAGACGATTCACTCAAAGTGCTCGAAGAGCTCACCGGCCACGCCGAAGCAGTCCTGCAGAAGCTCGGTCTCCACTACCGCACTATCGAACTCTGCACTGCTGACGTAGGATTCTCTGCGACGAAGACCTACGACATCGAAGTGTGGGCACCAGGTCAGGGCAAGTACCTTGAGGTTTCTAGCTGTTCTAGCTTCGGAGACTACCAGGCACGCCGCCTTCGCCTTCGTTTCAAGGACGCTGACGGAAAGAACCGATTCTGCCACACGCTCAACGGCTCAGCCACAGCACTCCCACGGCTTTATGTGGCTCTTCTCGAGCAGAACCAAAATCCAGATGGCTCCATCACCATCCCAGAGGCATTGGTTCCTTATTTCGGTAAAACTGAAATAAGCTAAGGTGCTGAACTAACAAATCTTTCAAAAGGTCGCAGTGATTCACACTGCGGCCTTTTTTGTCCCTTCATTACAGAAAAGCGAATCCTCGATAACTCTCCCTTGAGTGATTATTTTCTGTAAGAATCAAAGACTGCTAGTTAGAACTAACACCACTATGGAACTTCTCGATATTGCTGCGATTCTACTCACCCTGGCGAGCCTCTTTGCCTACGTGAACCATCGCTGGATCAAGCTACCTTCTACCATTGGCATCATGCTGATTTCCCTAGTCCTCAGCCTAGTCCTACTCGGCTTAGGCGCTATCTGGCCACCAATGGATGACTACGCGGAAAAATTCGTTGGCATGATCGATTTCAACGAAGCTCTGATGGAAGGCATGCTAAGCTACCTGCTCTTTGCTGGCGCACTCCACGTCAACATGACTCAGCTCAAAAACCAACGCCGCCTTGTAAGTGTGCTCGCCAGTGTCGGCGTGGTTCTATCGACCATTCTTGTTGGCTCTATCGCATGGTTACTCTTTGGCGCACTGGGCATTGCTATGCCATATATCTGGTGTCTCGTGTTTGGCTCTTTGATTGCCCCCACTGACCCAGTTGCAGTTCTTGGAATCCTGAAGACTGCCGGCGCACCCAAATCACTAGAAACAAAGATCACTGGAGAATCACTCTTCAACGACGGTGTGGGAGTGGTCGTCTACCTCGCATTACTCGGCATGGCTGGCATCGGAGCTCACCACGGAGGCCATTCTAGCAGCGTGACAATGGATGTTGCTAAACTCTTCGCCGTCGAGGCGGGTGGAGGAATACTACTTGGCCTAACCCTCGGTTACCTGGGCTACCATTTACTCAAATCAATCGATAACTACCATGTCGAGGTCCTCATCACCTTGGCACTAGTGACTGGTGGATACCGCCTCGCTATGGCTCTCCACACCAGCGGCCCCCTCGCAATGGTGGTGGCAGGCCTGATGATAGGAAACCACGCGCGCGAAAATGCAATGAGCTCCACGACCCGCGCCAACGTCGACACTTTCTGGGAAATCATCGACGAGATCCTCAACGCAGTACTGTTCCTGCTCATTGGCCTAGAAATATTCCTTCTCGAATTTTCCGGCATGGTCTTGCTGGCCGGCGTGATCCTTATCCCAGTCTGTCTAGCGGTTCGCTACGCTTCAATCTGGATGCCAGTTACCGTTCTGAAACGCTACAGGGAATTCAGCCCTAACGTGGTAAAAATCCTCACCTGGGGTGGCATTCGAGGTGGCATTTCCATCGCCCTCGCTCTCGCCATACCTAAAGAAGCAGGCGAAGCCCGTGAAGTAATCCTTCTAGTAACCTACGTTATCGTCATTTTCTCAATCTCTGTCCAAGGTCTCTCGCTCAAAAAACTGATCCAGAAATCACTGGGATCGTAAGCTCTGATACAGATCTATTTCTCCAACTTTTCACACAGTCTTCATCATACTTTCACAATGATGCGCCAGGATTCTTTCAATCCTGATGAACAACCAATCTTCTTCGCATAGCTTAGCTCAACTGATCCCCGCGCTTTGCCGCGGCGATCACGCGCTATTATCCGAGTGGCTCACGCTCAGCCCCGGGAAGATGCTCATTCGGACCGTTCCGTGTGTTGTCGTCGGCTGCGCGCTTTATGGCTTCTCGATGGGTCTATGGCGCGGAGCTGAAATGGGCATCTATGTCGCCATCAAGTTACCGCTGTTGATCTTCTGCACGCTACTTGTGAATGGACTTATCAACGGACTGCTCGCGGCAGTGCTCGACAGTGGCATTACTATGCGCCAGAGCCTGCAGTTCTTGCTTACAGGCTTCGCCACAATGTCGATCATCCTCGGCGCCCTGAGTCCGATCAGCCTAGTTCTAGCTCTCCACGCCCCCGCTCCCGATGCGGACAATGCTAGAGACTACCACGCCTTTATCCTACTTTTCCACACAGCGGTCGTGGCCTACGCCGGCATCCTCTCCCACCACACACTTCGCCGATTCTTGCTCCATTTTTCAAAAAAAAAGAGCGCATCCGATAGCACATTCTTCGCCTGGATAGGCGGTAACCTCTTCGTAGGGGCTCAGCTCTCGTGGATTTTGCGCCCATTTTTCGGGAGCCCACAGCTAGAAGTGGCCTTTCTACGTGATGATCCATTCACTGGCACATTCTACGAAACAGTTTGGAACAGCATCCTCTACTTCTTTTAACACTAAATAACCAACACCATGAAACCTAGCACACCACCCGAAATACCCAACCCATCTAATCTAGCACCTCAAAGTCTGGAGAACGTTATGGCGAAAGCGTCTATAGAAAAACCTTCAACGCCAGCAAAGCCTGTTACGCTAATAGACGAACCTCTCACCTTCTCCTGCCTGCTCAATGCTCTGCTAAAAAGGCCAATCGACCTCATTGCCACCATCCACACAAAGCAAACCCTACCGTGGAAGCCATTACTCCTGCTCAGCATCATTTGCCTAGGTATCTTTGGACTCGTCATCGGAGCCTTCAGCGGCGCTGAACAACTCTGGCGCGCACCAGCCAAAATCATCCTAGGCCTTAGCTTTGGAGCTCTGATCTGCCTACCCAGCCTCTATATATTCAGCTGTTTGTCTGGTATTGATGTCAAATTTCAAACCGTGTTTGGTTTATTACTCTGCGCAATCTCCCTTCTTTCTCTACTGCTCGTTGGCTTTGCCCCAGTCGTCTGGCTATTCTCTACTTCTAGTGGCTCAACCCTATTCTTCGGTTTCATCTGCACTGTACTGTGGCTAATTTGTCTAGGCTTTGGTTTCAAGCTCATTGGCAAAGCCAGTCAACACCTTGGCATGACAAGCTCACTTCATCTCAAGGTTTGGATGGCCGTTTTCACCCTCGTAACACTCCAACTGCCTACCACCCTCCGGCCAATCATCGGCAGATCTGACAATATACTAAACTTCTCTGAAAAGAAATTTTTCCTCAGTCATTGGCTAGAGCCAGTCGAAGCGGACACCTCAGATAATGAAGATGCGAGAGATCCATCGGATAAAAATCAATAGTGATTTCCTAGTCATATTTGAAAAATATACTAGCCCATTTGCGCGGCAGCTCCATCCGGACAGTCTCAGCGACATGGCTAAAGTTACCTCGAAAACAAAATGTAAACAGCTTACAATAAGCACATTAATAAGAAATCTAAAGTAATTGTGAAATTGTCAGGACTAAATCTAGCTTTTACACCTCTTATAATGTGAACGCCCGTTGCAAATTCTTTTTTCAATTATTTAGACAAAAAAGTAAACACGTTGCGCTTCACAGTCGTAGATACAAAATAAATAAAGATCTCGACAATGTATCGAGTAAAATTATAAACAATATCTAGACAGAGGGATAAAATTAATAACCTAAACTAAACCATGAAATCATACGACAGCGAGAACTCACTCCGAATTTACCTTCGAGAAATCTCAAAAACTGACCTCCTGACACCTGCTCAGGAAGTCGAACTTGCTGAGAAGATTAAAAACGGAGACAAGAAGGCCAGAGCGCACATGATCAAGGCTAACCTACGCCTTGTCGTGAAGATTGCTCAGGACTACTCAAACTACGGCTTACCACTCTCAGACCTCATTTCAGAAGGCAATATCGGTCTAATGAAGGCGGTGGAGAGATTTGATCCTGAAAAAGGAGGCAAGCTCAGTACCTATGCTTCATGGTGGATTAAGCAATCGATCAAGCGTGCCCTAGCGAATCAGAGTAAGACGATTCGCCTCCCGGTCCACATGGTTGACAAAATTTCAAGGATGCGCCGCATCTCCAACATGCTAGCTGAAGACCTAGGGAGAGAGCCTACTGACTCTGAACTTTCTGAAGAATTAGGCTTACCTCGTAAAAAGCTTGCTATGCTCAAACAAGCAGCACAGCGACCAGCTTCTTTGAACGCACCTGTGCAGGAAGGCGAAACTAGCGAATACGGAGAACTTATTGGCGACGAGGGAGCCACCGACCCAGCTCTAGCCCTAGAAAACAAAAATATGCACACTCAACTGGATGGATTGTTGGATGTTCTAGACGAGCGTGAGCAGAGAATAATAGATGCGCGCTTCGGCTTAGACGGACAAAATCCAATGACACTAGAGGAAGTCGGGTTGGAATTTGGGGTCACTCGCGAAAGAATTCGTCAATTGCAGAATGTCGCTCTTGCCAAGATGCGTCAAAATTTACGAAAAAGAGAGCTACCAAAGTTAAAGCCACTTTCCGGTGGTCTTGCAGGAGCTTCATGATATAACAATTCTCAGTGATTGAAATAGTCATAGCAAGAGCGGCAGATGCGAATCTGCCGCTCTTTTGCTATTATATAAACAAGTAAGTCTCGGACCCCATCTCTATCTGCCCCAACAATGAGCGAAAAACTCTCGATCCCAACTATCTTAGACTACTTTTCCGGTGACCAATGGAAACCACTCTTCTCTAACGGCTCTCTGGTCCAAGGAAAAAAGCTAGCACGAGCACGCAAAGTAAGCCAATCGAAGGCCGAACACCTGCCGACTGGAGACGTCGAAATCGTTAGCTATGTATTAGCTGAATCCGCCCATCAACACGAAACGATTGTTGCACTCTGGTTAGAAGGTGGAGAAATTCAGATTGATGCGTCGTGCTCGTGTCCTGTTCAAAGTAATTGCGAACACTGCGTCGCCAGCATAGAACACCTAATTAGAGGAGAAAGGCTAGCCATCGCTTTTGGCGATACTCCGCACATGGAAGCAGTCACTGAAGGTAAAACCATTGACCTTAACAACTCCCCCACTCCCACCAAAAACACTGGCGGCCCCAGTTTCCTCCTCCGCATAGAACGTAGAAACAACTCTGAGGCATCTGGACCAGAAATCTACGCCCACGCATTAGCCATTTATGATGGCCACAAAGTACCGTTAGAACCATCTGGGCTACTCCTTCCGATTGTCACTGCGGAGCAGAAAATTAGTCGACAGCGAGAGGCTGAGATGTCGGCGCTACAGACTCTCTACGCGCTCGATCTCTTACCAGCGAATCCTCCGAAAACGGCTGAGAAAAAGAAATTTGATTCCCGGCCGAAATGGATGATCGCAGCCGACGAGAAACTCACTGACTCAGGTAAAAAGTGGTCGCCCGACAACAAACAGTGGCCGCATCCAGATTTTTACTGGCAACGCTTCCGCCACGAAGCCACCAAGGCTCTGGAAGCGCGTGGTTGGGAAGTACAATTCTCCGCCCACGTAGGACTCAAGCCGCTGATCTTCCGCAGCGACACTTGGAAGGCGGAGATGGTTGAAGAGGCTAAGGGCTGGTTTAACCTCTCGGCGGGATTTGAAATCGATGGCGAACACTTCGAACTCCAACCGATTCTAGCAGCTCTGCTCGCTAACAACTTCCTGGAAGTCACCGAAGACATGCCAAAAGGGCAAGAATTCATGATCTTCCTCCCAGATGGCCGCGGGCTCGCTCTCCCAGTCGGACGTTTTCGCCACATGCTCACCACCCTTGGAGAACTACTCGAGTACAAATTCACCGATGGTCCTATCAAGGTCAGCACGCTCGACGCAGCATTGTTAGAAAATGACAGCGACATCGAACTCGATGTTCCTGAAGAGATTGTACAGATCGCCGCGCAAATCCAATCGCTCGAGAAAGTCGCGCCAGTAGAGGTGCCAGCCACACTCAAAGCAACATTGCGCGACTACCAACTCCACGGATTTTACTGGATGCAATTTCTCGCGCGCCACCATTTTTGTGGCATTCTAGCTGATGACATGGGTCTAGGAAAAACGCTTCAGACACTCGCACACATGCTCACTGAGATCAATAGCGGCCGCTCGAAAGGGCTTCCTCATCTGGTTCTGGCTCCCACCTCGGTAGTTGTGAACTGGCAACGCGAGGCTGCGAAGTTTGCCCCCACACTCAAAGTGCTTATTCTTCAGGGGTCTAAACGCCACCAGCATTTTTCGGAGATCTCTAACTACGACCTCGTTCTCACTTCTTATGCGCTGATCCACCGGGACCTAGAGCAACACCTACAGCAGCACTACCACCTGATTGCGCTGGACGAAGCTCAGCATATCAAAAACCCCAGTGCTCAGGTATCAACTGCGGTGAGACAGCTCAAATCAAACCTCCGACTTTGCCTCTCAGGCACTCCGATCGAAAACAACCTAGGCGAACTATGGAGCCTCTTTGCTTTCCTAATGCCAGGTTTGTTAGGTGAACGCTCCGCCTTCACTGAAAACTACCGGACCCCGATCGAAAAACAAAACGACAGGAACAAACGTGACTCACTCAACAGAAAGGTGGGGCCGCTTATTTTACGTCGCACTAAAAACGATGTTGCTAAAGAACTTCCTCCTAAAACCGAAATCCTTCACACCATCACTCTTAGCTCAGAACAAAAAGACCTCTATGAGACTGTCCGTGCAGCGATGGATAAACAAGTTCGCCAAGCGATTGTTGCTCGCGGCGGTGAGGCTCAGATTGTTTTCCTTGATGCCCTGCTCAAGCTTCGCCAAATTTGCTGCCACCCCAGCCTGCTCAATTTTGATTCACAATCAATGCAGGATGCCGCCAAGGCTGAGTCAGCCAAGATGCTCTATCTCATCGAGCTGTTAGTCACCCTGCGGCAGGAAGGCCACCGCGTTCTCATATTCTCCCAGTTCACCTCGATGTTAGCAATCATTGAGGACTACCTCATTCAACAGGAGGTCAGTTATCTAATCCTCACTGGAGCGACCAAAGACAGGCAATCCTTAGTCGAGCGTTTCCAAGGTGGCGAAGGGGAAGTCTTTCTCATCTCGCTCAAAGCTGGTGGTACTGGCCTCACTCTAACGGGTGCCGACACGGTAATCCACTACGACCCATGGTGGAACCCTGCAGCAGAGAACCAAGCAACTGACCGAGCGTACCGTATTGGCCAAGACAAGCCAGTGATGGTGCACAAGCTCATTTGCTCCGGCACAGTTGAAGAAAGAATTCAGCAAATGCAGGCGAAGAAAAACACCCTCGCTAACAACATCTTAGATGGAGCAACGCAAAGCCTCGACCTCAACGAAAAAACGCTCAGTGATTTACTGAGCGCTCCTGAAGAGTAATACCACTTAGAGTTTGAACAGAGACTAATGCCGGAGTGATTTAGCAAGAAAGCGACCGGTATCGCATTAGTTCCGCTAAGCACACATCCCTAAAACCCCAAAAAACAACATTTGTCTCATTTGATTTTCTAAGTGGTATAAGTTGATTCTCGCTTCTTACGGGCGAGGAAGCACCACAGACTTGGTGAAGTAGTGGCTATTTTCTTTGACGAACTTCGCGAATGCCTCTTGGTCTGTAAAAGGCTTCTTATTCAAAGCTCGCATTCCAGAATCAGAAAGCACGAGGATCCCGAGCTCTGCACCTGCAAGGCGTGCCGATGCTGCAACATTATCACCATTACTATCTTTAATGTCAGCAGCCACATCGTTAGTGGCGCCTTCAATCATATTTCCATTGATTCGAATTTCTTGATAATCCGAACCGCTCGTCATAATGGGAACTCTTTTCTGCTCAATAATTCCAGTATCAGTATTAGCGAACTCAAATATGAGGGTCACAGTTAGATTGTAGACATTTTCTGCAATGAAGTTATTCGGATTTGTAATATCCTCGGCCGCAGCAGGAGTCTTGATGTCAGTCTGTGCTAAGTAGTTGGCAAACGTCTCATCGGGATTGACTAAATAGCGATAGAGTGAGAACACAGGAAAAGGAGCTCCCCCTGAAACTCCGTCAAATTGATCTTTATACATCAATTTGTAGATCACAGTGGAGATATCACCTCCCTTATCATCTTCTTTTCCTATTTCTCCGTCGTAGCGGTCAGTCGCGGCACTGAAAAAGACAAACTCCAGTGGGTTCTTCATTTCAGCATTAGCAGACGGCCCTAGGTCTCCAGTCGGGTTCATTCGCGCGGAAAGCCACTCGTAGTCATTTCCTGTGCGGATAACGATACCTTCTAGGTCACGAGCCATCAGCTCAATACTTTCTTTAGCCAACCTAGAAGCTCTCGCCTTGTCGCGACTATCTTTCCAAGCATCCATCGACATTCGTGTTGCACCAATCAAGACTCCAATAATGACAGTCGTGATAGTCATGGCGGTCAGGAGCTCAATGAGCGTGAAACCTTTTTTTAGGGTTCTGTGAGTTTTCATAAAAATTAGCGGCGGACCGCGATGTTCTGAGTGGCTACTGGTGAACCTAATGTACCGAATTCCCAGCTACCGCCAGTCACATAAGCGAGGAGATTGTTATTGAGTGGGAAAAACTCGACTTGAAGGGTGATGTAGCCATCCTCATACAGTGTGCTATCTGCCACGACAGTTCCATCGGCAGTCACAATTTGATTGGGTGTTCCTAAAATCAGGCCTGAACCAGTTGTTGAATCTTTGATCAACTGAGTCATGCGCACCACGTATACTTTGCCTTGTACCACACCTGGTGAGAGTTCCTCAGCGAGGATCGTTGCGTCAGCCTTGTCGACTCGTCGAGCCACAGTCTGCGTTATATAATCCACCCCAGGGAATTTTTGATCATCATTGATAATTCCAATGTCAGCAGCCTTGAGAGTTCCATCGGCATTTTGCGTACCTGGGAGAGCTTGATACTGATAAACTATAATTCCGTTACCTTTGGTAGGTGAATCCTTAATCCATTGAAATGCCTTTTCAAAGGATGAGGAATTATAAGCAGCCTCCTCACCTGGCCGCAGAATGGCCATTTCATTTTCTAATGTATGGACCAGTCGGTTCGCATCAGCAGATCCGAGAGCTTTGTTGATGTTTTTCTGGGCTGGCCCAAAGACGGCCATGAAGGTTGTCAGCAACATAGCGACAATGCCGATAGCGATAACCACTTCGACAAGCGAGAAGCCTTTTCGGCTAGAAATATTTTTTCTCATAATTAAAGATAACGTAGCGTCTGTTGATTATTCAAAGGTCGGATCATCTCCAGAACTGAGGCTGGGCACCTGCTCAGGATTTCTAAAGATCGTGGTGCTACCGCGTTTCCAAATGGCAAAACCCGCCACATCGCGGCTACCTTTATTGCTGACTCTTGGAGTATCATCCGTAGGATAGAGTGTGCCAGACTGCACAACAAAAGACACTGGTGTTGAACCCACTGGTGCGGGATCTTTTATAATCCCTTCAGCATTAAATTCATAATAATAGCACTGCTGAACACCTGTGATACCAGGTATTTGAACTGGCATAGTGGAAGGGTCTCCACTCAGTTTGGCGTTATAAAAAACTTTGGGAGGGAGTTGCACACCACGTGCTTTCAAACGATCTTTAAATAGAGGATCACCATTTGAATCCACCGAGTATTCTCCGTTTGGGTCCTGCTCTTGTCCAACAATCCCCATGTACCGCAGATGCTTAACACGCTCATCTCCACTACCGCCACCCGCATAGATTACTACTCGAACCGAAGAACCACTGCCTTTAGCTAGGCCACGAGCTTCAGCAAAAAGGCTCTCAGCCATCGAGCCTCCGGTGTCAGTTCCTTGGGCCGTTGTCGCATTTTTCATTACCTGAGCACCAATACCTAGAAGAGTGGACATAATCACCAAGACTACCAACATCTCGATCAATGTGAATGCCCTACGATGGGGTGGAGACTGACTATGGAAACGGTTTTTCATGGATTGCGTAGTACCCTAGTGATTTCTGAGAGGAGTGGAAACATTATTTTTAAGAATAACGTGACAACTAGCTATTCATTAGAGTATGTACAAAGTAGTCCCTCCCCCAAATGAGGTCAAGCACTCAAAATCACAATTGCTTGTTCAAAAAAAGAATTG
>Ga0233410_10000443_pt1 | contig 13028 bp, 18 predicted proteins | sample Na_anoxic_1_MG_FD_179869 | JGI IMG/M metagenome (GOLD analysis project Ga0233410, IMG submission 179869) | Seawater microbial communities from Saanich Inlet, British Columbia, Canada - Na_anoxic_1_MG | ecosystem: Environmental > Aquatic > Marine > Inlet | place: Canada: British Columbia...
GTCTATTCGTATTCAAAACTATTTCTCCTAAAAAAGAGGGACAACGAGAATAAAAAACCGGCCCGCCAAAGTAGTTATTTATCTCGCGTCCCTCACTCTATTGAAAGGCTAAAAAAAAGGGGAGAAGACAATGCGATAAATGCAAAGCCTTCTCCCCAGGAGGAGGTGTGTCAAACTGAAATTCTAAAGATAGCCAAAGTGCGAGTTAACGCCTTGTCTTGCTCACAACAATCAAGACAAACGATTACGTGCTAATCTCGTAATCTGACGAAACATGTATAACCTGTGCATTAGCTTTCGACTTCCAGCCCTAAGGCTGACACGGTCACATTCATATGGATTTACTATTTTAGCATAGAGGAACTCTAGCATTCTATGCGCCCCGACAGAGAGCAAGCTCCAACTGTCTTTCGTCTACCATACAATTTAGCACTACTTAAAGACTAGTATCAATAGCGCCTTAGCAATCCACGCCGTTTTGCGTCGATCAAGTCTCACACTTTGACTACGGGAAACTAAAAAGCTCGTACTCTGGATCTCATTAAACTAACGAAGAAATCCAGAGTACTCTTCGATATAGTCAGCAATTGAGCTACAACACGCAGCTACTGTGTTGCTCACAACGCCTTCGCTACTCGCTTACTTCGTTAGCTTAAGAGCTTATAGCGGCTATATCGAATAATTATTATTATTTTATTGAATCATTTTTTATTGATCTTAACAAGTTAAAGACATATGCTCTTCCATGAGATTTTTTACTCATAGCCTTAGATATATTCTTCAAATCTTTAAAATCAATATTCTCTCTATTCGCCATGTCTAACCTTTGTCCAGAAGCACGAGGTCCAGCAACTGGGATTTCATTAGTATTAAGATTTTGTTTACTATCTTTATAACTCAAAACCTCGTGTGCAATCTTATCATTTCTCATAAAGAACAACGGATTAACATAAGTTAAATTGGATAGTTTTGTATCTTTTATGTAGAGTTGAGTCATTTTGCCATAGCCATTATCGACTAAAGTCTTAAATGAAAATGGTTCATTAAACGGAACAGATATTAGTTCTTCTTTGTTATCAATAGAATATTTATTAGCAGCCATTTCCCATAGCGTGACTACGGATTGCCTGTTATAAACACTCTGAATAGATAGACATACATCTATAGGAACAATAGATCCATTATCTTTTAAGTGAGGCATTTTATTGTCAGGCACAACTACTGCAACACCTTTAATTCCACCTCTAGTAGTGATCTTATCTCCAGGTCTAAGATTACATTCTTCTTTAATTTCAACTACAATTCTGATAGTTTCTCTACCATAACAAGAAGAGTTATACCGTTTAATACTAGAAACTATACCAATACCTTTTATATTCGTACAAACAATTGAATGTACTCTATCTTCTTGGTCAGATTCGTCAAAAATTGGAGTCAAAGAATTTACTTTTTGACCAACTGAAATCATAACTTGAGTGTCAAATACAGTATTAGATTTAATAGTATATTTTCTGATACATTTAAATCTAGCTGCAGCCGATTCACTAAATGCTATAGCGTCTTCATATGTATTATGACTTAAATTCATAATAGCAGTATTAAAATGCATTCCTTGTAATTTACTATTCTTCGCTTTAATATAAGGAATTTCAGAATTTACAACATCTAAAGATTGCTCATATTGAGCTCTAAGTAAATGAACTCGCTTAGAATTATATTCGATTCCAATTGCATTATCTTGTATAGTACTACAAAATAAATTACCTTGATCATTGAGAATTAATTCTCCTTTAGTATTTATCTTAGTTCCTTTGACTAGTCTATATGAATAATTGATATTGTTACCTGCTCCAGTGGAAGCATAGTCAACTAGACCAGCAAGTTGGCTAGGAAAATTACGATTTTCTATTGCTTCTGGACTTAAACCCTTATCTATTGTTTCGTCAAAGTATATCATTTCAGGTATACTTTTTCTTGCAATATTACTATCAGGAATAAACTGACATAAACGATCAGATTTCAAAAAGTTATCTACGGAATTTTGGATTACATTTTCTGGCGGAATAGATCCAGTATGAAAGAAATTTTCTAATGAGTTACATATAACTTCATTTATCTTTAACATAAATATCTTACTTGGATTATCAATAATATATTTCTTACCTTTTAAGATATAGCTGTAATCAATTCTAGCTCTTCTAACAATTGCTCTAGATATACCATTAATCTCGTATACATTTCCTTTAAATAAAGGTAGTATCAATGAGATCGTACAACTTCTTATTCCTACACCAGTATGTCCGGAAATATCTATCTCAAATTTTTCGATATCATTTTCTATGATACTCGATTCTGTATCATTAGATTGACAATCTAAATTTTCAATCTTTCTAACATTAAAATTAAATCCTCTAGCTGATAATTTCTTTGTCAGAATATTATGCATACTCATTTAATCTCCAAGTATTTTGTATTCGTCAGAGCAAGATCCATATGGATCAATTTCATGACTAATTAAAACACGACTAGACAACTCATTTCGCTTATTCCTATTTCTTGTAGTATTAATTTTAGTAGCAAGCGAATATAGCGGAAAATGTTTCTCAACGTAAGTTCTTAAATTTAGTTTATATATATTAAACAAATCAGTAAATTCAGAAATAGAACAATCTAAATCTTTTACAACAGATTTTCTTATAGATTTTGCGACATCCTTATAATTAGTTACATCAAAATCAGTAAAATTCATATGATATTCTATTAGAGTTAATGCCTTTCTTTTTGAGACAGTATCGACATGAGCTTTATCAGATAGTTCGTTTACTGTATGCTTAATTGGTATAATCATATACATATGAGCAATGAATGGAAAAGCAAGTTTTACATTTAATTCATGTTCTACCAAACATTCTAAGATCTTATCAATATCTTTTCCTGTTTCACCAGTGCCATTAATAGCAGCTTTCATTACCATGAATTTCATATTATTAGGATTTCCAATTTCATGTTTAGAATTCATTAATGCCTGTTGAATAGCTTCAGAAATATACATTGCAGATCTGCGAACTTTATCGCTACCATTCTTTCCAACAAGTTTTATATCATTAGCAGTTTGACCAACAGGTCCTAAAAACATTTTCATTGTTAAATTTATCTTGTTGATATTAATGCTTCGATTATAGAATTCTTTCTTATTGATTCCTTTTGCGATACAAGCAGTATCTTCTTTATACTTCTTATCTAACAATGTATCTAAATCATGAGTTTCCATTAAAATCTCTTCAGGATTTATACTTAATCCGTCAGGAATTAAACGCCTTTTAACTTCTTTATTAAGTTTATCAAGATCGTCTATTTCATATGTGCTGCTAGCATGAGTGTTCATATTAAGTTCTTTAGGCCATTTTCGAGAAGATTCATTCATAAAGAATTGTAGAACATTCTCGCTAGCCTCTTCAATGCAATCTTTATCTTTAGGTATCCAAAATCCAGTTAATGCATCACCGTCATGATCTAAATTAAATTGCTCATGTAACAACGGATGAATCTCGATTGTATCGTTGCCAGAAGCACGAGCTCTCATTACTTCGATAGAACCGTCCCAAATTGCAGGAAAACGAGTGATAAGACAAAAGTCACCATGTTTTCTTTCGGAAGCACGCATAGCCTCCCTAGGAACACCTATCCAATCTACTCCATAATATGAATTCGGTAAGGCAACTGCTCTAAACGTATCTGAGCATCTATATGAAACACATATATTCCTGAATAAACCAGATTTACCCCAAACTGAATCAGATAACGCTCTATTAATATAGCTATTTATTGCTGAAGATACTCGACTATATTCAAATTCGTCATTCAAGTATCCTTCTTCTACTTTAAGAATTGTATTAAACATGATATGAATTATGTCTAGAATCCAGCAATCTTGTTCAATAATTGATTTAATGGGCGGAAGAGAAATCATATCTATTTTTCTTCCATAAGGATCTATTACTGGTTTCGACAACTCATGAATATATCCATTCTCTTGAATATCAGGGTCTAATACAGTTTTTTCTACACTGTCAAGTAACTCAAGTGGAATTAATTTGGAAATATCTTTAGTCTTTTTTACTCGTTCGTCATTAACAAATATCTCTAAGGGCTTCATTGCCATTCTTGTTCCTCCTCGTCATAACATTCAAAAGGTAATGAAGCAAATACGACAACAGTGTCAGTGTTTTCTTTTTTACTATGTCTTACTGTATAACTAATGAAGTCAAGATTTAAAATAAAATAACTTTTTGCATTAGATTTTGGTCGTAATTTACTTACTTTAGAACCACAAATATTTGTAGATTCTTCTTTAGAATGTGCAAAATGATACATTTCTTGAAAAGCACTAGTCATTTGCATACTAATACAAGGAAGATATCTAGTTTGTCCACGATTATCATTTGAGCAAAGTTGTGCTGTGAATGAACCGTTCCAGTATTTCAACAATATCGTAAATTGAGCTGAATCCACGCTTCCCCTCTTCTTCCCCTAATGTAAAATCGAAGTATCTAATCCCTCATTTAAACTTATCTCAGAAATAATAGTTTCGAATTTAATATCATTTAAACGATGAGTAGGATAGACACTAAATAAACTGCCTAACTTCTCTTTGTTTTTACTTATCTTTAAGAGAATATTAGCCATATTGTTATAATGGAAACAGTATAAAGGAATATGCACATGTAGCACTCTCTTTTCATTACATGTTTTACGAATCATAGTATGTCGATTAGAGATATATGTAGCAGACTTATCTTTAGTTGGCCAATTAGATTTGCTTTCTATTTCTAATCTTTGACAAACAAGATCGGGGTAATTCTCTTCTAAATCATTAATATTATTTGGATGAACAAATTCAATTCCCATAAAGATTAAAGTTCTATTCATTATAGGAACTTTTTCTATTAGAGCGGTTTCCCCAATATCCAAAGATATGTCGTCTACCGCGGTGATCACTCGCTCTATGATAGAAATTTTTACAATAAGTATTAAGATAAACAAATGGAAGTACAGTCTTATGCGAATCTTTATCTTCAAAATTCTTTGCTGCAACAACTATTGGTGGATTAGCACAACATGTACCAAAGTCTTTATCTCTTTTATCACCTAAATGTTCTTGCCATTTATCTGAATTTTCTCGTATAGATAATTTATCAAAAAATACACAATTTTTACATAAAGATCTACATTGTTCAAATGTATCATCAAATTCTATATCATTTGGTTTTACTCCATTTTGTTGAAAATAAGTTTCTAAATTATCTTGAAGTATATCGTCTGAAGTTTGATGTCTATTGATAGGATTCTTAGTATACACTAAAGTATGATCATTATAGAAATTATCGTCTTTAGCATCTTCGAATTCTTCAGCATTTATCGAACTAGTTGAATCACTAAACTGCATTCTAAGTTGTCTCTGCAAAATCTTCCTCTTTCCTCACTAAGATATTAGTTCTCTAAGACTACTTCTCCAGATTCACCATTAATTAAGATTAAACTCTCTGTCATTTCGTTGAATATAGCATTTCTTTGTTCTTCAATGGCTAATTCATATCCTCCTAATATAATAATTGCGATAAGTAACATAGTACCTGCTATTGTTCCAATGCTATTACTTACCATTAATATGAATAAAGCATTTAATAATGAGCTAGTCTGTTTACTAACCCATTTAGTATACTGCCATAAACTTTGACCAATACTGTTAAGACTTTTTCTCATGAAATCTCCTAAGCTAATGCTTCTGCAAAAGCTGCATCTCTTTTGTTAATTTTCTCGTTTTCATTTTCAATTGCAATATCTAAAAGAAAACTTGTTCCAAGACCAGCGATAGCTGCTGCTATCAATCCGATAACAGTCGCACCAAACATCCAATATGTTAAAAATGCTGCACTGATATCAAAGAATCCTGGGAACTTAATTGCAATATTTTTTAAGAAAGGTATTCTATTATATATAACTGCGAAACCAGCAAGAGTTAATAATCCAAGCAAGATTCCAGTAGTCACTAAATAGCTACCCCACATCATTAGAATTGCAAGAAGCGATCCTAATGCAAGATACCTAATGGTACGATCCGTAAGATATCTGTACAATTTTTTCATAAATATAACTTCCTAGTAAAAAACCCGAGCCACAGGATTGCTCCTGTGACCCGGATCTTCTTGAAAGGCTAGAAAAGACCTATAACTGTCCTACGGCTTGTCGTCAAAAGGTGTACTGTCCATTGATTCGGATGTTTCAATAGGAACGCTTACACCATTTTCTTTGCGATATGCTCGAAAATCCGTCTCAATTTGTTCAATAAAAGCATCAAACTTTGTATTGCTCAGATTGACCGGACCAATAGGAACCATTTTTCCATTGATATCTTCAACATTCAACCAACAAGAAACAGGAGGGTATCCTTGACCACGAGGTCTTGCGGCTACTCCTTCTTTGATCGAAGAAACTTCAGACATGGAAAGAACGGGATTCCCTTGTCCTCCAGGCTGATTTCTGAAGTTAAGGATATAACGATAGGTATTCATAGCAGTAGTAGCAAGTACTTTTACGGCGTTATTGACATTGTCTAATGCAATTTCCATATCTTTATTGATCTTGCTGGACTTTACTGAATTAATTGCTTGATCAAGAGCATTGATTTCAGTCTTAAGACCAGAACTATCGTTCAGAAGAGGAAAGCTCCAATCTGTACCTGTCTCTCCTGCAGTAGTAGAGAAACTCTTTGCTGCAGCTGTAACCGAATTGGAAAGATGATTAATCCTTGCCATAATAAAAACTCCTTCTAGCTAGACGGTGCTAGCTGTGTTTGTGTCACTTCTTCGGAAGACGAATATTTTTCAAGTAAATTCATCTTCGCTTTATCAAATATCGAGCTATCAAACCCTTGATAACTCAATGCACTTTTAGCTTGTTTATGTGCCTTTCTGAGATCTTTAGGATCCCACATAATACTCAAATCAGTACCAATACTAGGTGTAACTTCAATTAAACTTTTCTCAATATGATTAGCAACATACTTAATTTGTGCTGCTTCTAATCCAAGTTTGATTTGTTCTCTTTGTTTTTTAAATCTATTATCAAATAAAACCTGTCTTACTCTTTTGGCATTAACAATACCAACTCCACTGATATAACCAACACCATACAACGCTTTAGTAATCATCAGTATCCTCCGTTTCAACTGCTAAACAAAGATTGTTTATAATATCTTTGTCTGTTGTTTTTGTTTCAATATTGTTTGCAATGATTTCTATAATTTGCCTAAAAGTCTCGCCTTTAATATGGGCGTTACTTACTTTTTCAACTACTTCTCTATCAGTCAATGCTAATTGGCAAACTCTAGCGTACTTTTTTACTTGATAACTATTCGTAAGATACTCTTCTGTATTAAGTTTTCTTACTAATGTTTCAAGTGAGAATAGCCTAGCAGAATTCTTTGCAATAATATCTGTTAGAATATTTAATTCATTTTCAAATTTTTCTTGGATATCATTAAGTGAGTTATTTTCATTTTCCCCCTTATTTATTTTCAAATTAGTTCCTTTCCATTTTGAATCTAACTTTGCAACAGGGATCTGAAAGCAAAGTTTGTAACATGATTGTCATATTCTTAGAAGCATTTGCAATTTGTCCAATATTAAATCTGCTTTTATCATATATATATGTTTCTATTATCAGATTTCTATTGCGACAGGATAATTTCTTTATACTGTCTAAAGCAACTGAACAATTTTTGTATTTCTTAGGTTCTTGTTCTTTTAACATTTGTATAAGTTTTGTATATAATTTAATACCATTATCTAATGAGTAATTCTCATTAAAATCTTGGTTCTTAAGTTCAGATATATCTAAAGAACTTTCAATACGCTTAGAGATTTCCTTACGATCTTCTTCAGTAAACTCTACAAGAGGTATTCTTTTCCAGATATCATATGTATAAGAACTTCCATTTTCATTTACTGTAACAGTATTCTGTTGTCTTCTATATCTAAGAAAGTAGCCCCAGCAAATCGTTTCCCATTCTTTTTGGTTAAACTCACCTACTGGAACACAATATGTATAACTTTCAAGTATAGAATCTATCGAATGGTCTCCTTTACTTTGTAGATTCTTAGTATGCTGAAACAATCTACGAAGACAATCATTACGATCTCTATCTAGTACAAATCCAATATTATATTTGTATTTAGTGCTTATTGAAAGAATAGCTTCAACATCAATTGCTTTCATGTCTTTTAAGGGAGCCTTGATATCGTTTTCTGCAGCAACTTTCTCATAGGCTACAGTAGCTTCTTCAAGTTGTTGTTGAAATAACTCTTGTTCAATGTCTTCTTTACTCTTACCAATGAGTAAAGGTTTCCATGTTTTAACTATAGTTGCAAACCTCTGAACATCGTCAACTACAACTATAATATTATAGCTATGTTTATTAGGGAGTATTCTAGCTCCCCTACCTATCATTTGCATGAATAGGGTTTCAGACATTGTAGGTCGTGCAACTAATATAGTATTGATACTAGGACAATCAAATCCTTCTGTAAATACTTGACAGTTAAAGACAATATCAATATTACCTTTATCAAAGTCTTTTACAGTTTGAAGTCTCATTGATTTGTCAGTTTCACCAGTAATAACTTTACATATAATGCTTTTATCTAATTTCTTAAATTCAGCCATTAAAGTATTACAATGATTAACTGAAACACAGAATACAAGTGTTTTACCAAACTTGTCTTTTTGCTTATACCATTCTGATGCAATTTTCTTATTTCGATCTGGGTCATCAAGTGAACCTAATGACTTTTGAGTGAAATCTGCTTTAGAATTTTTTGATAATTGATAATATTTATCAGTTCGGATTTCGAAATAGTCTGGCTTAGCTAGATAACCTTCTTTAACCATATCATAAAATGTAGTTGAATAGATTACCTTTTCAAAGTTAAGAGCCCTGCGATCTAGCCTAGTGGGTGTCGCTGTGAGACCAAGCAAATGCTTGTACTCAATTCGACCTATCAACTTTGAGTAACTGTTCTCATAGTCGTCTTCACTAGTAGCAAAATGATGTGCTTCGTCTACTATAATTAAATCAAAAGTCTTGCACTTTCGAGTAAGATTTCTAGCAGACTGAACCATACACACTGTTACGTCGGAGACTTCTTTAACAGTTGCAGTCCATTTTGCAGTATTACAATCAAAATATATAAATGTATCATATGCTTGATCACAAAGTTCTTGTCTATGTACTAACCATAAACAATTCTTGATCTTTCCATTTTTAATGGAATCAGCTACGAATTTTGCTGCAGTGATAGTCTTTCCACCACCAGTAGGAAGACAAATCATGCCACTTTGAAGTCCACAATTAAAGAATTCTTCTTCTGCTGAATCGATTGCTTTATTTTGATGGGGTCGAAGTTTAAGTTTACTCAATGATAAATCTCCTTTCGTTCTAAGATTAATCTAAATCAGTATCTACGAATTCTTTAAGATTCATATTAGTTAAAATTTTAAGCTTAGATTGAAGTTTTTCACTTAGTCTTTGTACCATTTTGTTTAATACAAAAACCATAAGTGTAGTTGTACCTATAATTGTTAAGAGAGATGTGACTATAGCAATGATAATTGTACTTATCATTTATATACCTTTCAGTTAAAATTATAATTAATCCATGCTTTTAATATGTTTACAAACATATGCAATAGGATTCCTATCCCATTTTTCTGCCCTCCAAGTCATAACGTCATACATCAACTTAGTGGGATGTACTTTAAGTTTTTTTGCAATTTTAGTAATAGTTCGAATTCTAGGTGTATTTATATACCAAGATCTAATAGTCATATAATGACAACCAAGCTTCTTCTTGAAATCCTTTGTAGCAATACCTTTTTTAGTAGCAATAACTATCAATGGATTACGCATTCTATGCATAGATCTTGCTACAATTTCTGCATTAGTTTCAGAACCAGCTTTCTTTAATTTACTTTTCATAAGATAAATCTACTTTCCATATTTTCGTTCATTAAATATCGGTTTAATCTTTTCCCAGTACTTAATAGTACTATCCTTAGCAAATCCATTAGGCCCACCATTATGGGTTCTAGCGATTACTTCAGGATCGAAATACTCCATTGCATCAGGAACATATCGTTCCATGTATGCAATTATAATAAACTCTGAATATTCCTTGTTAAAACAATTATTATATTCAAAGATTGGAGAAGAAAGAGAAGGATCCCATTCTACTGCATCAAACCAATAGTTATACTGGATTTGATATGCTCCAATAGAATCACCATTATCTCCTATAGAATCAGCTTTACAATTAGACTCTACTTCACAAATTGCGTCTAATAGACATTTCATGTCTAATGATGTACTAACTGATTCACTTAACAAAGTAGAAAAATCTTCAATTTGTTGAGAATCGACTACTTTAGTTTGGTCATTACTATGTTGAGTGTAAGTATGTACAGTGTAAGTATAAGTATATATACTACTAATACAAATAGCAATTACTACTAGCAAACTTTTAAACTTCATTACACTATTCACTTTCCTTAAAGTTTTTACCAAATATCTTCTTAAATACTTGGTCAGTTTCTTTTTTTGTAAATGTTTTTGGATTATCTGGACTAGATCCGGAATGATCTTCAAAACCATGTTTTTTTATTGCTTCATGTCGTGCTAACGCCCAAGGCTCTGGTTCGTTATTCTTATCGAAATGACTCCAGGTCTTATACTTATTCCAAGCCAATCTAGCGTCAGCAATACTATCACAATGATTAGGTGAACCTATAGATGTTCCTAATTCTGTATTTTCGGGAGCTGAGATCTTATTCCCAGTACAATCAATAAATTGAATATTTCTATCTTTAGTACTCATGAAAGGATCTGCTTCCCAACCACAAGTTTCACAAATGTCATAGTCTTCTTCGAATGCTTTGACTTTATCACAAATTGGACAATCCATTATATCTCCTAATTTTCTGCAATATATTTATTTATTTTCTGAAGATGTTCTTTTACATTTAAGTTAAACACTTCGATATGATGATCGTAAGCGATACGAACAGCTTGACCTGTTCCTCCGTTAACAGACATTATTCTACCTTCATCGTCGTATCTTGATCCAGAGGCCCAACAAACGACGAAAATAGAAGGTTGTCGAAGATCTGGCCCAAGAACTTGAAAAGCATTCCTGGCCATGAGCTTCCTTGCATAAGCGCTAAGCTTAGAAGGTTTTGGATGGTAACGGTCAACAGTGGCATACGCCTCTTCCCCTAATTCCCCAGTCAAACTATTAACAGTGAATATCTCCTTATTCCCAAAGGAAACACCTTTCTCGAATGCGCTGTCTGCTCCTGCTGCTCCTCCACTTCGTAAAGTCCAATCATGATCTTCTAACGTATTCGCTAATTTTGTCATTATATTTAATATGTGGTTAGGGGTACTTCTGGCACCCACTCCAGCATAACATCGATCATTACTCATTTTATTCTTATTCAATCTATTCACTTTCGATTGTTATTGCCTCAGGTGTAATTACAATCTTACGCTTACATAAATGAGCCAAACATAATACCATGTGCCAATTAGGAACAGGACCATGAAGACTACTACTATTTTGTCCAGTTTGATGTATTAGATTACTCAAATGTCTTCGATTAATTTCTAATATATCGGCTATATTTTGCTGGGTACCTTCAGGATTTATCTTATGCCACTCTTCAACAAGTATTACGAAGGTTTTATGTAATGGTAACGATTGAAAGATACCTTTCTTTCTTTTGCGTTCCAATAGCCTAATTAATTTTGGAAGATGCTTATCAGGATAGCGTTGTATTTTTCTACCCATACTTTTACTCATTTGCTAAATGCTCCTCAATCATATCAGCATGCTTAGCTAAAATCTGAGCATGACATAACTTGGGAGAGCACCAGCAACCTAGTACTTTCCCTTTTAACTCGATTAATGAATGAACTAAATCTTCATTTTTAATCAAATATTCTTCATATTTGCTGACAGCTTCTTCTCTAGTATCAGTTTTATGAATCGCTTTTGTGTTATATCTATGAGAAAATGGATTACCCCATTTAGTAGGTCTTCCTACATAGATATACCTATCTCCTGCAGCACGAATAGCAGCGATATCTTTACAATGAATCACTTCAGTTTTCATATATTTTCTTACTTCCTTTTACTGTGCTTTTCTTTTCATTTAGTTCTTCTTGCATGCGTTTTTTATGTAGAATTATAGAATTCCTACATGCACAATCTTGCTTTGAATAAGTATATCTGAAGGAGCATGGTATACGCTGATACGAATATGAAGTATGTGTGAAAAAGGCTCGCCTATTAAAAAAATACTTTTTCTTATTATATAAAACATATTCAATAGCCCTAGATGGACTTATGTTATGTCCATAGCCTCTAATTCCACTAGGATAATAAGTCCACTTTTCAGCAACAGCCTTAAGGGCAATATCTTTAGTCCATATAAGAGGCTTATGATTAACATGATCCAACACTAGATCATGTTTCTTAGCTATTATAGGACAATGACAACCTGGGCAACGAAGCTTTTCTTTTTTATGTAACTTTTTTACTTCTTCATAAGTATACTTATTCCAGAATTCTTCTGCAGTCAGTATTTTGCTATTTATTTGTACTAGATACATAGTATATAGTCCCTCATTCCCCCTTTAAAAATGGTAAAAGAATTAGCAGTAAGAACAGTTCTTACTTGTCAAGCACCAAAAGATGAGCCGCATCTAAATTTGACATGCTAATCCCCTTACCTATTTTTACATTTATTTTGTTTAATTTAATATTAATTGAACAAATCCGTTTACACCGATACTATCAATCCTAACCTGCCATACACCATGCTCTCCTACATAGGAGCTAAGCTTAACTTCTTGCCAGGAATTCATACCTTGACCTACGAAAAATTCGTTAAACACTTCATATCCTAGGCCA
>Ga0233410_10000444_pt1 | contig 12991 bp, 13 predicted proteins | sample Na_anoxic_1_MG_FD_179869 | JGI IMG/M metagenome (GOLD analysis project Ga0233410, IMG submission 179869) | Seawater microbial communities from Saanich Inlet, British Columbia, Canada - Na_anoxic_1_MG | ecosystem: Environmental > Aquatic > Marine > Inlet | place: Canada: British Columbia...
TTCTCAGCTTTGAGTTTGTCAGCGGCTTCTTTCTTGCGAAGCTTGGCTGCTTCACGCTCTGCTTTCTTAGCTGCTGCTTTCTCCTGTCTAGCTTTGAGAGCAATCGCTTTCTTCTCAGCTTTGAGTTCTGCTGCAGCGGCCTCTTTGGCCTCCTTCTCCAAAGCCTTGGCTACAAGCTTCTCTTCTTTGAGTTTGTCAGCGGCTTCTTTCTTGGCAAGAATAGCGGCGGCTTTCTCAGCTTTGATTTTGTCAGCGGCTTCTTTTTTCTCAGCTTTGAGTTTGTCAGCGGCTTCTTTTTTCTCAGCTTTGATTTTGTCAGCGGCTTCTTTTTTCTCAGCTTTGATTTTGTCATCGGCTTCTTTTTTCTCAGCTTTGATTTTGTCAGCGGCTTCTTTTTTCTCAGCTTTGATTTTGTCAGCGGCTTCTTTCTTGGCGATTTTGGCTTGCTCTTTCTGCTCGGCAGTAAGTTTTAATTTCTTGACTTTGATGACTGGTTTGGTCGTCTTGGTCTCGGCATAGGCTTCGGCTACCAACTGTGCAATCTGATCTTCTTGAGTTGGGGCAGCAACCTTTGCTTTACTGGGGCGACCACGCTTTTTCTTTGGCGTTTCTTCAGTGTCTGAATCGCTGTCAGATACTGCTGCACTTTTGGTAGGGCGTCCTCGTTTTGAGGACCGTTTCACCAACTGTTCTGCTGGGATAGTCCAACCAAGAGTTGCTGCGGCGACATTGGCTGTTTCCAAGTTGATGCTAAGTTTCTCGACTACATTTGCGAATGGCAATGTAAGCTTTCCCTTAGGATCACGGTAGTCTACATTGAACTCGGCGCGATCGTTGATGTCACCGTAAGGCGGTTTGCCTGTGGCACTGTTGTCAGCGTGTTTGCGGCAAGTTTTGCAGTAAGTGTCCTCACCAGAAGGTCCATTTGTGCATTGCGTGTGTAATCCATGATTGAATTTCACACCTTTACACCAGTCACCTTGGATCTCCCCGCAGAACGGCAAAATCACTGTTGGTTTCGCTGTGATTTTAGACACTTTCTTCACGCTTTTGCTACTCTCGCGCTTTTTCGACGCTTTTGAACGAGATGACACTACTGTCACACTATCAAAATCGAACATTTTGATCGCATCCTCAAGGCTGCACTTAAGCACCCCTTCGCTAGACAATTGACCTATCACATCCAGAGCAAACTCCACTGAAGCTAAACGCATACCACGCTCCACCGCTGCTGTCATCGTTGTACTAATACTTGACATTTCTTTTTTTTTTGCTTTAAAACACTATTTCGATTTATGGTTTGATATCTATCATATATTAAAGAATTTACTTTTCAATTTTTTTAATAAATACACTCTTATGTCCTCGGGGGAAAATTTCCCCCGTACCCCCTTTTGCTAGAAATAGTATGTTTTAGGAAGCATACTTTTAAAATATGCATTATATATATATATATAATGGCAACAACTTTCAGCGGAATCAACTATACTGGTAATATTAATACTCCCACTCCAGGCATTCAAGGTAACCAAGACCCATTTGCAGCCAATCCGCCTACAGGGAATTTTCTAAATAGATTTTTACAATTAAGTCGATGTGATGGCGTACACGATCAATTTAAGAATTTTGAGTTTTCGCATTATTTTCCAAACAACACGTGGTATGCGGCCGGAGATCCAGCAGCAAACGCGCAGGTTCCATCAATACCTCAAATGATGGAATCTTGTTTCGGACCGTACGTAGCTCCGAATCTTCAGCAACTAATGGCAGGCGCATTAGTTGATTTTGATGGCAACAACCCACTAATCCCTCCAAACCACGGATTAAATATTATTACCAATAGTATGGGATATAAATATGCTAGTATGCAAAGGACGTCGGCCTCGCCGGCAACACAACAAGACTACATTACGGATGGAAACCATTTGGAACAAAAATTACAAGCTCTCGGCATCCCGGTTGGTGAAACAATTTATTTATTTGTAGATGTTGTGGGTGGTCTTTATAGTATATTAAATAGAAAAGCAACAAATAATTATACATTTAAAGTTGTTTTTAACAGAGCTACAATAACAGATCCTGCCCCAAATACTATACCACAAATAAGGAATACTGCTAGCAAGCCAAATCAATTTAAATATGTAAACAGGAGTAGTGCGCCGAACGGAAACAAACAAGTTGAATTCGCTATTGAGGATTTAGAAAGTCCAGATATTGTTATTAATGGATATACGGATTATCATGGACTTAGTGCTGCAATGGATTTTAGTGATAAAGAAAATACTCTTAGTAGAACATTCGTTTCTAAATATAAAGTATGCCTATCTTATTGCAAACCCGGTGTCATTAAACAGAATGGGAGAGGACCAAATCCAAAAAAAATGAAAGCAGCACTACTTGTTTATGATATTGCAAATAATCGAGTTAGAACAATGGATAGTAAGGCATGTGAAAAAAAAAGCAGCGCTGTCGCAGTAGCTGCAAATCAACGTACCTGGTTTACAAGAATGAAAAATAGAATAAAAAGGAGATTCAATATGTGGTTGGGTGACTCCAATGGAGCAACTCATTCTTTGGGAAAAAAATCGGGCGATTGGTTGCAAGTTGTACAATCTATGAATTCACAATTAAAAATACATACTTTAACAGGAATGAGTAATCCTGTGCTTGGTGGTAAGCAGTGCTATTATGGACCAAAAGAAACTGTAGCCGCTAGAGCAGTAAGGGCAGTTGTTACACACGACAGAAATGAAAAAACATATGCTTTGCTTTGTGGAGCACCCATGGTTATTTTTAAAAATGCTGGAACGGCGGACCTCCCGCAATTTTATGAAATATATGTTAAAGATTATCTAACAACGATCACTCCACAAATATTTAACACAAGAATACAAGAATACATATCACAACGGGACGCATATAACAGGAAGATACAGCAATTTTTAAATCATCGAATCCCCTTCCTTACCGCGATAGACGACGTTGTACAGAGTTGTATCGTAGAACTAGCTAGAATTAATAGCAATCAACAAGGAGGAATTACTTTTCCTGATATTAATAATTTAGCACACCTTATACGACAAATAGTATATGTGGGGATTCTTCCAAACACCTCACATTCATTTGATCAACCTTATAAAAGCATAATTAGTTTACTAAATTATGTTAAAGTTATCTTAACGCTGAGTGAAGTAAAAGATATTGAGATGATGGTTCCGGTGCAGAATCGGCGTTTAGAAAATTCGGCAATACCACAACAACAACAACAACAAGGTATGCGAGTCGCGGTTGACGCAATGCTGATAGATATTGCTAAATATAAAACAGAACTTGGTAAGCTAAATAGAAATTTGCGTATTGCTCAAGAAAACCAGCAAATGATAACAAGTATTAATGATAGCATTGCTGCTGGTTCTAGCATTTTAACTACTGCGGACATAGAAAACAATTGTGCCATTTTTAGATACAAAATAGCACAAAGCGGAACAGTGGTTCAAAAACAATTGTTTATACATGAAAATATATGTTATTCTTTCTTGGAAAGCATTATGAAAACAGAAAAAGAGTTGCGAGATGGTATTGTTTGGGCCACCCAACTTGACCAGGTGGATTGGGTGCAGGGTTGGGCAACTCCTCAAAATCCTCCCCCATCGATTGGGGATTCCTACACAACCCTGTTCCAGAATTTTCAACAAGGTAGACAATATTTACGAAATCACATAACTAATTGTATACGCTACTTGAATTCAACGGATATAGATACATATAGGGCGTTGGTAGCTTCTTTAGATGTAGGAGGCGCAAATTCCCAAGTTTTTATGCAGATGAGCGTCGCCAGAGGAAATCGAAGACTTTCACCAAGAGACTATATTGCTTATGTTGTATTCAATCTTAAAGCGGTGAAAAAAATGATAGATGTAGAAGCCCATAATGTGATGCATGGAGGGGTGAAAACAAAAACGCAAGTTGTGACAAGAGCACAAATGAAAAATAGAATGATTGGGAAAGTAGTAGGAGATGTGATGAAGAAGATACCAGGTACGAAGGCATATCGCGTAATCAAGCAAAAGAGAGAGAAAAGAGAGGCAGAGATGTCAAAAATGAGATCCGAAACGAAGATGAAACAGGTTTTATATAATTATAGTACCGTTTTTGAAAATTATATCAGTTTTCTTTTGATTGAATTAAATAATGGTACGAGATTGCAAGATTTAGATTACAGATTTTCTGGGGGCAGTGGGACTACAGTTACTAATTTTCTACGATGGCTTAGTGATATTAATAATCCGTTGAACCAAGGTGGACTCCAGTCGCTGAGCACCGCACAATTAGCAATAGATGATGATGCCTCACCTTTGACACAAATCAATCAAAATCAGGCTACCCGCACACCGTTACCAGGGAATCGAGATGCATATTTACATCTTTTAAATGCAGATATTGACAATAATATTGACAATAATATTGAGTTGATGAAGATTGGTAATAAAATAAATATGATTGACACGCTATTCCCTCTCCCAACCTACACCGGTCCATACAATCCGCTTCCTAATAATGACTTATATAAAACAACTGTTAATAATATAGATTTATATATAGGAGAGTTAGCCTGGCAAACCGGCCAGTCGGTGGTTGTAGAACTTGAACAAATCAAACAAATTGAATTTCTCAGATATTTAGTTTATAACAGAATCGAAAATGGGAACGGTGATTACATATTAGACAACGCTGGAAATTTTACATATAATCCCCCCGATAATGGATTGGTTGATAACCCTCGCTGGACCAATTTTCTTGTTCAAGGCGGAGGATTAACTAAACAAAAACAAAAAGGAACAAAAAGACGTCGTAATAAAAAGAAGAAAACAAGAAGAAAGAAGAAAAGAAGAAGGAAGAAAACAATAAAAAAGAGAAGAAGAAGAGGTAGAAAAACCAGGCGCAAATAAGTTATTTAATTCAGCTTAAATAAATTATCAATTATATATATAATGTTGGAATATGCTAACATAATTCAAACTACAGTAACCATAATTTTTTTCTGTATAGAAGCCATATTGCATTATAATATTGGAAAAACTGGTAATATTACATCATTTCATTTTCCAACAATGAAAGACTCTTTAAAATTAATAAGCACAATTACTATATTTGCCATAGCTTCAACGCTGACCGCAAATTATATTGAAACATTATTTACTTAGGATAAAAATTGAATTAAATAGTATCTATTATATCTTTATATAAATACTATGTCAGACGAATCAGCGAAAGAATGGTTAAATACGAAATGGCCAAACATGCGCGCTTGTGATGTAAATTGGACCATGAAACAATATGATTACCCCGATTATGTTTGTGAACATATTAAAACTCATTGGGTAAAGATTAATGATGAAAATGGCGGTGTATATCATGAACCCGAATATTATAAACAACACTCAAAAGAAAAAGAGCCTATTTTAAAAGAGGGACAAACCTTTGCAAAAAATTATAAAAAAACGGAATTTGCTAAGATGATGGATGAACCTAATAAAAAAGCCCTAGAGGTTATGGCCAACGAAGGGATGGATGCTGCAGTTAAACATATGTTTACAGATCAAGAATCAGGAAGACAATTGAGTTATGCTGAAATGAGAAGTCGATATGGTTAATATAAAAATGAATTTAATATTTAATATATATAAGTATTAATGAGCCGGAGGGGATTTAATTGTAAAGTTGTGTTCTTGGGAGATACAGCAGTTGGAAAATCTTGTTTAACTGTACGTTTCGTAAGAGATGAATATTTTGAATTTCAAGAACCAACGATTGGGGCTGCATTTTTAGCAAAAAATATTGAGTATCAAGGAAAAAAATTAAAATTAGAAATATGGGATACTGCTGGGCAAGAAAGATATCGAAGTTTAGCCCCAATGTATTATCGTGGTGCTAAGGCTGCAGTTGTAGTCTATGATATTACAAAAAAAGATACTCTAACTGGGGCTAAAAGTTGGATTGCCGAATTACAAAGCAGACAACCTGGTTGTGTTATTATTCTAGTAGGAAATAAAGTTGATTTAAATAAATCTCGTACTATAGATGCAGATGAAGTAAAAGAATATGCGAGATCACACCATTTGATTCACACAGAAGCTTCTGCAAAAACTGGACATAATGTAGAAGAAATTTTTAATATAATATGTAAAGAAATACTCGCTCAACCGTTAGAAGATGAAGATACGGTGACATTGCATCCTGAAATAGGGACTATGTATTCAAAATCAAATAATTGTTGTTAAATTAAAATACAATTTAGTATTTAAAATAATAATTTGTATTTAAAGTAATGAACTTTGTAATCGCTGACCCACAAAGAGAAATATGTAGAGAATTAAAAAATTTAGTATCTAAAATAGAAGATAATATTAAAAGAGAAGAAAATCGTATTGAATTAATAATAGAAGCTTCTGAGAGACCCCCCGCAGGTATGAGACGACCTAGACCGAATAGTGCACATCATTACTGGGTTGGTGGTTTACGAACTAGTGGTTGGATCCGCAGCCACAACTACTAGTTGTGCAATGAGTTTCGTGTGAATGATTTGAAGAATTTCTCTCCAAATAATTCTGCCAAACCTCCGCAAAGGTAGGAATTTCCTCCATCCCCATCTGTTTCATGATATCTACCTTAGCTATATGTTCGCGAACAAGCGATCTTTTTGCAGCTAGCCAAATTGCATCATTGCCACTCGGGTCCTTAAACAAAGGATGATGATTGGCATGTGACCAGCCCTTTCTTGATGTTCGGGAGCTTCGAGTCGTTACTGGTTTTTGTTCGAATGTCCGTTGCTCTTGTAGCTTATTACGAAGCTTCAACTTAAGAGCAGCACGATGTTCCTGTTGGCTAATCTCTTGGGCGACTTCGAGTTTCTGCATAAGAGGGGCGATTTGAGTAGGGTTAAAAGTGGTCATAATGTTAATTTCTGAGTGTGAATGCTATTATTAATTAGTCATTAACTATGTTCAATTTTTTAATATATTTTAGGATAGTTATACAAATGAATAGATTTCGAGCAAATTTATTTCGGCGTTGGATCAATCAAATCCCAGTACCATCTGTTTTTATCTTTGATTTAGATCTAACTATGTGGGATTTTACTGTTGAAACAGATACACATATTCAAGAAAGAAATATTATAGATTATTCGCCGAAAGAAAGACATTATATGTTAACTCATTTACAGGAATTAGGACACGAACTTAATATAGGATCTCGAAGCAGCGAACCCGAAATATGTAAAAAATATTTAAAAAACTTATTTCCAAATATTGTTTTTAATAATATGCAGATTTACCCAACCCCCGAATTTAAAAGAAAACACGTGGATGCAATTTTTACCGGTAGAAAAGTAACAGATTTTTATTTCTTTGATGATGAACTTCATATTTTAAAAGATCTTGAGATTGCTTATCCAGAAAAAGCCCATATATTTCATACACCAAAAGGATTATTATACGAAACTTTTCAACAAAATAATAAAAAAATTGAAATAAAAATTCTATGAATTATAAAGTTATTAACAAATGAGCAAAGTATATAGCAAACAATCATCCAAAAACAATACGAAAAGTTATACTGAATCAAATATGGCGAGCAAGTTGATTTATGATGTGAAGGGTAAAGTTGGTGGTGTTGAAAAAAGTTATTGGGAAATGAGTGATGCAGAGATCGGGGAGTTGATGAAAACAGAGCGATTTTCCTTAACTTGTGCCCCAGGAGGGGAAAATAATAGGGGTATGGAGATAATAGGGCGAATGCCAATTAAGGGCGAGGGCTTTACGGCCAAAGATATTGAGGGATTGGGTCCTTATTTTGATAGGTTGATGCCGCCAATTATGGATGAGGCTAATCAATTGTGTTTTCCGAAAGTAAGTGTTTTAAACCTTAATGTGTTGAGTATGGACGACACAGTGGATGATTTGTGCGAGGAAGACCAAGCAAGAGTCATAATTTTAAGGGATTGGGCGGCAAGTTCTATGGGAGCTCACGGTTGGACTAAGGAGGTTTTTAAGGAATTGGCGTCGATAAGGTGGGATGCGGAGTATTTGGACCCGAATAAGTATAGGACGGAGGTTGTAAATGGCGAAGAAGTTAAGGTGCGCGGTAGACCGATGACTAAGCGGGCCAGGACAAATCTATGCTTTGTTTCCGGTAGAGAGCAGGAGCCAGCAGTCCTTGAAGGCAAAGGAAGTATTTATGACCTTAAAAAAATGGATTTGTTGAATAAGGGAGTGGAAATGTTAAAGAAGCAGATCGACGAAGGATTGATAGAGATTGGAAGCAAGACCAAAGTAGAGATTAATGTAGTCGAAGGCAATCGATATTACAACCTTAAAAATACGGGCATCGGGTTCCACGGCGACACAGAAAGAGTAGTTGTCATATGCATTAGTATAGGGTGTGATAACTATCCGATGCGTTGGCAATGGTTTAAGGATGGTATGCCGGTAGGCAAGCACATAGGCATAACCCTTAATTGTGGCGATGTGTATATTATGAGTGAGAAGGCCGTAGGAGCGGATTGGAAGAAAAAGAGTAAGTATACTTTAAGGCATAGTGCCGGCGCGAAAAAGTATACAAGCTTAAGTAAGTGGGAGAAGAAGAGACCTGCCTATGTCAAGAAGGTCTCGGATAAGGCTAAGGTTAAGGCTAAGAAAGAGACTGATAAAGCGGAGAAATTAGCAGCAAGACAGCAGGCGAAATTGGAAAAGGAGAAGAAACAGAAAGCCGTGCCTAAGTTAAAACCCCTTAAAAAAGTTGACCCTGAAGTTATGGCAATAAGGAAGTATAAAGCTGCCTTAAGAAAGCACGACTGGAATGATGCTGATGCCGGCTTTTATAGGTGGGTAGCAATTGAAGCTGAGCACGACATTAGCCCAAATAGTGATTATTTTAAGGAGTTTGGCGCCGTTTGGTGCGGGAAGGCAGAAAATTATGTCCAGAAAATGAATAGTAAGGAGTGGGAAGAACAAAGGGCGTTTTATAGGAATTTGTGTGCTTATGGTAGTTTGTGGTAGGTATTTGTAGAAAACTCGAAAAAAGAGAAAACGCCGCAATAAAACTAAAAAAAAAGAAGGTGGGTGAATCTCTGAGAGTTAAAATGAAGATACCTTTTTTATTTTTATTGAATTTATATACTATATATATATATATACATGGTATATATAATTAAAGCAAAATACAGATCGGGAGGGGATGCTGAGGGTCAATATAATATATTGAAAGAATGGGGAGATTTTCGAAGTACTATAGATTTTACGGTGCATTTAGAGGGGAATGATGCTGTAAAACCAACTGGTATTATTGTTCAAAAAATAGAAAAATCAACATGGGTTGATATATATAATAATAATGGGGATGGATTCGAACAAAAATTGCAAACTACACAAGAGATATACGAATATACTGGTGGAAACGTACCTTTTATGAATGATGATTATTTAGAAATATTTAATGTCGAAAACGGAGAGGTTGTTGATGAAAATGGCAATCCGTATGGAGATCAATTTCAAAACGGGGGCATATGCGAATATGATGAACAAGGAAACATGTGTGATGACGAGTTGGATATGTCTATCGGAGAAATTAAACAAATCGGACAATGTGTATTTATTTCGAACGATAATCCTAATTACCTTGGCATTCTTTATAAAAATTGGGTAATAGATAATGATTCGCCTGCAAATGGATTGCGATATATGCCATTACCACAAGCAAACGCAGTGTGGGAAAACATTTTACAGCATAAAAATAGTAATATATATATACACAGTGTACAATTGAACTGGAGGTATTTAAATATTATACAACAAGACCGTTCAAAATCATACATAGATAATTTTCAAGTAATGAATGTGTCAGGAGGGGCAAGGAAAAATACAAAAAGGAAAAAACGGAAAAAACGGAAAAAACGGAAAAAACGGAAAAAACATACCAAAAAAAAATAACTTTATTCTATTCTTCTTTGATATAAACAGGCAATGTATTATTTTCAGGTTTATATAAAGCATTAACCCATTCAATCGTCAGAGGCATTGTTTCCGCAAGAGGAGATTTGCTTGTCCATTGTTCTTTGTTGCATAAAACAAATAATTTTTTAATTCTGTTGACTATGCCTCCAGCATTCCGCGGAGGGACATGTTTTAATGCCCATTCAAATTGCATCGATTCTATTTTTGTTGGGAATCCACTAATTATACAAATATGTTTCCAGCCAGAACCCTTGCTTGTGGTATATTTAGCACCGCCTTTTATCTCTCCATTGTGTGCTCGTAGTCTCTTAGCCGCATTATTAGAAACACCGACATATGTATATCCTTTGTTTTCAATAATATAACACACCCAATTCATAAAGTTAATAGCACATTAACTTTATGTTTGAAAATAAAAATACTTAGTTTCTCGGATTTCTTGCGAACAAATTTAAGCAGGAACTCGTCATATGATTTAAAGTATTTAAAGATTTATTGGTCTGGTTCGGGTGCGTATCCTCATCCACCGCCCCTCATTCTGCGTCTAGTGCGTCGCCTAGTGCGTCGTCTAGTGCGTAGTCTTTTGGTTTTCTGGTGTTTTTTTAATTTTTTCCGTTTTTTCAGTCTTTTTCTTTTACTTGACTTGGTGCCAAAAATAACGGAAAGTGGAACTCTCCTGTGTCGTCGCGGTTTCCCGCCTCTTTTGTGTCGTGAATTTACCATTATATATATAAAGTATATAATAATAAACGCATATTATTATATATAATGGATATTTCAAGAGCAAAAGACATATTAGCATACTGGTTCCCAAAAAACGGTTCAGCCGATTTTGACAAATGGTTTATGAAAAGCAGCGAGTATGATGAGGAAATCAAAGAAAAATTTGGTGATTTATTAAAAGAAGCGGAAAATGGTGGCGGATTCGGTTGGTTAACAAGCAAAGAAAGCTTCGTCGCGTATATTATTTTAACGGACCAATTTTCACGACACATTTACAGAGGCTCTGGTGACGCATTTAAAAATGATGTTTCGACGATGATATTTACTAAATTAGGATTCGATTTATATAGACACCAATTAGTAGGTTACGAATTTATGTTTGCTTTTATGCCATATATGCACACCGAATCGCTTAAATATCAAAAGAAAGGTGAAAAAATATTTAATAAACATCGCGAGTTATATGGGATCGACGAAATTGGGTTACCCGACACACACAAAAATCATGACGCCAAAAAAGGGAGCAGACATCACTTATTGTCGCCTGCGGTGGTGTCAAGTGAATTCATTTTAACAGAAAATGTATTAACGCAAGCGGATAAAGATTTGAAAATGTTAGACCAAATGCAAACACACGTTATGGGTCATAAACGGACGATTGAACAATTTGGAAGATTCCCTAAAAGAAACGACGCATTGGGCAGGAAATCAACTGATAAGGAATTGAATTATATGGCTTTACCTAGCGTTAAATCAAGACCTTATTAACTTATTTCGGAGAAAATGAAACACCACAACCACAAGATGTGGCAAAATCCTTTTTCGGTGTGAAAATAAATCTACTCTCGAAAATATTTTTACTGTAATCTTCTTCTATAAAATCAACTGTTGTTCCCAATAATAACATTTCAGACATTGGTTCAATTACTACCTGTGTATTAGAATTTGTAACTATAGTAGGCGATGGTTGTTCCGCTGTTAAATTATCAAATTTTTTCTCATCAATAGATTCAAGCTTATAATTAAACCCGTTGCATCCTCCCCCAGTTGCGAAAAATACAAAAGCATATTCATTGCTTTTTTCCAAAATATGTGTCATTTTATCCCAAGCACTAATTGATATGCTTATGGGCTGTCTCGTCATAGTAGAAAACCTTCTCAAGTACATACTTATATATAAGTCCTATATGTTTATTGTAATTAATCTAAGATTTATTTCAATTTTTGGTATTATGTATACTTGGATAATCGTTGGATCCACTACTGTCTCAAGGTGTATATTCACCCACGGTTTTAGGTTGGGGATCGTGTGTAGCGAAAAATATCACCGTTTAAATGTATTAATAGTTAAAAAAATTATATATTAATAGAATAAATGAAGGTTGCCTTTTTGATTCCGTCTACAACTAGAAAAAGACCTTGGGAAAAAATGGAAGATACTTATTTATATACAATATTTGGTAAAAGTTTTATACGGACATTAAGTGCTGATATTGAATATACAATTTATATAAATATAGATGCAAATGATCCCATATATACGAAAACAATAGAAAAAAACAAGTTTATATCCTTAATTGGAGGGAAGGCAAAAATTAAATTCCTTTCTGATGGTCACATTTCAAAGGGGTATTTAACACAAATGTGGAATTATTTACTTAGATTATCATATGAAGATGGAAATGATTATTTTTATCAATGCGGTGATGATATTATGTTTCAAAATATAGATTGGTTATCAGAATGCATTGAACAATTAAAAAAACAAAAGGATATTGGTGCTTGCGGACCAATAAATCCACCTAATCACAGAATACTCACCCAGACATTGGTATCGAGAAAACATTGGGAAATCTTTGGATTTTATTTTCCCCCGCAGATTAAAAATTGGTGGTGTGATGATTGGATAAATTATATATATTCGCCACATTATATTAAAAAAATGGACCATTTAATAGCTGAAAATAAAGGCGGTAAACCACGTTATGAAAAGCCTACCATACAGGAGCATCTTACATTTCGAAATCTATGTCTTCGATTAACTGTCCAAGGTAAACGAAGAATTAAAGACTATCTTGGTCGTTCTTAATTAATTCTTTAACCGTAACATTTTCAGAAATGTTCTTTTTGATGTTGGTGTGCGTTTTGTTTTCATTTTCACCACATCCCATATTTTTAACCATGGTTTGCCAAATTTTGCATTTTTCATCATTTGACAAATAGTCGGGATTTTCCTTTTCCCATTCCTTTATATG
>Ga0233410_10000446_pt1 | contig 12955 bp, 27 predicted proteins | sample Na_anoxic_1_MG_FD_179869 | JGI IMG/M metagenome (GOLD analysis project Ga0233410, IMG submission 179869) | Seawater microbial communities from Saanich Inlet, British Columbia, Canada - Na_anoxic_1_MG | ecosystem: Environmental > Aquatic > Marine > Inlet | place: Canada: British Columbia...
TCCCGTACCCATGTAAGCGCAGTGCGATAATGTACGCCCCTTTCACTAGCCCATACAGACAACTTCTTACCGTTCATATCTATACACTACCATTGGGGCGATTAGTTATCAACCCTCAAGTAAACAGCACAAACCTCAATCCCTTCCTCAAGATCGTGCTGAACCGTAAACACAGGAGTTTCGGTAGCGCGCAAATCCTTAATCCACTGGTGGACAAATTCTGCAACACACCCTTCAGTCATAACAGTTACTCCAGGGGAACCTCAATAACCATCTGTTCTTCTCCAAATCCCTGGCTATCACCTACCATCAAAGGACACCCATCAGCAATCCTGCTCTCCAAATCGTCCCGTGTATTTTCAAGAGCAGCCTTCACAGCCTCTTCCTTCGTAGGCCTTTCCACAGACTCTCCAAGACACCATGCTATCCACCCATCTCCTTCAGGTTCGGCCAAAACACTGACACTAAACCTCACAATACACCCCATGAAACCCCCTTCACCTCACCCAATATCATAAGCGTAACAGGCACTAAAATCAACTTCACCCAAGTTAACTTTCGTCACATTTCCGTGCTTCACGCTTACCCTCAAAATACTGATGGCGAGACTTTGTTCGAAAACAGCGGTCCTTCAATGGTCTCCCCCGCATCCATTCATTACGGCACCCACGACTGCAAAAGACCGACTTATTTCCCTCAACACCGTCCCGTGTTTTGGAGCTCGCCAACATTTCAGAAGCCAACCTCTTGAAGCTCATTCTACACTGGTCACAAACCACCGTGATTTTGCCATACTCAGCCCTACATGCTTTGGAACAAAAACTCCACTCCGGAACCGTGGGCCTGCTACAGTTCAGACACTGAGACACCCCAGAAGTCCCACAAGACTGAGTCAAAATGCTCCCAATATTGTCGACATTCTCCATAGCGATCTTGAGATACCCATAACGCAACGCCCGTGCAATACTGATTCTTGCAGCTTTTGCATAACCACTTTGCGCCAACCGGTCCGACAGACGCCGCCGGAGCTCCTCATCATATATCTCCGACGTCGAAGGAACATAGAGGTATTCCCTAAGGTAATGATCCAGGCCAACCAATAAATCCTTCACCCTTTGCCTCGCCCACTCCCCCGATAACCCAACGGAACTACCTACGCCACGCCAGGGCAAAACTTTCCCACCACTTACACCCCCAGGTGTAAACAAACCATACCGGGCTTCCATCACTATCTGGTCTCGAATAGCCCAGGAACCAATAACAATCTCAAGTCGGGTCTCAACAGTCATACCCCCAGCAACATCGATGACCAAAGGGTACTTCGCAAAAGTCCTGTCCAGGACACCAAATACGTCCCGAAACAGTCTCTCCACCTGTTCACACTTCATACACCTCTCCCCGATACCAGAAAGCGCGCCCCTTTCCAGAGGCGCGCTCACTTAATCACATCGCTATCCTGCTACTTGCCGGTTTTGGCTCCTTTACCCCCAGGCAACTTGGTCTCCACCGTCTCCTCTACAGGAGGAACTACAGGCACAGGAGCAGCCGCCTTCCCTACCGAGCAAGTATGGCGACCACACTTCTTCGCCACCGCTGCTCCAATTTCGGACAACGTACGTACCTTAACAGTCCGGATAACCGTTTGGCACTGAGGACACCTGATCTTCAGCTTAAACGTCACAGTGGCACCTTCAACACCCACCCGAACATTCATAGCATCCGCGATGAACTCCATATCGTCAACCGTAATTGAAGCCCTGACAGGAGTTATAGGCCTACACACAATCTGGTCCTCTGGAACCCCAAAAGCCCCGGAAAAAGCAGTCACTACCAGCTTCTTCACTTCATCCAGTAGCCCCTGCGCCACTCCATCAGTCTGTTTCCCTGGTGATTCATACGCGTTCACTGCCTGGTCCATAAGCCCCATAATCATTACCTCCTAAAACCCTACAGATTTTGCCCTATCATACCATGAGGACAGACCAACTCGCACCGTCTCCAAGTCGGCCCAATCACTCTTCCATCAAAGGTGAACATACTCACGATCTCGCAACCCTCCCAGGTACACATGCGAATCCCCACTGGAGCCACCACCTCTTCCACATGCCTCCCATCACAGATCGCCCCAGTACGCTCACTCCGAAGAACTATCTCCACTATTCCTCAGAGACATCAGACACTACCCACCAACCTTTTCCGCACGGTCACTAACAATTCTCACAAGCACAGTTGACACAACTAGAAAGACAGTTGCCACCAAAATCCAAGACAAAGCATCCATAACGGGTGCCACCCATTCCTCAAGCACATGAGGAGCCACTGCATAGGCCACAGCGAAAGTCAACAAAACACCGATTGTCGCGGGAATCATAGCCACGACAATAAACGTGTAAACCCTCAGTACCCCCAACAACCGCCGCGCCAACAAACATACCATTTGCCTATCATAATCCTAGTTAGCACAAGAATCAACTTGCAAACTACCAGTAGTGACATTTCTTCCGTACTTCTCTTGACAAAAACGTCAGCAGTAAGTACCATGAACCCTGTTAAGATCGCCTTGCAGGGTCACCTTTAGTCAGGCTGCTTCGGCCAACGTCGGGGCAGCCGCCACCTTTACCTCTGAACCAAAATCCTCGCAACAGTCTTCCGACACACCTCGCATTCAAGCACCAACACCCCACTAGTGTACTTCGCAAATAACGCTCGGTCAGAATGGCAGTGACTATTCAAGTAGACACCCACACTTGCTTCCTCCCCATCCTCACTATTCACCTGAATTCGGTCCAAATCACTTTGCCTCAACAAAGGCTCTTCATTATCATCGGCCATAACAATCACCCACGATCTCTTGACAGTCTTAATACCCTATGATAATCTACCCATTGTTGTTCTGGCTGTTCTTCTTGTTCGTGGTGGTTCCTGGTTGGGCTCATTGATTCCTTTCTTTTGAGTGAGGCTGCTTTCGGGCAGCCTTACGTCATTTACACCACTATCCACTTCCGTTCTCCGAATCGGTAGTAATCACGCAATCACTCCTATCGGTTCTTGCTTCTCAGGAGACGGTTTCACTCGCCTAGGCGAGCCAGCGCCAGCTCCTCCACAAGCTTTAGTAACCGTGGAACTCACGGCCCAATCAACCAAATTTATTGCTGCATTCAAATCTCTGTCAATGGCCTGTCCGCACTGGTCACAGACAAATATGCGCTCAGATAGACATAGATTGTCTTTGACAGTACCACAACGTGAGCAGGTCTTTGATGAAGGAAACCAGCCAGAATCGCATAGGTTGCCACAGACCCCCACACCTGAATATGCCCACTCATCCCAACACCTCCATCACCCCCAGGCCTGCTCATCTTGGCCCGGTCCATCTGTACGAGCTTCCAGTACGTCGGTTAACACATCGTTGGTGTTTCGGTACGCTATCGTATAGTTGTAAGTCTGCAAAGCCTGGGCTATTTCCCGAATCAACTGACCCTCTTCGGCGTCCAGCTTCTTATGCTCGTCTTGAATCTGGGACACGCGCGTCAGGTTATCTTCCACTATCCCCACTGGGTACCTCCCTTCGATAACGGGCTGCCGCGACTCCGGCAATACATATGTCCCGAGACGTGAGCCCAAACATGAGCGTTGTCCGGCGCTGTGTACCCCTGATGACTTCCAACGCCTTTAGGAAGGGCAGCGGGTCCTCTGCCCACTGATCCACAATTGGCCAGGAAGTATTCAGATTGATCAGTACCTGCCTCCGCTTGGCAAACGCCGTTCGGGCATCTTCCCTTCCCCTATTGTGGTTGCATTTGGCACATACGAACCGATTGTTTCGGTAATCATGCCAACATTTTCCTAGACCTTCCTCCCACGCGGCCTTGGCCAGCTCCGTATCGTCCAGGGTGGCAACCTCCTCAACTTTGACTCGAACTTGTCGCTTCAACCTCACCTCCTACCGTGAGGGCACTTAACCGTCGCTTCAACGCCTGTAATCCGAACTTTCCCCCGATCTTGTACTCCCACTGTCCTTTGGCACTGGGGATCGACCCCCTGTTAGCCCTACCACAGATCGCTGTAACCCCTTCGTTCTTAGCCATCTGTACCAAGTCTCCTCGCTTCATCATGCCCCCCAGGTACGTTAACGCCTCTCCTGTCCTCAACCAGTCACCCTTCTCATGCCTCTGACCCTTCGGTGTCTTTGCCACCTTTTCAGTGTCAGAACCCAAACCCGAACCTACGGTCCCAGTTTCCTCCCCTTCGGTGTTGATTGTGAGCTCTCCTGCTGCAACGTCGGCGTCCTTGTCAGCGTACTGGGACAGCCAACTTGTAACCAGGATTGCTATTACGGTAGGACGGCACGTGTCACAATAGTCATACCCATCCTTCACAGTAGCTGCAATTTCCACCGATACCCCGGGAGACTCAATCTCCATAGGGTCAAATCCTGTTGACTCTCCCGGAAACGGGTGCTGACAGTTGTCACAGATATACGCTTTCGTCATACTTTCGTCCTCCTTGATTGATTGGTCATCACTTTCATCTCGATCCGATTTGATCTTTCCCTTTTGTCAAAGGAGACTAACTGCGTCGCAGTTATCGACCTTAGCCTCCAGCTAGTCATCAATATCTTCATTTCCCACCATAAGGCCCCATTCGGAAGCGTGCCGGTTTCTCCGAATGAACCGGAACATCCGAGTCGATATACCCAGGAGTGGAAAAATCAAGTTGGGGTCGCCGTCATGTAACCCTGAAGAATGATGACTTATCTCATGACACACGACGCCCAAGGCGCTCCATATATCGTCCAGGACTGATCGTCTAAGCAGGCATTCCCCTTTGTGGTACTGGGCTACAGTTTCTCTGTCAGTAGTGGAGGCGAAGTCGGCAACGCGAAAGACTATCCCGGAAGCACTGGTATAGTCTTGGCAAATCCACCGAATCCCTGCCAGGTTTGCTCTTTGAGCGTAGGTCAGCTCCTTTTCGTCTACTAGCTCATGGTTCTCTGCCTGGATTTCGTCACAAGTATTTTGGGCTTCTGGGACACCTGCCTTCTTTAGAAATTCCACAAAATTTGAAGGCATATCGATGATTTTCATTCCGTAGTATCTTGCTTTGTTATCAACTTCTTGATCATGACTAGAAAGTATGGCATTGCTTCCGTAACGTTTGAGCCATGCCGCTTTCCATATACCCGGGTGATCCATATTGGAGCAGTCCCAGTAGCTGGATTTAGCCTCCCACCGGCGTGCCGCCATGGAGGTTAACAATGTCTCAATCATGTCTAGTTGATCACAACGCCCCCAAATCATAGAGACCGCGCGGAACAGCATGTAGCTTTGTCGTACTTGGACACGGTCAGGATCAAGCTCAACATCCCATAAGTTGTAGGTGAATAGGGATTTCTGATCGTCTTTTTCAGACTCCAAAGTTCTTACGTAAATGTCCTTTACGTATAACCAGTTTGCCGCTCTACGAGACACTCCAATGGTGCTAGTAACGTTGTTAACACATGAGTCAAACCGGCACCGTGTATCTAAAAAGGGGAAGAACCGAGAGCCGAAGGTAGTTGTGGCTTGATAGTTGCTTATCGTGACCGTTGTTCCAGCTTCCTTTTGATCCCCCGTGTCTTGTCTAGCTCGCCATCGAAAGACCATAAGGTCGACAGATAGACCGTTGCCGCCAAAGTTAGGGGTGCGTGCTACGAAAGGCTCTAACTCGATAAGGGGGGAGCGTATATTCACGTGCATACCCAAGCGAAGTGCACACAAACATGCCCATTTCAATCCTTCCCCAAAGATGCCCCGTAGCTTGGGGTTGGACTCCTTGACTTCCCTCATAAGGAGGCAATCCACGCCGACGCCTCTACCCACATCCTCGATGATAACGTTACCCTCTTCCATCCGTATCTTGGGGCGCTCCTCAATACCTGCGTCGTCATGTTCGTCAAGCGCGTTCTGCATGATCTCCCTTACGGTAAACCATGCACTGTTCCAAGAGCTCTTGTAGTTCATCGCATAGGGAGTCACCAACTCCCGCCAACCATCCACTTCCGGCATCACTAGCTCACGCACCTGGATATCTGTCATATTCCCTCACCTTTCAGCTTGGCTTATTCAACCTCAATCAGAGCTGAGACCTTCGTTTTCTCCCTTACCCTGGAAGTATATTTCGGTCAACTCCCGCAGATTATGGACTTGAGTCCCGAGGTCTTTTGGCACCGCAGCTTCCAAATCGTCGTGTATCTGTCCAAGTTCGATTCTCACCTGCTTCAGCGCCTCTGCCGTTGCCCTCATCTGGGGCCCTGCCGTTTCACAAACACGGTAGGCCTGAGTCACCGTCGGTATCAATTGGAGGCAGCGACCCTTGATATCTAGCAGCGTTTCAGTCTGATCCATTATCTTCGTCTTTCTCGGGGCTTTCCTTCCCTTTGCTCACTGCTATACGGTGAGTTGCTCGTCTAATACTGAAGGCTCGACCTTCGTACTTGCCGACGTTCCGGGCGTACTGATTCAGGGCTTCATCCCCAGTTGACACACCGGCGACAGTTACGACTTCTCCATCGTCAAACCATATAACAAACACAAACGGAAGCATTTTTCCTGCACTACCCTCACTACCCTCACTACCCTTTAGAAGATTCTCAGCTTCGTCCGGGCTCCAGGCAACACTACCGTGACACTTCGGGCATTCAAAGTGTACCCTCCCTTCGCAGTCGTGCTCCCCTTTGCAGATATGTTCCGGGTCACCTACAGCGTCTAGGGACAAGTGGGTTTCGATTAGTCGTGGCTCCAACATTACGACATAGTCGATATCATCGCCACATTTTGGGCACTTCACCATTGATTCACTCCTCTCGATTCACAGTTTCTTCGTATAGGTCATGAAGGCACCGGTGCACTGGCCGGATTGGAACCGTATTGGCTTTACACCGGTACCGTCCATGATGTCCAGATCTATGATGTCCCCAGTAGTGCACTCCAACAGAGTTTTCAACGTCTCTCTTGTAACGGATATGCTGAGGTGTGCCCTACCTACAGGAACAAGTACGTTATAATCCGGGAAGGTTAGCTCCCTTTCCATGGGAACAACATTTGACGTCTTGCTACTGTTTAGCTGGGCCACAGCTTTAGCTGCGATTACTCGAAGGTCTTCAGTCCCGTTGCACTTTGCCTTGAGCAAATCTTGAGCATAGATCAGAACAGGTTCCTCATCCTGGCCTGTCTCCATCTCAATAGGGTGCATTGCGACAAGGCTGTTGGTGCATGCAACGATGCTTCCATGCCCTATACATACACAAGCCAAGACCTTTCTTAGCCCCACATTCCGGGGTTTTTCTGCAGCCTTGGCAATTGCCCGGGCTGCTGCACTCAGTGTGCATTTCATTTCGCACCTTCTTTCAGCTCACCAAAGTTCCTCTTTCGCAAAAGACGTAGCCCGCCATGGTCAGCTCATATTCAACACTGTCGCGATGATCCTCAAGATCACCGGCCCACCTTTCAGGAAACTCTCCGGAGACGTCCCGGAAATGCTCCTGAACAGCCTTGTCCTGCGCCCTACGGCTCAGACTATCAAAGTAGAACTCTCCCTTACCCAGCGGCTTTCTGACCATCGCTAATCCAATCCCAGGGCTTTGCCCCATGCCTTGGTTTTCTTCGTAGCCTCCCATCGGGCTGCCCTTTCTCTCAACCAGTCACAAGCACCCATGAACTCCAGTCCTTCCGCAGTGATAAAGATAGCTACAGCCCCGAAATACCCGGGGTCCCAGTTACCATGGCCATAACAGACTTCAAATCGGAAGCTGATTCCCGGAGAGTAGGTTTCTAGAAAGTGAGACAAAACAACTGCGACTTTCTCTGGGTTTCCATGGCGCTCCGAGTGCAGGACAAGGCGGTCTGGTTTCACGATAACATCACATACAGGGGGCTCCTCTCCCTCTACGACGTCCCGAAGTTTCTGTTGGAGCCAGCGAGACTGGTCTTCATTGCAGCATACTTCTTGCATGAACCGTGCGTAATCTGCCATTTGCTACTCCTCTCTGCAGTCGTTCGGACATACCCATCTGTTATCTGTGAGCTTTCGGGGGTCCCCACAAACAGGGCATAGTTTCAGGAAGTCAGGGATATCCTTTAGGTGAAATCCTGTCAACATCAGGATATTGACATCTGCTGATGACGCTACGACATCTGAGAATTCTTCTTGAACAATGGCTCTTGAGAGGTTAGCAAGTAGCGTGTCTCTGGCCCGCCTCACCATTGTAGGATCGTCCAAATCAACTACGTATCCACAGTCGACAAACACTTTGCCTAATCTCATGGTTTCTACCCTTTTCCTTTGAGTTTGAATCCCAGTGCCGTAACGGTGACACCAAACAGGAAGCTCAAGACGTCCAAGTCGAAATGCCAGTTAAGGCTGAAATCAATGGCTTTCATCATCATTGCTCCTTGCCGCGTCGGATGTTCTGTATGTGACTTTCGTTCTTTGACATCAACCATCGACACATTCGTATATTTCACCTCCCAATTATTCGGGCTCCTCGTCTACCCAATCCCCCACGTCTTCCATGAATATGGTGACCCCTTTGGTGTCCCCTTGCCCTTTGAGACCTCCAGCCTCAATCCATCCGTTGACCTTTTCAGGGGTTCGCCAACATTTGGCTGGAGCACAGTTGTATACGAACTTGGTGATGTCTCTCAGGTCCCGTAGGTTGTCCGAGTCTGCCCGGGTCACAGCTTCCAGCAAATCGTTGCGCAAAACGGCCTGGAGAAAGTCTCCAGGACGCGTGCCGTTGACTACGAACTGAATGATCCCTTGCTTCGTGCTAATCTTCACTTGTAGTGTCCTCCACTTCTACTCCGTTTGGGGAAACTTCCCAACCCTCAGTGCTTACGCCTCCCACACCTAGGGCTTCTTCAGCATTCAAGGCCATAACGTCTTTGATCCAGACCCTTCTCAAACGGAAGGTTCGGGATACTGTCGCAGCCAAGACCTCTACTCCGCACTGACTGCAGTAGATCTTCTTATGATTGTGGGGAAAGTAGCCCCAGACATGATCGCCACCACTTTCGGAACAAGGACCCCTCAAACTTGGCACATCTAAACCACTCATGAACATAACCTCCTGGACATACGTATCCCTAAGTAAAAATCTAGGGACCCCATCAAACCTCTCCGTTCTTGGAGCCTTTGGTCACTCCCACCAAATCGCTCCCGCATGACGCATTATATATCAGGTTCCTGTAAGGAAAAACTGCCCTAAACTACCCAGATTCACCAGAAATTCGGGGCCCTTATTGAATCACGGCCCTATACGTGACCGTCCCTTTTCGGTTGTAATCCTGGTGAGCCAAGCGAACTTGGTAATCCTCATCAAAGATCATAAGGGTTGGGCTCTTCCACCTCCGAGCTCTCAGATAGTGCTGAGTATCATCAGTGAGATGACCGTCCTTCCACATGGGCTTTTTGATTAGATCTTGACCCGCCTGATTCAGAACCTTTTTCACCCAGTGAAGCAAGGTTGACTCGGTCTTTGCTCGAAGATCACCCGCCTCGCGGGTGACGACACAGCTTCCCTTTTCAACATTCAGTTCCACTTTCATATTTCACCTTCACCATCCTGGGGCCACATTGAGCCCAGTAAACAGTCGCCACAAACCCCGACGTTCAATCTTCTTGGCCATATCTGTGGTTATTCCCAAGTTTTCGGCTATTTCCCTTCGGGGTAGCGGGCGGCCTCCTGTGATACCAAAGCGAAGTTCGATAACCCTTTGTTCCGTATCGGGATACGTCTGGAGCAGTGCCTTGATCCGGGTCTGCCTGGACTCTCTCAACATTCCCAACTCGGCCTGCTCATCCGTACTCAAATGATCACCTGTATCTGTATCCACAGACGCCAAAGCTTGTTCACGGGTCTCCACAGCTTTCTCCCGATCCCGCATCCCAGCTTCTCTCCCTTTAAGAGCCCGGGACCTGCTTTCTGTTCCTGATGTTCGCTGAGTAAGCGCGCGATCCCGGGCGCCCACGTCGCGCTCTGCCTGAGCAGCCCACTTTTCCCTCTCCGATACTTTCTCCTCTCGGGCCTCTACAGTGTGCTCTCGCTCATCTAGACCCGTGCGCCACTGCTCCATGCGCTTGGCTCCCTCAGCTTGCCAGACTTCGTTCCAGAGCTTCCAGGTCTCGAAATCAAAATGCCCTGGGTATGCCTCATTGAATTCGCGGTATGCAAGTCTATCAGGGTCGTCAACCTGCAGAGACACTGGTGTTTTGCCGCTACGGTAATCTTGTAGCGCATTCAGCACCTCTCGCAATGACTCCAGTTCTACCCGGGATTTGCTTCGGAGCGCTGGTGGCCTTGCCTCCAAAGTCGCCAGTCTTCCACTTAAATAATCGAAGGCGTCCATGCTTTACCTCACTTTCTATTCTGACGCTTTCTATATCGAGCCCCGCTTAGATCGGGGTCCCGATGCTCCACACGATAATGAATCCGATAGGTTGTCGCCTGCAAGGGCGCACCACATACGGGGCAATCAGCTTTGTCGAGCCGAATCTCCCGGCTCCAGGTCCAGCGAACCTTGCATTCGACACACTTAGCTTGTTTCGCCATGCTTTGCCAACAACCTTCTGGCTTCGGCCAAATCACGCTCTCTTCCCGCAACCAACCACTTATTCCTCAGGTTTGGGGCATACTGGGCCCCGATACGGATCATCTCTCCATTGACATCTCTGTAGTCGTTCTGTGCCCACCTCGTTCCCCCGTATTCGGCGCTTTGTGGAATTATACCGCTACCGTGATCGTCAAATTGAGATATGAACCGGAGACTTGCTTCTGCATCAGCGAAGTAGGTTTTGTAGAACCTTCCCAAATCGTAGTGAGCAATGAAGCAACAGTGATAGATCAGGTGGTGGTACAACCTTCGGGTGAAGTGTTTCAAATCACATTCATTCTTCAGAAACGTCTCCCACTGTTTCAACACCAACCCTTTGTCTTTGGCTGACATGAATTCCGTATCCGTCATCTCTTTAGTCATCGGTGAACCTCCGTACATACAAAGTCTCGCAGAATCGGCAGTAGAGATCGTCTCCGCTTTCACCTAGATCAGATAGTTCAGGGCCACACTTATCACACCATCCTAAGCGGAGATCCTCCCACGTCTCGAACTTAGGGACCTCTACAATCGTTTTTGCCATTGGCTCGTATCCTCGAGCGCTCCAAAGCTTTGGAGCATCCCTCTCAGCTCCTCGCGAAGTTCATACATTTCTCCGACAGGTTGGAACCGATCCATCCTATTGAGAAGCCGTACTCCAAAGTCAGTCAACTGATCTTCACGAGTTGCCACGGTTACAAAAGCCTTCATGGAATACTGGGCACATTTACAATCGCTGTGGGTACAGGCGCCCCCACGGCCTTCCTCCCCATAGCTATGGTCACTCTTCAAATGGCCACAAACGCATCGGTGCCCTACTACAACTCTGTTCAAAGGTTGGTCCACATCCACGGTCTTCATTGTTCATCTCCTCCCGACACTTGTTCAAAACCAAATCCCCCAACACTTCCTATTCCTTCAGCGTCGACTACGGAGTATTGGGCCCCTGTCACTGTCCCGATGACCCACCACTGACCGTGTTCGAAATGAGCCGTGACCACACCCTCACCAAAACAAGACCGGGCGGCGTCCATGACTTCTTCCCTTCTATCGGGGTCCTCGCACTTCAGCAATTGAGGGGCAAGATTGCCCCCGATGCTCAACATCCGCCCAAGCTCGCCACAGGCTTCGTGCCCAATACCGCCTTCGTTGTAATCAGGCGCATCGTCTTCCGCGTTCCTGGCCATCTCCAACATGGCCTCTCGTGACCGCATCATCACGTCCTCACATTGTTTGACCCAACTCAACAGATCTCTGACGCAGGCAACCGGAATCGTTGGTCCCTGCTCCATGTGCGCCCTAAGCTTGTGTCTTTGGCTCTCGGTAAACTGGTACACGTCACTTCCCCTTTCCATCCCCTTGGGCAACTTTGGTTATCTCAGAATTATGGACCCATTGGGATGTCTCAAGATCCCAGATCCATGTAAACCCTGAATTCATCATCCGGTCGCTGATTGTCTGGTGTGCCTCCACAATGTCGGCAGGCAACGACCCCATGAACCCGTGAACAATATTGCAGGGAGTCTGGCTCTTATAGCCACCGTCCTGGATCATTTCCAACAAGTTTATGGGATAAGCCCTGCAGGTCAGGGGCCTTCGTTCATACACAGTACAAAGATTGTCAGGACTCAAAAGAGGACATCTCTCCGTATCAACCTGGTAGGATACAGGGCGGATCTTCGGGGCTTTGCCCCGGCCCCAATAAGGTTTGATGTAATCAGCTCCTGCCGGAAACAGAGATACTTCGCCAGGAAAAAGCAAGATCCCTGTGACCATTTTCAGTTTTCCCCCGGGACCTTCAATTTCTATCGGAGACCGAGATGTCTTACAACACCACCCGCAGCAGACACATTTTCCTGACGATACCATCATTACGACCCCCAATACTTGTCAAGCTGCTGCTGGTGTTCCGATAAAGCCTCCGGTGCAACTAACAGTCCTTTGGAGCTCAGATATGCCATCAACTCTTTAGCTGGGTTTGTATAGGAGTAGGTAACGTGAATCCCATGGCGGTCAAAGTATCCTATTCTGCTCCCACCCCATGTGATCTCTACGTGTTGTCCGTGCTCCACAGCTTTCCAGGCAGACCCCATCTTGTTAACAGCCCGTTCGACTTTGCCGTAGGTACTAACCTGGATCCAGTCTTGCTTTTGCATCTTGCGCAACAGCCCTAACGTCTCTATAGCAGCAGCTGCCCCTTCTTGGTGCCGTGCTATTTCTGCTTTCACCTGCACAACCATCGCATCAATCTTGGCTCGCTCCCCCCGATTCATGACTCCCCATCCCCTGCTACGTCCGCCCGGAACCCCACCTTCTCCGGCTTC
>Ga0233410_10000447_pt1 | contig 12948 bp, 3 predicted proteins | sample Na_anoxic_1_MG_FD_179869 | JGI IMG/M metagenome (GOLD analysis project Ga0233410, IMG submission 179869) | Seawater microbial communities from Saanich Inlet, British Columbia, Canada - Na_anoxic_1_MG | ecosystem: Environmental > Aquatic > Marine > Inlet | place: Canada: British Columbia...
GTATACACCCTTGGACTTGTGCGGCGATAGTTCCATTTCCGAGATAATGAAATCCGGTAGTACACCGGTGTTCATCACGTACCGGTAGACATCCTCCATTGATTCCCATTCACCGTTCACATTAGAACGCAGGTATTTGATGTCACGTGCTTTCCGTAGTGTACGGAACCCGTGCATGATCATGGTATTCAAAGTACCACCGTAAAGGTTCGCCATGCTACTCTTAGGATGCGCTAATAGCGTTATCAGCGAGTACCTGGCTTCCAGATTAGACCATCTGGCCAACGTACTATAGTCCACCTTCTTAAGTGCACGCTCTATTTCAGTATGGCCAGCAAGACCAAGCTTCTCCTTGATCTTCTGTACCCTGTTACGAACATGATTGTCAGCAGTACCGGAGTATAGTGTCCCTTTAAGCTTCATACCGGGATTCTTTAACAACCGTTCCGGGATAACTGCGGGGTAGCCGAGTGCATCATTAGCGTACAAGCCCCAGAAGTTCTTCCAGTTCTTAATATGCTCCTTATGCTTCTTCCCCCACTTAGCAGTAGCGTCGGTTTCAAACTTCTCCAGAGCGTGACGTGATAGGAGTTCTGCAGCCTGCCGTTGAAAGGTACGGTGGAAGGAATCAGTGTATGACTCCAAGCCACGGATAGAATAGTCCCATCCAGGCACATGACCTGTACGACCCTTCATACTACCAAAGCTATGTGTAGGCATATTAAGCCAGCCGAGGCCGTCGTCAGGTCTGGGCTTCAGTTTACCCTGCGCCTTTAACGCCTTAGCCTGATCGAACGCTTCCCATTCACCGGGTGCGTATACATCCTGTGAACCGATATCGAACATATGACTCATGACGAGTTTATTGATAAGCTCCTGCGTCTTCTCAATACCGATCTCTTGTTCACGTGCTTTGATCTCGCTGAATATTTCCTTCATTGCCCGGGTGGATTCAGCCCTATCAACAAGAATATGTGGATAGAACGACTCCTTCGGTCTGGTTGGGAAACCACGTTCAATAGGTTCCCATAGCTTTTCCAGTTCATAGAAGATAGATTGCACTAACTGTGGATCGTTGATGTTGTACTTCTCTAACATCTTCAACTGCATGTTCAGCGTAGCTATCCTAAACCCGTTAACACCAAGTTCTTTAGGTGGCCCCAGGTTCTCAAGTGCACGCTTCTCCATGGCGGCATTAAGCTTATCCACATCAATATTGTGTGTACGTAATGTCTTGGTTCTGGATTGTCCAGACGGCTCAGTGTAAGTGACTTTATGCTCGAGTTCGGGTTTATCGCTATTAACGTAATCCATCAAGAACCCTCTGTCACCACGGATAAGTTCAGGGAACTGGTGGAGATAGTCCACAACAATCTTCTGGGTCATACTAACTAATTCCTTACCGGTGACTTCCTTCACGGTACCGTCAGTCCAAGTTAGATGGAAGGTCTTGTCACTCCACTTGTTGTAGTCAGTCTCAGATACAGCCTTAGCGTAACGTTTCTGGTATGTCTCTCTTGCACGATGCGCTTCACCCGGGAAGCCAATACCATCACCAGGCTTTACACCCAGTTCCATCTGGGTAGTAGCTACACGAAACACACCTTCACCATCAACACCTTCATTACTTAGGAAGAACAGTTTATCGTGCAGTTCAGCCTTATCCTTATTGGCAGCAGCTTCAGCCCACTGGTACATATGATCGGTCTGTGTCTGGATCTTATGTCCCACAGAGATTGGGATACTCACATGTCCCTTAACGAATTTACCATCCTTGAGATACCATCCCTCCCTTGATTCAAAATCACCAGCCCATGTCATCATTCTATCAGCTACACGACCCGGGAACATATAGTGATACCAATAACTCAATCCTTTAGGTTCAGCGTTATTGATGCTTTCCATCTTCCGATTGAAGTTCTCAATATCATGCAGGTTCATATCAGCCCAATCCTTCTGGGAGATACCCCGGGTGATAGAGTCAAGGTCTTGTAATGCCTTGTCAGGTAACCGCTCTATGATACTCTGGAACTTGGTTAAGGTTGCGCCATGTTCCGGGGTCATAACAGAGGTGATCTTCTCAAGGGATGAAGCGTTAAGATCCACTCTTGGTCTGGTTAAGCTGAAATCTTTCAATTCCTTCTCTGATGGGAAGCCTGCAACAGTTACAAAGTCCATTGGTTCATCCATATCAGCGATAATACGCTCTTCGAATGACCGTGGTGTTTCCTTCTTTTCTTTTGCAGTACGTTCCGGGATACTTGCATTAAATAGTTCGTCAAGTCTACGTAGGTGTTCAGCTACACTCTTATCACTTACCGACTGCAGCTGTAAGCCCATACGGGAGTGCGCTGTCTTTGCACCATCCTTGAATAGTTGCCCTATCCCCTTCTGGTCACCTGGCACCTGTCGTGCCGCTAATGTACCGTACAACCCCTGTAGCTTACTGGCAGCTTCGTTGTGTACAAACGGTGATAGGAGGACAGCGTCCAGTAGGTCACGTTCAGCTTCAGTACCAAGTGACTTCTTATACGCATCAATTTCAAGATCAATTTCATACCGTACCTGATCACGACTACGCATATTGCCAGAGAACTCTTCGCCCCATACGGCAGCAGCAGTTACGATATCAGCAGATGAGCTTGCTTCCTCTACACCCCGGCTATACTTCTCTTTGAAGTAGTAACCCGCCCGAACAACAGGCTTGGCAACTTCAGGTGCAAGTTCATCCAGTGGTCTACGTATATGCAATACAGAAGCCATATGTGTCATATCGTTCAACACCAGAGCTTCAGCTTTTTCAATGAACTGGTCAACGTCAGCCAGTCGTTTAGGTTTCTTAGAGCTTCGTTGGTATGCCATCTTAAAGTCTAACTCTGCCTGCGGGAAGTCTTTCAACTTCATTCTGGTACCGTCACGTGTTTCCATAACGGTATTCTTCTTATGCTCATACCATAGGTCTGCAAACTTCTCACCACTCTCTACATGTGCATGCCGTACATCACGATCATAGAGTCTGTTACGGTAGATGAACTTAACAAGTTCTGCAGTTGGGAACTGGCTACTCATATCGCCAATCTGCAACTTGGTGTTACCGACAATATTCTTTATATCGTCACGACTGGCTATGAGATCATTGTAGAGTTTGTAGGTAGAGAACAACCGTACTGGATCTGCATGATGGAAGATGTTACTTGATAGATCATACTTCAGGAAGTGTTCAGCAGCTTTCTGCATAGCAGACTGAGAACCTTCACGTGTACCTTCAACGGCACTTGTAAGGCCGCTATAGACCTCATCAGGCCCCCACTGACGGTTCCTGTAATAGTTACGTCCGTACATGAACTTATTGATATCACGAAAGTTCTGGTAGACATGGTTCTTTTTAAGTGCCTTACCCAACTCACCAATGTTCTTAGTGTTGATGTCAACCTTTTCCACTGGTTTGAACATGGAGTAGAAGTACAGACCACTGAATACATCAGGTGCACGTAGCCCGGACTCATTCATTGGATCTGATGGGAACGCTACACCCGCCCTGGAGAGTAACCTGGAGAACTCCAGTTCACTTGGATCACGTGGTTCAAACCTTACATCCTTACCACCAAACCCTTCTACCACAATTGAAGGATCACGTCCTTTTATAACCTCACCATTCTTATCAACGAAGTCACCCTTCTCAAGTAACGACCGTCTACTATTGAACATCATCAGTTCAGACTGTCGTGTAGTCATATGCGCACCCAGGTTATCACGACCTGCAGCTGCATTGAAGCTCATTAGTGATCGATGGAAGGGGCTGTATCTCGCCAACGGGAGACGCATAAGTGCATCACGCTTACTAGGTGAATTAGTGAATGTAAGTAAGTCCTGCATACTCTGACCGGAGAACTCACCAAACCCTTTAGGCGCTATTGCCTGCTTGGGATCGGTAGGTACGCCACCCTTACCAGCGAACTCGGCCTTATTAGCGTCGTAGAAGTCACGCCATGATTTCTTGGTACCAAAGTAGATATTGGCCTTATCACCGTCAAGATCAGCACCGTCCATAGCTTCCATAGCGTTACCATGGAGTAGGATATCATAGCCCCGTCTACCAGTGAACCCACCAAACTTCACTATCCGTACACCACCTGCAGCTGATAACGGTACACGTACAGCCATACCGGTAAGAAACTCTTCCAGTTCCGCCTTTAGCCTTGGATCCTTCTCCGTCTTAGATAGTTCCCACAACTTACCAAGCTTCACGAACTTACGATTGAAGCCAGTAAGCTCGCTCACATCCATCATCTTCTCTTTGAAGTTATTGCCAAGATAGAACAAGTTCTCGTTGAACTCCAGATCGGGGTGTAGCTTCTGTAGACCGATATCATAACCCTTCATCATACCAGATAGACTATTGGGCATCTCAGGTCTAAGTATGCGGTCAGTCACATAGCTACGTAATGCCAGGTTGCGCCAGGTACGGATATCCTTATGATAGATAGATACCAGGTTAGTAGCTTCGCTATTATCCATGATCCGTTCAGATACATTCACCATCTCGTCAAGGTTGCGTAGCATATTAGCAGCCTGCTCAGGTGAAGTAGCACCTTCTTCATGATCCTTCACGATACTATTACGTAGTTTTTTTAATAACGACCTTAACATAACAGCAGCGACCTGATTGTTGTTGGAATTAGCAGCGCTAACCACCTCCCCTAACTCAACCTCACTGTCCCTTTCCGTTATTTTGACTAGATCCTCTACCTTCATATCACCTTCAAACCACTTCTTGAACTTAGCAGTAGTTTCAGGGTTGCCACCAATACCACGTAGCATACTGGTGGTGGAAATATCTTCAAGCACAGATTCGGTTATGTCTTTACCGTTGTTGTCGTATACGCGCCCTTTACCATACTGTGTAAGTACAGTAAGCATCTGTTTAGCTAGGGCAACGTTCTCCATGTTGTGTGGTGTAGTCTTCACACCGTAGATCTGATGGACAGCTTCAGAGGGCATACTGTACACAAGTTCCCGTGGTGGTGCTTTATCAGCCCACAGACCGTTACTACCAATAGGGATATCGTACAGGTTACGTAAACCGTATTGTTTAGCAGCAGATTCAGGTATAATCATATGGATGTTGTGTTTGAACATCCACTCGGATAACTCCCCTGCATCGGAGAACTTGAATTTCCCCAACAGGGTACCGAACTTCTTACCATTTCTATCTGGTGTACGGTCTACAATGAAGCTCTTATTGACAGAGCTATTAGCCCACCCTAGCCCTATGAAGCTATTCAATGCGTCCACCACATCGGTACGTGTAAGTATCTCGCCATCACTACCCTGGAGCATAGTAGACGCTGCACGTATCATATCCCTTATCTTAGGTGGTAGTGAATCAAGATCACGTGTGAGTAGGTAGTTGAACCTACCGTCGGGTGCGTCTTCTACATGTTCCCTGGTATGTCTACTACTCTGTTTGTAACCAGTGTTATGGTTGATACCGTCACGCTTGTTCTCATCCTTCAGGCTCTTAACCCAGTTACCCTCCTGAAGACCTACAACGTTCTTCAAGAAGTCAATTGTTTCCATATCACCAGCAAGTCCCTGCTTCCAGAGTAATAGGTTGTACGCTTCCCTATCGAACAATTCACGCGCATCACGTCGGATTTCAGTGAGCTTTTCTTTAGGAGCACCTTCCGGTGCCATTTTAACTACTTCTTTCACATAATCTTCACGCAATGCACGTAAATCATTCGTGCTCTCGCCAGAGAGTTCAATAGCCTGTTTGAGTTTCTTCCGTATAGTAGCGTTCTTTAATGTTTCAGCTTTTGGGTGTTCCTTTATGAAGTAGAACCTACCCTTATCACTCCTACCGCCAAAGTATATATACCCCTCTTTGGCCATAGCTTGCCGAATACTGTTAAGTGGGCTACCGTAACCGGCAGTATCACCTTCATATCGCTGTAGTGTAATAGTCTCGTTACGCCCTGTACGTGAGTTCTTCCGTTCAAGACCATCGATGATTCGTATACCATGTTCACCGGGCTTACCAGTAACCTCAGTATACACATCCATTATCTCTTTCGGCCCTTCATACTCCAACAGCTTACTATAAACCAGCTTATGCTGATCTATGTTGTAAGTCAAGCGTATATGCTTAACACCCTGTGATTCCCTGATAAGCTTCAGTCTAATAGCACCACGCAATTCATCACCCACAGGTTTATCACTGGCAGTTTCTAGTCTCTCCACAATAGCAGTCTCGTCAACGTAGGTATCCTTAGCTTCACGTAACGTTCTCACCTGTTCATTGAGTAGCCGATCTATCTCAAAGCCAACCTCATTAGCTTTCAGGGGATCCACACCCTCCATATGTCTACGTGTAACATACTTCGACCATCTACCACTAACGTTGTTCTCCGGGATAGCACCCATATCACCATCTGCCATCTGCGCAGTAGCGTCATTTAATGATTCTGACGCTGGCTGTTCAGCCAATCTGTCTACGGGACGTTTTAAGATGCCTGACGCGTCGCTGACGGGCTTTTCTGGTCTTCCCTGCACATTACCCCTATTTGGGGCTTCAAGGGCGTCAGCGGCCTGTTTCAACGTTAAAAGACCCATAGCGTCCTGAGTCTTGTTTACGACGTTGTATACAGCCTCCTGACCTGCACCTGTCATCTCTTCACTTTTATGGACTCCTATACCGGTAGAACGCTTGGTGAGGATAGGTGTATCTTCAATTGTCCACATCTTATGCTCTACATCCCAACGGTTCCAGGTATTAGTCTCCATATCAAATACGTGTATGTTGTTCATACCACGTTGCTTGGCCAGTTCGATAGTTACAGCAGTACCACCCTTGACAACGTTACCATCTTTACCTATCCGGGTAGTAGCGAATACACCATCACTATCAGCTACTTCATAGTAGTTACGCACAAATAGGTTACGTACATAGTCAGTACCGTAGTTATCTAAACTCATACCAACGTTCTTCATGGCCTTTCTAACATGTGGCTCTGCTACTGCAAGTTCAGCTGGTGTATGGACAACCCTGTTCTTACCTACACCATGACTGGCATGACCCTGGAAACTATGTGACACTACACCAATACCAGCATCACCAGCGTACTGTTCCCATAATGTATCTGCAGTATCAGCACCACCACTATGTAGGGTGAAGTCCTTCAAGGCTTTCTCGTTGGACTCTTCCCGGGTAGCACGCATAGCTTCAGCTTCCGTCTCAGCTTCACGTAACGCTTCTTCGGAAGTAACACCGGCTTTCGTAAGAATATCAATATCGGTTTCAAGGTTATTGATCTTGTTCTTCAAAACATCCATAAACCGGAATGTACCTGTGTGGTCTAGGGTAACACCGTACCAACCAGCCACTTCGTCCATGACACCCTTCTGTACTTCAGGCGCAAGCTTGTCAAAACCTTCAGCTTTGGTAACGTCAATACGTGGCCCTTCGTACTTCTTATTGCCAGTGAGAAACTCGCCAAGGAACTTGTTACGGTTCTTACCAGTTACAGATACTTCATTGGCACCGAACCATGCACCTAAGATATATTCGTATACCTGTTCCGGTACGGGTCTACCAGTTACAGTTGCAGGGATACCAGTGACAGTAGAACCAAACAATGCCTTGAACACCTTATCCTGCTTCTGTGCACCTGTAAGCGGTATCTTACCAGCTGCATTACGCTTAATAGTAGGGATACCACCACGACTGAAGAAGGGGATGTTAGCGATACCCTTATAAGCGCCGCCAAGCATTGCGCCATGTTTGAAACCTGTAGCCATTTCACCAGGCCCACCTTGCCAACTACTGACAGCAGAGGCTAGACCTAATCTGGTTGCACCTTCAGCTACATCAAGAAGCTTGGGCGATAACATGAAGTTACGTGCGGCTCCTGCAGCAGCAGCTTTACCAGCTTGCGCCATACCAAACTTGGAACCCACACCCTTCATGATCTTATCAGCAGCCCACAACGGTACAGACTTACCACGTAAAGCCCTTAAACCACCAGCGAACTTACCCTTACCAAAGGCAGGGAACATACCACCAAAGCCCATCACATTACCAATACTATAGGCGATAGCTTCAGCTGAATTGTGTGGTTCGAAGTCGGTGCGTAGGGTACTAGCACCTGTGAAAAAGCCGGATCCCGCAGCGGCTATTGTACGCCTTGCAGAGAACCCGGTATCTAATCTTTCCGGCATTTCACCAGAAGTATAAAACTCTGCATGATCTAAGATGGTTTGGGAGAACTCATCAGAGAATGCGGTAGGACGTGCTTGAATGTCCCGTAGTGTCTTTTCAACAAAGTCACGTGAATATGTGATTGACATATTGACCCTTCGGCAGTTTGGTTATTGACGTTTATCCCATCGTGCTTTTTCGGGTGGTTACTAATAACTACTAATCATTTCGGTTAGTAATTGTTTCAGTCTATCTTTCCCAATTTTAGCAAGATCACCTGATTTTTGTGTTAACCAATTTGGTAATTGATCATAAAATCCCATTAATAAATCATCCCGAGATATCTGATCCCCAGTTCTATCGGCAAGCTCTCTTTGTATAGTATTCAGGCCGCGTTCAAGTACTGACTTTTCACCAGCGGTGGGTTTGGGCCAGTCATACGGGGCGCCATCCTGTGCAAATCGTCTATTCCTACGTATCGCGCCCGCAACGTTATTACGGTTCACTAGTGCTTCGCCGGGGGTTAGTTTAGGCGCTCCCGGAAGAGTATTTCCTTCATGGACTATTTGGTTAACAGCAGCTTTAACTTCGCTAGGTGTAGCATCCAATTCTTTCGCAGCCCTTCGTATTTCTGGTGATGCGCCTTTCGCTGTTGTTTTGACAACAGGCGGTCTAGCAATAGTAGGTCTTGCCGTCTTGGGAACAGACGACGTGGGTATTTGTGTCTTAAATAAGGGTAATCCTTCGACACTTGTCGTCTGTACTGTAGTAGTAGGGGCTGTAGTTGGCGCACCAGTAGAGACAGGGCGACGTACAACACCCTGGCTAACATTACCCCTCTGCGGGATAGAGCGTCCCACAACACCACGGGAACTAGTCGTAGATGGGCTAGTTGGGTTAAAATTAACCCTTCCTGACGGAGTGTTAAACCATCGTCCCCCGATGGGCATATCACCACCGAATCGACCAAAGAAATTAGCCGAACCCTGCTGCTGTTGTGATAACCCACGACCAGGAGCAACAAGCCCAGAACGGATAGAACCACCCATAGTGCTCGGGCCACCTGGTATCTGTCCTCTTACTGGTAATGGTTTACCGAAGCTCTGATGCACAAGTGCGTTAGGCCCCCTGTGTGGTGTCCAGCCACGTTCACCCATATCTTGTACAATACGGTCAAGGTGCTTATTTGTAGGCATACGAACCGGTTGACCAGCACTTCTTGGTACCCGTGTCTTAGGGATATGTACCGGGAAGTTACCGGATCCACCTGTACCACCAAACCGTTGCATATCTCCTGCCAGGTTCTTCGGTAGTCCAACGCTACCCTGACCAAAAGCACGTGCAGCTGGAGCACCACCCCACATATTACCAATAGGATTGCCAGGTGCAGCCACTTCATCAAACTGTGACATGATACCCTTCACGATATCATCTTGTGAAGTACCACCTACCTTGAAGCCACGTGTGTCAGTAACACCCTTACGGGCAGTAGCCCAAGCCTGACTAAACGCACTCTTGAACTTCAATGCTTCTGCAGCTTTCTTTACATCTGCAGCAGTATCACCAGCTTTCGCTAATACCTGTGCCTGCTTTACGGCCTTATTAGCAGCACCAACGGCTCTTAGGGCACGGGCACCACTTCTAGCACCAGTAGCAGCCAATGCACCGGGCATGACCTTAGCAGCACCCTTAACACCCATAGCAGCTAAACCCATAGGGGCAACCATACCAGCTACACCACCTGTGATACTGCCGGCCATACCAGCAGTACGTTCACCCTTACTGGTACTAAGGTTATCCTTATCGAATAATCCGCGGAATGAAGCGTTACCAGTGAACATTGGTACGACTGTCAGAGCATCCAGGAGTTCGCCAAAGAACGCACCGGTCTTATCACCGCCACGGGTTATATCATTGCGCATACCCAACTGGGACAACATGTACGCCACATTGTCGTAGTCTTCTTGTTTGTAGTTACCTGGGTTCTCTGCAATATCCATTAATTGCTGTGCCCACAAACCCTTTATCTGCTCTTCAGCAGTACCGGGCTGTGCTGTCATACGTCTGGAAATATTACCCATGATTACCTCTATTGAAACTCGCCAAACAAACGCATCTCGACATCCCCACCACCAGCAGCACCACCGCCATACCCGTCACCACCGAACTCTTCCATTAACGAATTAGTGGTGGACAATGGTAAGAGTTGGCTTTGTGACTTCAAACCGCGCATAGCAAGATAGTCCAAACTGTTATCGCCCCTGTAACCCATCCGTTCACCAAGCCAGAGATTCAAAGCACGACTCCTACCCTCCGCATTGGTATTACGGTATGTCTTATTATGTTCGAATCTAGTAACGATATCGTCTAGTTCAGCTATGTACTGAGGGTTACCACTCTCCACACCGTCCAATAACTTCTGACGTTTGATGTTGCTTTGCATCGCTGTAAACTCTGGTAACTCTTGACCGAACATAGCATGTAGATCCGGCTCACTAGACACCTCACCATCGGTGACAAGGTTGTGTAGTTCGCGCTGTTGCATAAGCCCCCTGATAGCCTGCTGCCCATCCGGAGCCATGCGCATAACAATAGACTCCATCGTGTTCTCAAACTGATCAATGTCACTTTGGCTGTAACCCGAAAGATCTGTCTCCCGCCTAATACGCGCCATAGCCCAGTCTTTATATGCAGCAGGGTCACTAAGTACCGCAAGTGGCGCATCTGGAGTATTTAGACCGTAGACGGCATCCTGCGCCTGCACCATATCCTCTTGCATCATATCAGCAAACGCCGTAGACATACCAGCCTGATCAACGTTAGTAAACAACTCATTAACGTAACTGTCACGTTGCCATGGTGAAACATCACCAAACATAGGATTAGTCTCTACATCATCAAGTAAGAACTCCCTGAACAGACCCGGGGCATTCTGCTGTTCTGCTTGCGTAACGTAATCCTGGCTATCATAGAACGCCTGTTGCTGGTTACCCATATACCCGCGCACATCATTAGCCGGATCATCACCCCATCTACGAGCAGCTAATGTACTCATCTCTGTATTGCGATCAGCAAACCCACCAGGTGAACGCTGATTAAACCAGGCGGCACCACCTGGTGTAGCTGGAGAAAAGGGGTCATTCTTAAAGGCAGTGTAACCTTCCACTGGCCCAAGATCGTTTATGTACTGATCACGCAACCGTATACCAGTATCGATCTCACCTTGTGTTTTTAACCCATAATCAACATTACGCTGATGGGAGAGTTCAGCAGACTTCTGGTTCATATCGAACTGTGCCTGCATATTCTGTTGACCAAGCTTATGACGCAAAAGTGTATTAAACAATGCGTCAGAACGCTGTTGGTTACGTGCCATTATATCCATGAAAGCCATAGATTACCTCATCGGATTATTAGGGATTAGGATTATACCAAGTATTCCCGCCGCCGCCTTGCCAAGGCATCGTATGTTGCCAAAAACCATTGTCCTGTCCACCACCAGAGTTGCCTCCAAAACCACCACCGAACAATTGGCTTAACATAGCACCTTGGAATGGACTCTGGCCAGTCATACCACCCATGAAACCCTGGAAACCACTGATAGCGTCATCGCCAACTAGTCCGAGTGCCTCATTCATTGGCCCCGTACCCATCAGACCACCAAGACCACCCATTGCCATACCAGCGACATTACCAGCTAGACCTTGCCAGAACTGCCCCTTGTTCTGCTGATTCTGCATACGCGCATTAGCAATAGTGCTTCCAGCATTGGCGTGATAGTCAGTGATCTTACCGTATGAATTACTTGCACCACCGAGTGCCTGATTCGAGTTACTGCCAGCCTGATTTGCAGCATTCATGAAGCCCAACTGTGCATTGGAAGCACCTATCTGTCCCTGTAGACCAGCCTGCTTCATTCCAGCACCTATACCGAGATTAGCCAGGTAACCCTGATTGAATGCACCAGCGGCATCATTGCGTGACTGCCTACCCATACCAGCAATAGCGGCATTACCAAGCGAGCCACCTTGAGCGGCTGCGTTACGCTGCGCTAACATGGTCTGTGTAGCAAGGCTGTCCTGCGACTGACCACTGATAGCACCACGTAGCATGGTGTTCTGTTGGCTATCCATGTCAAAGAACCCCTGCCCCTGATCGAACATATCAGTAGCCATACCGCTAATATCACCGTAGGCTTGCTGCCCCTGACGTAACATGTCGCGCATAGCACTCATGAACTGGGTAGAGGAACTACCGAACCTCTCGGCTATATCACGTAAAGACTGGAGATCTGCATTAGATCGACTATTGTAAAAGTCACCTCTTACATCTCCAAGATCAGTCTGCCCCATTAAGTCATCTAAGAACGGCATAATTACCTCACTCGACTATTTTGTCTAAACATAAGCTTTTCAATGTAGTATGTCAAGACTAACATCACGTGTTATCCTTTGTCCAAATTTCCCTACTGCCGATGGTGTCTTTTTCAAAGTGGACATCCATATCGTAGATTATAACTTGCCCCCCGTAATCATTTGACGCAGCCGCTATTCTTTCTAAACGACAAATCAATATGGATGATATAGTATGCCCTGTACCATCGATCCCCAATTCAGGCACATCCGCTACTTGGTGCTTTGTATCAGTATCAACCCCAGTATCACACATCCTATTGGCTAAAATTGTATTAGCCGGACGGTCTTTCCCTACATCGACCCAGAAATATTCAAAGTCTATATCAAACTTTT
>Ga0233410_10000453_pt1 | contig 12872 bp, 9 predicted proteins | sample Na_anoxic_1_MG_FD_179869 | JGI IMG/M metagenome (GOLD analysis project Ga0233410, IMG submission 179869) | Seawater microbial communities from Saanich Inlet, British Columbia, Canada - Na_anoxic_1_MG | ecosystem: Environmental > Aquatic > Marine > Inlet | place: Canada: British Columbia...
TCCGGTTATAAATGACCTGAATTCCATACGCCTCGCCAGGAACCAGTTTCACACTTTGCAGGCATTAGCAGAAGCCCGGATCCCGGTTCCCGACACCTTGTTTGTCAACTCACAGAAAGGACTTCAAGAGGCTGTTGAACAATTGAAAGGTTACCCTGTAGTGGTCAAACAAGTCAGTGGCCGACAGGGAAAAGGAGTCATCCTCGTTGAGACGAAACACCATTTAGAGTCAGCGGCCCACGAACACCTCGACAAACGCAAAGGCCTGTTAGTACAGCGATTTATTCCTCCGGTAGGGCGACAGGACGTGCGAGTGCTGATTGTGGGCGGGAAAATAGCCGGAGCCATGGAACTCCGGCCTGAAGAAGGAGATTTCAGGGCCAACTATCATCTGAACAAAGAAAGCCTGCCCAGAAATCTTTCCCCCGAACTGAAAGAAATAGCATTGAAAGCTACAGCCGCTGTTGGTCTTGAAATTGCGGGAGTGGACTTAATTGTTGATAAAAATGACAGGGCCGGCATTATCGAGGTAAACTATTCTCCCGGTTTTAAAGGTATGGAAGCCGCTACCGGCCTGGACATTGCTGCCGAAATTGTGGAATATGTAGTTAGTACGGATAAAAAGAAACAGGATATCAGGAGGAAAAATGTAAAGGAATATGCAAATATCTAACCTTAAATCAATAAAAAGCGGAAAAAAGGTACGTGTGACAGCAACCGTAACCTGGGAAGATTGCAATCAGCCCCAAAAGGATGTCTATATCGAAACGGAAGAACCTTTTGCTAAAGATATCACGTGTAACCCCCATTCATTTCTCGTAGGCTGTCTCATCCCTGCCATGCACTTCGGCGAAAAACGTATTTTTCTGGACAATGAAATATGCCCCGGTCTAAAAGAAGGTCTTAAAACGGTAATGTCCCTGATTAAAGAATGGTCCGGCGACAAATTGAATCCTTTAAATATCGAGGCAAAGACAAGCCCTTCAGTACAATATAGTGATAAACAGCGACAGGCAGGCCTTTTTTTATCTGGTGGTATGGATTCCCTTGCGGCCTTGAGGGCAAACAAACTTGCCTATCCTGAAGAACATCCCGGCTCCATCAAGGATTGTCTCTTTGTCCACGGATTTGATATCGGGGGTGTCATACAGAGGGGCATGAAATACCACGTGTTTGAACGGGCCAAGGCTGCAATGTCTGAGGTGGTAGAGGATACAAATACCAGCCTGATACCCATATACACAAACATTAGGCATTTGTGTGATGAACGGGAACTTTGGCTGGGAAAATTCTTTGGGGCTGTCCTTGCATCTGCGGCACATGCCTTTGCTTCAAGGCTTGATCTGGTATTTATCGCATCATCATATGACACCCCCAATTTGGTGCCCTGCGGGTCCCACCCAATGCTTGACCCGGAGTATTCAAGTTTTGATATGAGAATAAGACATAGAGATCTTGCCTTATCCAGAATGGACAAGCTTCGGTTAGTGGCGGGCTGGGACGTTGCCCTTCAAAACATCAGGGTCTGTCTGGCAAATGTTCAGGACAGGTTAAACTGTGGAAAGTGCGAGAAATGCGTCCGAACCATGCTTGGGCTCCTGGCGATTGGAGCTCTCGACAAAACAGCGGCATTTGTTGAAAATGACGTTTCCCCGGACCTCCTATCCAATTTTAGCATAACGATTAGACACCGTGAACCATTCTACCATGAACTGCTTGAACCTCTAAAGGCCTGCGGCCGTGAAGACCTGGTACGTGTTATTAATAACAAGTTATCTGAAAATATATAAAAGAAATGGAAACTCAGTGATAACTTCAGTAAAGGCTAATTACGAAAGGTGACTATAATGCGTGATACTATATTTCTGCAATTCTATAATAAGACAAAAAGTGCTTATTTTGATCTGTGTAACGGTTTTTCAGACACCTATGATCTGTGTAATAACAAAGGTGATTTTTATTGGACGGAACATGAGATAAACCGTACAAAATGGTACTCGGAGAAGACATACGAAAACAGAGTACTGCCTATCAGTAAAGGGACTGTCTATATCAGTGCTATTTACATGAATCACCTGTATCAATCGTATGTATGGGCAAAAGAATATCCGGATATCAATTTTATAGTAGGGGGCCCAATCGCGGCAGAAAGACATATCGATAAAAGTGGCTGGCATCCTGTTTATTTAAAGGTTGACAATTATGATATACTGCCATCCAATTTGGAAATAACCGGCAGGAGTGTAGAAGACTGGTTCGGGGTTCCAAACTTTTCCGGAAAATGGAAGGTTGATATTCCCGAATTTGTACCGAATGACAGCCGTATTTACTTTTCGTATACATTGGATAACGGATGTTATTGGCGCAAATGTGTATTCTGCAACATTGCTCTTCATGCAAAGGAAGTATTCAGAAAAAGAAAAGACCTGAAGTATGAGTTTGAAGACATGGAACATGATGGACATAAAATAGTGCGTTTAAACACGGGATCTATAACAATAAAGTATATAAAAGAAGTACTGCCTGAACTACCCCGCAGGGATGATATTGAATACCGGCTTTTTATCAGGCCTGCCAAAGCGGAAACCACAGCTTTAAAGGAAGTATTATCGGAGAATGGTGCTAAATTTCCGAAACTAATTTTGGGTTTTGGGATGGAGTTTCCGTCTAATCGTATGTTGAGATATATTGGTAAAGGCTGCAACACAGATGAGGTTTTGGATTTCCTTCATTTATGTTTTGAAAATAAAATACATGCCAATGCAAATTTCATATTAGGTTGGAATAATCTGATTGAAGACGATATCAGAGAACTGGAAATGTTTATGGACAATGTGCCTGAAAATTCTATTACTACATTTCAAATAAGATGGCTTTTAGCTCATCCGCACACGGATATCCACGATAACCACAAAGGAAAGGCTATCAAATTAGGCCCGTTTTATGAAGGCTTTCGTACTGAAATAGATGAAAAACAAATAGGGTTAAACAGAGAAGCAGGCGATATTATTAACCAGTATAGCAGTATCAAGCATTATAAACTCGAGGGTATGGGAAATATTAAAAAGCATTTGGGTATGAATAAGAACTTGCCTGCGTAGGTAACACCTTTTTTTTTATCAATCACAGAGAGGAAGTTATATAAATGAAAAATCACAGGGTCATTATTATTGCAATGGATCAGCCATCTAATTACGATGGCCATTTCAGGAAGAGGATGAATAACCTGATGAGTCGTTCCATCAGACATGCTTCTAGATTTAAGAATATCGATCTGCCCGAAATTCAAAAAGGCGTGAACGAAAATATATCGAAACTCCAATTACGAATGGATGAGAGATATATGGGACTTTTAGATCTAATGAATTATACAAAAAACGGTCGTAGTCTACCTGATATTACCCCGGAGAATGCGGACAAATATTTGACACATTCTGAAATGATTACTCTCAATGGCATATACTTATATCAATATTTAAGCGATAGAGGGTATGATCCGTTAATTATACAAAATTACTCTCTCGCCAATTTATCGGAAATTCTTACAGAAAGACCTCTCGCTGTCTGTATTTCATCCAATTTCATCTATCTCGATGAGATTGCCGAGATGGCCAGCGAGGTGAAAAGGCATAATGCGGCAATACCTGTTATTGCAGGCGGAATGCTGGTTAAAAAGGTCCTCAATACAGGCCCAGACCTCTTCCCGCAGACTCTATCCTGGCTTGCAGGTTTTTATGGCAAGGTAGATGCTTTTGTCATTGAATTTATGGGCGAACAGACCCTGGCCAAACTGCTGGACACATTAAGGCAGGAGGATGACCTTGCCAAGATTCCCAATTTGGCATTCTTTGACAAAGATGGGAAGATGGTTTTCACAAAGCGTGAGCAGGAGAGTTTGAACATGGACCATACTGCCATCGCCTGGGACAGGATTCCCACAGAGTATCTGCGCAAAACATTGCCAGTCACGAGCAGTCGCGGCTGTGTTTACAGATGCCGCTTTTGCACTTGTTGGCGCCTCTGTCCAGAGGTCCATTACAAATCCCTTGAGGTGCTTTGTGATGAATTGAAGAGGATTGAGGGACTGGGTTTCGTAAGGCATATCCGATTCACGGACGACAATTTTACAGGGAACAAAAAACGCCTCAAATCGGTGCTGCAGATGATGATAGATGAGGACTTTGATTTTACCTGGTCCACATATGCCCGGGCCGGCTCGCTAACACCCGAGTTGGTTGAGCTTATGAAGAGGGCCGGATGTGAATTTGTGAATATGGGCATTGAATCAGGCAGTCAAACGATACTTGACAATATGGATAAGCATCTCAAGCGCGGTTTGATAATCGAGGCTATTAAGCGGCTGAATGCTAACGGAATCTATGGAGAGGGTGGGTTTATCTTGGGGTACCCGGGCGAAACATGGGAGACATTCTCTGATACGGTTGATTTGATTAACTCCAGCAAACTTCCTTATTTTCAACCGAATCTGTTCTACTATTCCAAAGATATGTTAGTTAACCAGGACAGGGAGAGGTTCGGTCTCACGGGTCTTGGCATGGCCTGGAAACACAACACCATGGACGCCGCCATGGCTTCTCAACTCATGGTCGAAATGGTTAGGAGTGTAGAACATGGATTTCACGAACCCCAGGTAAGTGCGTGGGAAACCTTCCGGCTTCTGCGGGGAGAAGGATACACACCCGAAGAGATTTATGATCTTTTGCGCCTGAAACGGGCCTTGAGCCTGGCCCTTGAGGCATCCTCTCCAGGCCACGGATTCCCTCCAAAAGTGGAGGAAATCTTAGGAAAATTTGAGGCTGTCTTAAAGACATAGTGTTCCCGGAATTCCGCAACTCTCTAAGAGGATGATTAAAGCTATGTCCTTTGGATATTGATTCTTCACCGTTAAAACAATAAGTTATCATAATAGCAAATGGAGGGAATTATGGGCTATAGCAGAACAAGACTGACAGGGTTCTTTTTGATATTCTTTTGTTTGGTATTGCTACCTTCTGTTTGTATGGGAGGTGAAAAAAGCAAACCCAGGCTGGTCGTTCTTCCACTCATGCCTCAGGAGGGCCAGGCCTACAACGGTATTGGACTGGGAATTCATTTTCTGCTGGGAAATGTTGTGGCTGTCCATACCGGACTTAAAGAGTTCTGGTTTGGCTGGCGTGTAAAAAAAATCTTCCCCGAAAAAGAAATGTTAAAGGCATATTGTCACGGTAAGGCCCCCCGGCTTGATATAGCCAAACTCGGCAAAGAACAGGGCATCCGTTACTGGCTATGGGGCAATTTCCAACAACAGGGAAACAAGATGCAAGTCGCTTTGGTACTGACTGATACAAAAGGAAAACCCAGAGAATGGACAACCGAGCTGACCCTGGATCCGGCCGACCAGCTCATTGGTTTTCGTAAAGGATTCTTTGCCTGGTTGGGTACCTGCGGTCTTCCCTTACCTGACACACAGGCAGCCAGGGCCTTATGGCCTGAGAAGATCTCCCTCAAAGGCCTGGATCTTCTGGGCCGGGATTTGGAGGCATATTATTTTCATTCATCCTGGGGAGATAAAGGCCCGTTTGACCATAAGTTATTTGATTCTGCCGTCTCTGCAGCCCCTTCCTCATACCTGGCTCACGATCTGAAAGGCTGGGTCCGGTACAAAAATAAAGATTATAAGTCTGCCGGGAAATCATTTCAAACCGCAATCAAAATAAACTCATACGGCCTGGGCGCTATTTCCGGACTGATGTGGTGTGGGGTTTATACCGGTGATAAAGAAGAGGCCTTCAAATGGGCTGAGATCAAGGCTGATATTCGAGGGGGAAGCCGTGAAGCGGCCCGGGCCAGTGTAGAAAGACGGATGAAAAAGGCTTTGAAATAAATGATCTTGGACCCAAAGAGATAAGACATTATGATAAAGGAGCGGGAAAATGCATTGTTTGGTGAGATCGCCGTTCAGAAAGGGTTCATATTAAAGAAGCAGCTCCGGAATGCCTTAAAAATCCAATCCTTGGACAATGAAAGAAATAATGAGCACCGGATCATAGGGAGGATTCTCAAGGATGAGGGGTTGATCACCGATGAACAGATATATCAGGTACTGGGCATCCTCCATAAGAAGAACAGTGGACAATAGGTATCCGGTTAAGGACTATAACCGATATATTAACCTGGCAATTAGATAGTCTAACTCCGTCATGCCGGACTTGATCCGGCATCCAGTACCCACCTGGATTCCGGCTTTCGCCGGAATGACAATATTAAGGTATTTAATTGCCGGAGTAATAATGTACTCTATTGCCGCATAAAATGGGGCATCATAATCTCTTTTCAATTCAGATCAACCCCGGCACTTACAGAATTATGTGCTTATCTGGAATCCAGCATAGTGCCCAAAACCTCTGTCGATTCCGGCTGATTCCAGCCTTGGCAGGCATAATAATTTAAAGTATTACATTCACGACTACCCGCAATCCCTTTTCAATTCTAATCAATTCCAACATGGATTATGGCAGACACTAACGATTCATGTGAGTAGAAAGCGGGACAATATCGCCTCGGATCCCTGGAAAACAAAATCCGATCTCTGCTTTTACAACTCACTCCTCGAGGGTCGAGATATCCCCTTCGGGCAGCCCCAATTCCCTTGCCTTCAGCAACCTGCGCATAATCTTTCCGCTCTTTGTCTTGGGAAGTCCGGGGAGAAATTTCATTTTTCTCGGGAAGGCAATCGAGTGGAGCTTCTTTCTGGCAAATCTTCTAATGTCCCGCATGAGTTCCTCTGACTCCTCATAGCCGTCCTTGAGGGAGACAAAGGCCATGATCACCTCCATCGCAATTGGGTCAGGAACTCCTATCACACCTGCTTCTGCAACCGCAGGATGTTCTACCAAAACACTTTCCACCTCGAAGGGTCCGACGAGATGCCCCCCGGTGTTGATCACATCGTCTGCTCTTCCGACAAACCAAAAATAGTCATCCTCGTCCTTGATCGCCTTGTCTCCTGTGATATACCATCCCCCCTTGAACCTCGATTCATAAAGTTCCTGCTTGTTCCAGTAAGTCCTGAACATCGAAGGCCAGCCCGCCCTGAGGGCCAGATGCCCCTCCTCGCCCGGAGGAAGCACCTTTTCGTAATTGTCGTCAAGTATCCCCGGGGTCACTCCCATAAAGGGTCTTCCCATAGATCCTGGTCTGATGTCCTGAATCGGATAATTCGCTATCTGGATACATCCGGTTTCCGTCTGCCACCAGTTGTCATGAAAAGGTATGCCAAAAACCTTCTTTCCCCAGAGTACTGCTTCGGGGTTCAAGGGCTCTCCCACACTGCACAGGTACCTCAGACTGCTTAGATCATGTTTCATCGGCACTTCATCACCGGCCTTCATGAGCATCCTGATAGCCGTAGGAGCCGTGTACCACACATTCACCTTATATTTCTCGATTACCTTGTACCAGCGGTTCGCCCCAAACCCTCCCTCGTATACCACCTGAGTAATCCCGTTCGACCAGGGACCGAATATTCCATAGGAAGTTCCGGTCACCCATCCCGGGTCTGCCGTACACCAATAGATGTCCTCGGGATGGAGATCGAGCACATACTTGGCCGTCCCGTAATGTCCCACGATCGCCTCATGCACATGGACTACTCCTTTTGGTTTCCCCGTGGTCCCGGAGGTGTAGTGAATAATCGCATAATCCTCTTTATCCGTTGCAACCAATTCGAATTCCTCTGACGCTTCTCTCATGAAGCCCTCGTAACTCACCTCTTTTTTCTTCAACTCATACCCGTCCACACCCCTCTCCACAATGATGATGGTCTCCAGGGCAGGAAGGTCATCAAGTATCTCATGAATCGTACTGACCAGCTTCGGGGTCGTCACAAGTATTTTCCCCTCGCAATCCCCAAGCCGATCCTTCACCGCTTCGGGGCCAAACGCAGAGAACAGGGGCCCGATCACTCCCCCCGCCTTCAGGGCCCCAAACAGCGACACAAATATCTCCGGAAGCCTGTCCATGTAAGTAAACACCCTGTCTCCCTTCGTGACCCCGAGACCGGTCAACACGTTGGCAAAACGATTGGTCAGCCTGCTCAAATCACCAAAGGTGTATATTTCCTCCTCCCCGTTCTTCCCTTCCCAATAAAGGGCAACCTTATCCCTGACCGGCGTCTTCACATGTCGGTCCAGGGCCTCGTAGGCGATATTGAGTTTCCCGTTATCGAGCCAGTCCAGATCACTGTGAATGTCTTCCCACTGAAACCGGCCTTTCGCCTTTTGGTAATCAGGCAGGTTGGGTGCCACCCTGAAGCCGCTCACATCATCTTTTCTAATTGGTTCATAATCCATTGCATCATTTTCCTTTCTTTTCGGTTGGCACTATTTAATTATTTTCAACATTTCTTTGAATTCTTTTGTGCCCGCCTTTTTCAGTACCTGGTATATGACTGCCTCGGTTGAGGTGATTACCGCCCCTTTCTCCCCCATCAATTCAAGCCCAACCCTCCAGTTCGCTTCTGTCCTTGAATCCACGGCATCCCGTGGGACATGTACCCGGAAATCGTTTTCTATGAGAGAAAAACAGGTCTGGAAAATACAGATGTGTGATTCAACCCCTGTCAGGATAATATCCTTAAGATTTGCTGAATCCAGGCATTTGTTGAACGCCTCCACATCACAGCAATTGAAATGCAGCTTGTTCAAAGGCTCATAGGTCGGCAGGAAATTCTTTAACTCTGGAAGGGTGGGACCGAGCCATTTGGGATATTGTTCCGTGAGGATCAAAGGCAGGTTATAAATTCTTGAGAGGTGAAGGAGTTTAACGATGTTGTCTGTTACTTCCTTTTTTCTCCCCATTACTCCCATGAGTTTATCCTGAACATCAACGATCACAAGTCCTGTATTTTCTCTATTCAGCAAAGATACTTTCATAATAGCTAAAAATGTACTGATCACAAACACATATGTCAAGCTTATCGAAAAAACTTTCTTTCATCCTTTTTCAAATTCGATTCGCCATAACCTGAAATTTGATGCTGTAAAAATCAAAACCTTGATATCCATCGAATAAAAACAGATAATACATCGCAAGTTAAAGATGGCGTTTGTATGGGTATCAAAGTTCAACCTGATTTTGGCGGTTAACCTGTGAAACTTTGTCAAACCTGTGGCCAGCTTCTGGCCGAAGAGATCATTACCTGTCCTTCCTGCGGCAGTGAGGTTGTTGAAGGGATGAGGCACATCGATGATTATCGGATCATAAAGGTCCTACATGAGGGCTATTCAAGCATTCTCTGCAAAGCCTGTAAGGAAGACACGGAAGAACCTGTGATGATCCGCATCTTCACACCCCGGGCAGGAGTTGATGAAAAGATTGCAGAACGTCTTAAACAGGAGCTGGAGGAACTAAAAAAACTTCCCGAGGACTATTTTGTAAGACATCTTGACATCCTGAAATCTTCTGATGGTTTATGGTACAGGGTCAGTGAATGGGTTGATGCTGAAAGCTGGAGTACTTTGTTGGCTTCCGGTTACCTTCAGGACTACCGGGTAGCTTTTAAACTATTTCACAGAATAGCCTCCATCCTTGAAGGCCTTCACCGGATCGGACACTTTATGCCTCATCTTATTTTAGATGACATTATGGTATTAAAAGTCGATCAGAAAAACCTTGAAGTCAAAATAGATTACAAGCTTTCTCGATTTCTGGACCCCCAAATGGATCAACCCGGGCCCATGTTGAAGAAACTTCTAACCTGCCATCCAGATATTATAAACCAGCGGCCCTTAGATTTCAGAAGCGATATCTGGTCTTTGGGTAAAATTTTTGTGGAACTGCTTACCGCCGACTTTGAAACCACTGATTTTCTGGCAAAAATAGATAAATTGGCATTACCTCAAGAGATTGCGGTCCTGTTCAGTATTATGCTGGCCGAGGACCCGGGTATCCGGCCCCAGTCAATGGCGGAGGTGGCTGAAACCCTGTCCCGGGTTAATGATAAAGAGATTGAAGCAGCCAAACAAAATTTGCTCGAATCGGCCCCGGCACCAGTAAGACAGATTAACAGGCTTAAAAAAAGAATAACCATGCTGGTTGTCATAATGGCCGTTTCAGGGCTCTTGCTCGGAGGTCTAACCTGGTATTATTTCAGTTTCAAAAAAGGGGATAACGAGTCCATCCTTATAGATTACGCCAATAAATATGCCGGTTCAGTGGCCTTCGTAGTGGTTGATTATCGGCTGTATGCCGGAGAATCCGTTGCTTATAACAATCGGACCGAAGGCACTGCCTTTCTCGTTGATAAGAATGGTTACCTGTTGACAAACCGCCATGTGGCCTGCCCATGGCTGGAGGACAACAAGCTTTATGTGATAATCAATATGCTCAGGCAATACCAGCAAACACTCCGTTTAGAATATCGGATTTTTTTATGGTTTGAAGGTGAAAAAGCCTTTAAACGATTACCTGATTTGTCAGGCAGTACCGACCTCGAAGACATCTACTTCTTTGATTCGGCCTTTAGTACGGAAGGAGACCGGCATCTGATTATTTCCGGAGTAGCCAAATCACCGGCCAAAACCTGGCAGTTAGTCAAATCACCCCTTAAAGATGATTTTGCCGTACTCAAAATCGAACATGTCCCCGAAGGACTTAAACCTTTGCCCCTGGATCTTAATATGGATCCTCTGAAAATCCCCAGGCTTTCACCGGTTATTACCATAGGCTTTCCCCTTGGCAGTCGAACCCAGGCGACTACGGTCAATGTTAGTGTAACCCGGGGTCATGTGCGTCGTACTTTTGAAAATATGCTGCAGGTTGATACTTCCATCCATAGCGGCAACAGTGGCGGGCCGATAATTGATGTTCGCGGCAAGGTCATCGGCATTGCCTCAGCTGTGGCTATGGGATGGGCGGTCGGCCCGGTGCCTATAGCCACCCCTCTGTCGGACATTGGGATGATTCTGCCTATTACAAAGGCCGTAGATTTCATTCAGGAGTTAAAAACAGGACAAATCAAGTGGAACGGGGTCCTGGATTTATCTCTTGCCGCCAAACTGAAACAAATCACAGGTAAGGCCAGGCAGGGTAAATGGGGGGATGCTAAAACCCTCGCTGATAAGGAACTCCGTATTAGCCTTGACCCCACATTGGTAATGGCAGCCGGAATGATGCACTTTTGCGCAGGAGACAACAATGGTGCCGGAAAGCTCTTTGGCCAGGCCCTGTCAATGGATAATGAGAATAACGAGGCAAAGCTGATGCTTTTCATTATCGACTGGTTGACAGGCAAACCCCAATTAAACCCCTACCTCCAGGAACTACTTGCTCTGGATTGGCAATCACCAGCCGAATTTTCCGGTTACCTGGTAAAGATTCTAAAAGGGCTGGTTGATGAGGAAACAGCCCTCCGCGGGGGGTACACTGAAAATGAAAAGAGCTGGCTTAATTATGTTGTCAGCCTGAAACGAATTAAATTGGGGAACCTGAAAGATTCGGAGAAGCTGTTAAAAAAGGCTGTTTTGGCGGCCGATATCGATAGCTGGGTGTTTTTCCTTTCTCTCGCCGAGTTGGAAAAAGTTCAGAATCAGAGATTGGAGGCCTTAAAAGACAAACCTGGGAGGGATAAATATCAGATTGAAATTAAGACCTTTGCCAATACAATAGAGAAAAATTATGCGGCCAAAACAGAACAACATTCCAACATAGCTCCCCTTATCGCCAAACTAAAACAGGAGTCCATCAGCTCAAAGGATAAACAAACTGTCCTGGAACAGATCCTTGAAAACGACCGGGGAAATGGGGAAATCCTGACAGGGTTGGTCTTTTACTGCGCCATAAACGAAAAATGGGAACGTGCCCTGGAATACGCTCAGGCTTTTCTCAAAATTATGGGCAGGGAAAATGCGGGCCGGTTAAGTGTTGGATTGTTGGAGGTCGGGATTCTTCACAATATGGGGCGAAAGGAGGATGCAAAAGCTGCTCTTGAAAACTTCTACCGCAAGACCAGGAACCCATGGTATCTGGCCATCAGTGAATACCTGCTGAACAAGGAGACCGGGAAACCCCTGTCAGAGAAAGCAGAAGAAAGCCCCGAATATCTTGTTACATGGCATACAGCACTGGGATTCCGGGCAGAAGGTGATGGGGACAATAAGAAAGCTATCAAGCACTACAAAGAAGCCCTTGGATCATACATGGATACCAAAATCGAATACGATTTTGCTAAAGAGCGTATCAAATCGCTTAAAAGGTCTTCAAAATAGTCCCTCTATCCACACGGCAAACTCGAATGAAAGTTTTAAGGAAAAAGTACAGTCTCGTTATGAGCAGTACCTAAATCAACTCTTTGTGCGATATGGGTGGTCTTTGCAGCCATCTTTATCAGATGTCTTTTCTCCCAGCAATCTTCACAAATTCCACTTGTGAGATGGGTCTTGGTATAATCATTTCTAAGAGTACAACTATCCACATCGTGACAATCAAAGCAGTCATATTTAACACTCCCTTTAATACATCCAAATATTTCTTCGCATGCAATGCAATAGCGGTTCATCGGATATCACACCACCTATAATTTATTAATTCGTTAAATTCTATATCGACCAAAAAAGGAATTATCTTAAGAAAAAAATACAATTCCCTGAAGAGGATGGAAATGATTAAAAGTCGTTTTTTCGAGGTTTGATTCTTCGAGGATAAACATCCTGATTTATGACGGTAATATCATTTCAAGCCACTTTCCTGTCACACGCCCGGATGTTGCGGCCATTTATCTTGACACACAAGCGTCACTTCGGTATAGTTTTTGGTAAAAAAGCAAGTTCTTATCACCTCACCTACAAAGGCCGTTACTCCTTGGCAATCAGTCC
>Ga0233410_10000456_pt1 | contig 12788 bp, 23 predicted proteins | sample Na_anoxic_1_MG_FD_179869 | JGI IMG/M metagenome (GOLD analysis project Ga0233410, IMG submission 179869) | Seawater microbial communities from Saanich Inlet, British Columbia, Canada - Na_anoxic_1_MG | ecosystem: Environmental > Aquatic > Marine > Inlet | place: Canada: British Columbia...
CCACCATTTTCAAATGTAAGGATATTACGCTGTGCATGGAGGGTGCAACCACCAGTGTTTAGTAATTCATTCGTCAAGTATTCTTTATCGTTAGGATGTACAAACACTACACCATAATATTTAGGATCGTCCCAACGTTCACTATCCAGCATCAATTCTTTTAAAACTTTATTCATTCTACTCTCCTTAATGTATCTTACTTACGCCTTAATATAACACACCTCCCCGTTAGTGTAACACTCCATCACCAACTTCATCTTCCATAAAATCCCTAATATGGGGCAAACTCTTTAACAACTCAGCCAATTTACTCTCCGTAATCACCCCACAATGCATCATGGCTTCTTGCACTCCATCTTCTGTAAGCTCCTCTGAGCCGTCTAAATCACCTTCCTTACCGATTGTATCAACTTCATGCAAGAACACCTCTCCTAAGGCCTCACCTTCGTCTGAAGCCACCTTGAACACAACCGTAATCACATCCATGTAATGAGCTATGGTTACTTCTATCATTTCCTTTTCAATCACACCATCGTCATCATACACAGGATACATAACTCCAGTGATGCAGTGTGGTGAATAGATAAACTTATTATATAAGTCTAGTGTGCGTTGATCCTCGCAATCATTCTGTAATTCTAATAACATATCATTCTCCTCCTTATTGTACAATAAAATCATCTAACCAGACAGAGGACACAGTTTTAACAAAGTTCACTTCTTTAAGGTAGTCACCTTTAGCATTACCTTTCCCGCTTCGTACACGCACTCCTTTCTTCTCAAACACCTCTTGTTCAGCTTCAGCTTGTGTCGCACCATCTCGCATCCCGAACATCTCATTACTTTTAAAAATCCCTGAATCGTCAGTTAATACACATTCAAATAGTTCAATCATTTATTTCCCCTTATACTTGAATAAAGTTTTATCTTTAATAGAGGTACAATCCCACACTGCCCATACTAATATGAAGCCTCCACAGAAAGAAGCACCGAGGAACTGAACCAGCACCCTAACGGTAAAACCTCTTGATAAGCCATTCTTAAAATCAGTATACTCTAATAAAATACAAGCTACAATACCTAGACTATACCACAACGTAAGATATAACATATCACTCTCCCTCCATAACATCATAAATCAAATCAAACACTTCTCCAAAAGGTACCGTACTCGATTTCGTATCATGCGCGTAATCAAGATGTTTACCTTGCCAAGCAGTTAACACTTTATCGAGGGTTGCTTCTTTCTTTGATTTGGCTGCTGCTTTTAAGTCTTTAAACAACACCACTTGTAGCCCAAGTATACCTTTCATTACAGCCTGAGTACCCTCTTCACTAATGAATTCAACTGGAAAGTCATATCCCTTGTATTTAACAATCATACCAACTTCAAGCGTGGATTTACCGTCCCAAAGGGTTCCCTTAACTACGTCAAGGTGATTGTCTGAAGGGACACTCTCTTGCACAACAACCTCAAAGAATTCGTACTCATTTTCTGCAATGATTGTTTGATCCTCAACCTCACCACAATTCTCACACACGTAAGTTAACTTAAACCCTTTCTCAATGTCTACCACATCTTCGAAATAATTACGGTTTTGTACATGAGCACCTAACCAACCTTCTTTATCCTTCAAACGATAAACATCCCCTGTATTCAACTCTTCAATCTCTTTAGTGGTAACTTTATCCATACATTTCTCCTTTATATACTTAAACTTATCAAGCTTTCTTAGCAAACCCTGAAGGATTCTTCTTAGCTTCAGCACTCTTCTTAGCAGCCTTAATAGCCACCTCAAACTTAGCTTGTTCCCAAAGTGTACCCCCTTCGGAAATAACTTCTAATTCCTGTGCATTCTCTCCTAAACGCTCCCATCCCATTTTACAACTTTTCTCTCCGTGGTAGGTTTTAGCTTCTTTCAGTTTAGACGCACCATCCTTGTTAATAAAGTGTTCGTGTAGTAGGAAGTAGCCGTCTAAATAAGATAGTGAATACTTGTCGTTGATTTTAATCATTTTGTTTCTCCTTATTGATTCAAATAATTAGACAAGCATTGCTTATAGTTTGCAGCTTCTTGTCTGTAGTAGCGTATAAACCTTTGCTTACCAGACTCAGTTGCTGATTGAAGTTCGTATAAGCATTCTGAGATTTTTCTATTGTAATAAGCTTCTTGTGTTTCAGTTTTCATTTGTCCTCCTTATATTTATTCTTAATCCAACACGGACTTGTCAAACCTTCAAATTTATCTTTCCTTGTCTGACGGATACGGTTTATCAACATATCTTTAGCTCTTGTACGATAATCCCTGTCGTCTTTCAATAGCTCTTTGTAGAACTCATCAGGCTCCTCTAAAGCTTGTAACACATCAATCGTTTTCATAGGACAATATTCGTCAACGATAGCCGTTAGATGAATGATAATCCCTGTGTTAATGTCGGCTTCTGAGAGTTCACCTCCGAGGTAGAATCTACGTAGAATGCTTTGACAACGTTTAGTTGAATTCTTAGTTTTACATGCACGAATCCATAGTTGTGTTATTTTATTCATAGTTCTGATTCCTTCTCTAGGTCAACCCATGCTATTATTTCTACTTCAGTTGTGAGATTTTCATCATCACTATCGGTAAGTAGGAATCCGCTATTTCCACCTTTAGATTCCCACTTCTCACATAAATGAAATGTGTAGTAAGGTACTTGCTTATATTTCACCTTTAACAGCACTTCATCTCCGTAGGGGATAGAGGCTAGGTCTTCATTCCACTCCATAATATCTCTCCTTTTGTTTAAGATATGCCACTTACTATAAAGCATCTATCAACCGTAGTCAATAGACGCTTTGTGTTTATTTTAATCTTTCTCTATTTCTTTTGTACCATTACCAGTCTTGCCGTAATGTTTATGAACTGAGAACATTTCACTAAACTCCTCACCACGTTGTGTAATAACCACAAGGTTCAAGTCTTTGAATAAGTCTTTTAGCATAGCAACAGCCTCCGTAACACTTGTTGGGTGCAGCCGTTCGAGTGTTTCGTCTAGCACCAATAGGTTGAAATCCACGGAACTGTTGCTCTTTGAAATCTGCATAAGAGCTAACATAAGAGCTAAGTTTATCTTTGCACGTTCACCTTCTGAGAATGAATTAATATTCCTATCTTTATACTCATGACTTTCTAATGTGATATTAAAAACATTATCAACTTTCAGACCTAAGTACATTCCCATATGGTTTAGGTACTTGTTGATATTTTTATTCAAAGGTATTAAGAAATACTCAACCACTGATGCCTTACCGTTCTGATCTGACAGGAGCTTTAATAATACATCGTAATCTTCAATATCAAGCTGTACCTTTTCGTACTTATCACTTAAACCTCGAAGTTTCCCTACTAAACCTTTATGGGTTGTTTGCCCTTCAATCAATTTACCCTTGAGTGTCCCATACTTCTCAGAGTGGTCTTCTTTAGCTAAAGATACATCTTCCTTTGCAATTGATAATTGTTTCTCAGCTTGACTCACTTTGTACTCTTTATCTTTTACAAGTTGCTGTAAGTCTCCTCCAAGCTTATTACTAAGGATTTCAAGTTTATCATCTAAAGATTTAACCTCTGCTCTATACACACCACGAAGATTTGTCTCTTTACCTCCATGCTCCATTTTTAGCGCCACTTTACGATCATCGATCTGACTTAACAAGGCATCCTTACGAGAAGGTGCTGTATCTAACAGTTGATTCAATTTAGCTTGATAACTACCAAGAGTTTTAGCAACCTCATGCTCAACACTATCAAGTTCATTTTTAAGAATAAGAACATCATTGTTTAATTCCAACTCGGCATCTTTTTTACCTTGGACGTACTTACGTGTGATATCAGCTTGTATGGTATTTAAACGGTCTAGGTCAGAGTTAATACTACTGTATAATTTATCACTATCACCCACTAAATCTTTATTTGAAGTGACAGAATATAAAGCACTTTCCAACTCCCCCTCTAATTTGTTAATATTAAGATCTTCAATGGCAGTTTCACCCTTCCCTATACGGTCATAGTAAACATCTAACTCGGTTTGTAATTTCTCTAAACGTTCTTGTACATCTTTACGTGCTTCCACTAAATATTCTTCAGTTACTTCTTGTAAGCAAGATGAGCACACACCTACATGATCTAGTAACTTGAGTGCATTATCTTCTACAGCTTTCTTGTTAAGCAAGTAATTAACATTCTCCTGCATCTTATCAATATTGACCTGATACTTATCTCTTTTTACTTTTGCCTCAATAAGAGTAGCCGCAGTATTATTATAAGATTCCTCAGAAGATACTAATTTTTCTCTTAAATCTTGAAGTTTAGTCTTCTCTTTTTCTAACAGAGAGGATTGCTCAATTATTTGTTTATCTACAGCAGAAGAGTCGTTTGAATGCTCAGACTCGATAAACACTAAGTGCGCTTTATGTAAATCTTTACGTCCTACAATAGAAGCTTTAATCGCGGCAATCTTACCATTAATCTCTTCTCCTAAAGAATCTTCCTTTTCTTTAAGTTGTTTCTTTGCAACACTGCTTTCATAGTCAACACTTAAATAACTCGCTTCTAAACTAACAAGTTTACTATCCTGCTCATCAATTTTAAATTCACCTAAGTTTGCTAAATCCTCTTCAAGTTTATACTTTAGTTCAATCTTACTCTTAGCAATATCTTCACTGTCACTTTCGTAATTGCAGTGCAACTGAGAACCCTCTGTATCCAATTCTAAGGCGTTTTTAACTTCGGTAGTACAATCACTCACCTTTTGGTTTAAAATCTCTAATCGTAGGGTGTGCGCTTGCTCTACAGCATCAATATCTTGTTTAACATGCGCCACAGTTTGTGCAGCTAGAGCTTCTTTTAACTCAAGATTTGTAATGTCAGTTAAGAGTTGTTTCTGTTCAACAATCAAACCTCCACGTAAAGCTTTAGTTTCTTTGTTAAGCGATGAAAATATACCTAAATCCATTACAGTTTCGATAAGTTCCCTTCTTTCTGGTGTGCTTAAGCCGAGAAAACCGTTAAACTTACTTCCAAGTAATACAGAATTCTCAAGAGTACTTACAGCTGTCTTAGCATCAAGGTTCATTAAAGTGTACAACAGTTGTTGACGTCCTTTAGATGCAACAGGTAGGTTAGGAATCTCAATATATTCATCACCGATAAGTTGGTATAAATTTAAAGCATTAGGTTTACGAGTACGTTCAACTTTGAAGAACTTCCCTGCTGAGGCGAACTCCAATGTAACAACAAGATTCTTACCTGTAGCGGTGTTAATCAGACTATCGACACTATCCCCTGCCTTGTAGGAAGCACCAGTGATCGCAAAATAGGGTAAATAAAGATATAGTGAACTTTTCCCGTTACCGTTATTCTCACTCGACACAAGCAAATTACTGTGTTCAGCATAATTAATCTCAACAACCTCATCACCAATACTACGGAAATTCTTACACGTTGCTTTGATAAGTGTTAACTTTGAGTTGAGTGGTGTGTTTTTAATGCTCATATCTTCTCCTTAGACCAAATTAGATTCTTCTTGGCAACGATTATACACACTCTTAAGTTTATTGCCAATAGCTTCGTAACGAATTTCTTTATCATCAGCATCACAATCACTATACTCAATGGTGTTGATTTTATCAAGTAGTATTTCTATTGGACTAACTTTGAAATCATTAGCATCTACTTCCTCAGTCTCAAGCTCGATAGATTGAGTTGTGTCTATAATTGTATAGTTGATGCATTGGACGCTACGCAAGGCTTTTATAAATTTAGCATAGTGCGATTTATTTGAACTATCTGTTATGATGACACGTATTATCTTGTCCTTGAGGTTAAGTTCGTTTTCAAGATAATCTACGTCATTCCAGAGTTTACCCTTGCGAGAAGATGCTATTTCTTGGTAATTGTAGTTGATTTCGGTAAACATGCTTTGGTTTGGTTTGTTTGGGATGAACTCTAATTTCTGCGTCAAGGTATCGAGGCTATAAATACCATTCTCAGCAGGTTCTTCCCATTCCCCGAAATTTAAGGCGTAAGGAGTTCCAGTATAAAAAATGTTACCACTACTACTGCTAGTGTGGTAATGACCACTAATCGTCTGCTCAAACTTAGCTAAATGTTTTTTATCAATAGTTTCATGCTTACTAAGCGCACCTTTTAGCAAGTACATATTGGACAACTCAAAGTGCCCCAAGCAAATAGTTGCTTCAGACTTCTCAATATGTTCAACAGTCAAATCATGTGTATTTGGATTGATCCAAGGTAGACAGCACAGATCAAGACCGTTGATATTAATGTCAGTAGGTGACGTTATAGCCTTTACGCAAGAATTTCCATAAACTACAGCTAAATCTTCTAAAAGTTGATCCCACGTTAGTTCGTTTGAGGATAGCCTTACTTGAGAGTGATTCCCTGCCAGCTGTATCCAAGTCATCCCATATTCTGCTAACTTAGGTATAAATGTATTTGATAACCAATGTACCAGCTCCCCTGTGATTGAACGTCTTATATCAACGTAGTCACCTAATTGTATAATTATGTCTACTTGGATGGAGTGATAATAATCTAACATCTCCATGATGTAGTTTTGCTGGAATTCAGCAAAGGCTATAGACCCCCCTTTACAGCCGAGGTGAAGATCACCTACAATTCCAACCTTCTCTCCTAAACTTTTACTCTCCATCCTCAACCCCCTTATACCTCTTACCTGCTTCCAACAACTTCTTATTAACTTCAACTGGCTTCTCTAACGCCTCTACGAAAGCAATAGACTCCTCCTCGGAAAGTGTTATTGTTTCTGCAATTTTTAATGTTTTCATTGTTTCTCCTTTAATTATTCAATTTCACATAGTATAAACTCCTTATAAACTAATGCAAGGAGTTTCTTTAATTATCTTTAACTAACCAAAATCCAAATAATAACATAATGCGTTAAATGGTGGCACATCTGGTCTGCTCCTAAACACCACCAAAACTTAGGAGATGTGTTCTCAAACTTACCACCTAAGTCAGGATGAGATTTGATGCGATCCACTGTGAAATGTACTACAAAATCTAGCAACATTACAAGCAGTATTAAACTGGGAGTGCCGCTTGTAATATAAGTGTATATGAGGGCAATAAACCCTGTAAATACATAGTGGCAGCTAACATGTTCAATCAAAGGCTTAACCCAACCTTTCCGCTGACCTTTCCGTAACATATATTGTGTTTGTAACGGATAATCGCATAAGAAATGCTTTATCTGGAACGCTACGAGTAGTGCTATTATTTCTGTTGTCATTTTATTTCTCCTCTAACTTAATCTTAACTGCGTCTAAAACCTTATTAGGTACTGTAAAAGTAATATATTCTCCACTTATTTCAAAACTTAATACGGTTGAAGAAGGGTAGTGATTACTTTCAACCTTATCACACCGTTTGTAAATATTACACAGGAATGTGAATAGCACTGCATCATCCATAGTCCAGTTTTCTGTCCAAGATTCTTTGTTCATTTTATCTCTCCTTTAATTATTAATTCATCAACACTTTCTTTAAACTCAAGCATCAATTTCTTATTAACTCGTGTTTGCTTAGACGTGGCTACATCACTACCACAAGAGTTACACTCACTGTAGTGTGCAGGGATTTCAGTTTCCTCACCTCTGTATTTGACAGCGTTATAACTTGTACGGGAAAGTAACTCACCATTCTCACATACTGGACATATCATAAGCTTCTCCTAATCAAACACCCATTCATTAAAATTCATCTTCAACTTCTTCCAAAGCTTCTCTTGATAGAAAGGAAACTCAGCTTCTCCAAGATTCTCAACACACCATTGCGTTACGTGAGAAGATTTGTCAAGGTAAGAGCATAAGCAATGTAGTGTAGTTGGATCTGATGCAACAGCGTAATGTTGTTTGTGGTCGTACCATGTTATTGTGTAAAGTGTTTTCATTATTTCTCCTTGTAGTACACTTCCTTTAAAAACGTAACAATACCCTCTGCAAAAGGTAATGCCTGTTGAGGAACTACACTATTACCTAATGCTTTTATTCTTTGTTTACAAGGTTTGTCCAGTTTTTCGGGAAACCCATCATCCACTCCACGAACAAAGGGGATAGTTGCCCATTGCTTATCTTGATGTCTGAATGGTAGTACAGTCCGAACACCGCTACATCTTTTAGTGCATTGTGTTTCTTTCTCCCCTTCCTCTGTCCGTTCATTAGTCTGTGCATTGCTGGTAAACCTCTTGCGCCCATTGCATCCATTGCCTGAGGTGTCGGGTATCGATCTCCAATCTTTAAATCCAACGATGAATACACGTTCTCTTTGATGAATGGCTCCACAGTCCGAAGCTGCAAGTAGGTATGTCCTGACTTCGTAACCCTCTCCTTCAAGGTCACTTGTGATACCTTCGATACCTTTTGTAAGGAGTCCTTTAACGTTCTCTCCAAATACGAAAACGGGTTTTGACTCTCTGACAATTCGTAAACTTTCTTCCCACAACCATCTTCCATCTTCATCTCCTTTTCTTTTTCCTGCTACACTTACTGGTTGACATGGCGGTGTAGTTATTAGAATATCCACACCTTCGTATAACCCCCCATCTAAATCTTTAATATCTTTGTGTAAAACACTTTCTGTAAAATGTCTTTGTAGTGTCTCTTGGCAAAAAGGGTCTACGTCACATACAGCTACAGTTTCAACACCTACAGCCTCAAAAGCTAAATCTACACCTCCTATACCAGAGAATAATGATAATGCTGTTATACTGTCTTTCATACTACCTCCTTAAATTAATTAACCCTTACTATACACAACACCACCACCTGCGTCAAGTGTTTATTTAGCTTTCGCGTTGTGGTGGGGCTGTTGGTGGGAGGGGGGTTTAGCAACTCTCTGCAACTCTCTGACAATATCAGTGTCGTGCCAAATGTCAGTGATATTGTAGTGGATGGAGAGAGTTGCGTCAAGTGGTGTTTATTTAGTTACAGACTTAATATAATCAATCACTTCATCCTTAAGTTCATAGGATAAGGTTTCTGTGTAGCCATCTGGCATCCATGCTTTCTCAACGTAGTAGCCACCGAACATACTTCTTATATCGCGCTCTAGTGCGAGGGCATCTTTTCTACTAGGTAAGCAAACTTCATACAGTATCTCGTGTGAGAACTGACTTATATCACTTTGGGTTTTCATACGCACTTTAGTGTTACCAGCAACCCCATATTTAATGGCATCACCTTCATGACTTTTTAGCTCTTGCACGTACACATAGACACCTTCCTCACTGGATAATCTGTACTTAGACATGCCCGTATAAACAGTAGCTTTGATTTCCTTTATTAATCTATTAAATGTTGTGTTGGGTAGTTTGATCTCGGCTCCATCAGTCCCCATACCTTGTGTGAAGATAGGGCATAACCCATACACCCTCTTCGAACCTATGTAGGTATAAACCTCGAAAGTGTTGTCTATTGTATAAAACTTGGTACCATCATCCCCGCCACTATATTTAATACCGTAATTGGGGTTATCTATCAGGTACTTTGTGAAAGACTCTAAGTAAGAGTGTTCTAACTTAATAAGATTCCTATTGTACCAATCTACATATTTACTTCTTAACTCGCTGTTTGGCATAACACTACTCCTTAAAATGGCACTCCATCCATATCTTCATCCCAATTATCAAGTGAAACCTCTTGATCATATTCTTGAAAATTATTAAATTGGGTTGTTACCTCTGGTTTTGGTACAGGCTTAACAACCTTATCAACCCTACTCACATCTTGATTGGTACCTCTAACTAAAGACTCTCTTTTAGGTTTATCTAATGTTGCTCCATCAAGACCTAAAACAGTATACTCTGAGGATTTACCTTTAGTCTTGTTAATAGTTAGTAGGTTATGACATACCAGTTTATCCAAGTACTTAGTCAGGCTATTCCTACTACCTATACCTAGTTTCTCGCACATGAATCTTGTTGATGGAAATACCTTATCTTTACTCTTACTCCAATTTAGTAAATAAGAATAAACAGCCTTTTCAGCAAAGCCAAATAACTTACCATTAATTTTTGTTGTTGTTAATACGTCTACAGGGATCTGTAAGAAACCCTTTTCTAATTGTTGTGCCATTTGTTACTCCTTTGTGAGAGTCTTTGTTTGATTGGTGTGTTTCTACTATTGTTGTGATAAGTGCAGCTATAGATAAATTTTGTTCTGTAGCCTCGGACAAGAGTGTTTCGTAAGTTTCACGAGAGAAGTTAATTTTCATTAAGACTTACCTCCACTCTTCTTGTTGAATTGTACCATAGCTTGTGCAACTTTCATTGTAAGGTAAGATTGTTCATCACCTTGCTTTAAACTCTTACACAAACGTTGACTCATAGCATCAGATGTCAACAAGCCTTTAGATAGCCTGTCAGCTAAGAATGTTGCTTCTACCCAATCTACTTTGTTTTCCATATTCCAATCTCCTAAGTATTAGTTGATATTAAATTATACCAGTTTTCTTGTCTATAAGCAAGTTTATTGGTAATATTAAAAGGTTTCTTTATAGTGGTTCAATATATTGTGCAGGTAGTGGCTCAACTAATTGATCCGCTAAGTGGGTCACTATAGTGAGCAAGGGTGGTTCAATATAGAGTACACTATTATATTAGTATTATATTAAAAGAATTAAAATAATCACTATATTAAAAAGGACAAGACCTAAAGACTAAGTAACTTTAATATTAAACATTAAATATAACTTTTATGATTATAATATAAGGTATCACTTCATTACATTACGTTGTCACCTTTTAAGTCCTACCTTTTAAGTATTAGTCTTGAAGTCTCTTGAACTTCTTAGTTAGTATATGATTGTTTAAATCTTTTAATTGTTTAAAAGGAAATATATTAAAGACTGGTTCACTATATTGAACCACTACCCCCTCAATTCCTACAATATTCCTCTTCAGCTTGCCCATAACCTACAATATCAAAATTATCATCTTTATCATACTCTTCCTTGAACTCTTTAGCCTCCTCTGAGGAATAAAACTCGTTAGCGTATTTCATCTTTTCACAACCTATAGACCTACAGCCTAAATACACACCATCTTCAAAAGTATCCTCCAAGTAGTCATAGAAGATATGCCCTCTTGTTTTACCTTTAACTCTTAGCACGTAAGTGTTTTTCATAACCTAACCCCTTACATTAATATGCAACACACCATTATAAGGAAGTTTCAATCCATTATCATAATGCGTCTTGTGTTTGTACTTAATTTTATACTTATCCATAAAACTCTTAACTTCTGTCAAGTCTTCTGTAGTGTAACTCCTTAAACCTGCGTACAAGCGTTTATAAGGGTTTTCTATTAGTTGTTTAATTATTGTTAGCATACTTCACCTCTATCCCTCTTTAGTAACAACTTCAACCTCTTCACAACCCTTACAATATTCGTTCATAGATTTCTTCAACCTCAATCTCTAAATCTTTAAAGAGCGTGTCTATCGCCTCTCTATCATAGAAATCCTCTCTAGACTTAAACCATATTAAGCTAAGAACTTCCTCAACACCACCAAAGCCATGTTTGACAAAAGGTTTCTTATACACAAGATTGTTATCCCACAGAACTTCAGCAACACAATCTGATGTGGTACATTCGCTAATTATTATCTTTAACTCAATATCACTATCTTTAAGTATCATATACATATCCCACATCTGCTCCATAAGGTCATCACCTACCTCCCACATTTCAGGGTCGTTTTCTACTAACGGTGTCTGCCCATGAAACTCTTTTTCACAATCAGCATCGTCTTGAAAAATAGTAAAAACACTGTTCTTTAATTCATCCAAACTTTCAAATACTTTCATAATTTAAACCCACCTTCAATCAACACATCAACTAACTTACTTGTCGTAGTATGACGATTATCGTTAACAAAGGCAACTACTTTACCACGCATCAATTCTTCCTCAGTTTTAATGTGCTCTAATGCGTCTAGCCAGTACATATTAATACAGCCGTCTTTCTCAACAACTGCAACTTCATCTTTGTCACCATTAACACCTAAAAGCTTAATCACACCTTGAGTAACAAGCATCCCTACTTCGAGAGGAGAGGTGGCGTTCCAAATAATTGGTGCTTTTGTAAGGGTGTTCTGAGCGATACTTGGTACTTTTATAGCGCTACCACCATCTACAACCTTCTCACACTCTGTTAGCAAATGGAAGGGGAGTGTTGTCTCATTACCATAACCACTAAAATACTCCTTACTTCCACCAATGCGGAGTAATTCTTTATAAGGTACTTTCACAACAGAGTCTTCTATATCATAAGCATCCACTTCCACAGGGAATGTGACATCTTCAAATCCATCGTAAGTACCGTTGTTTAATAGTCTAACTTTAATTGCGTTCATTTTGTTTCTCCTTAGTGACGTAATCAATTTCAATACACACAGTATAAACTCTTTAAACACGAAAGCAATAGGAAAAGAGAGATTTGTTGAAATTAATTTACTTGTAGAGAGGGGAAAACTTGAGCCGTAGGTGCAATAAAACCATATCGTGGGAACAAGAAAACCTCCGAACACCGAAATGTAGGGAGGTTTAGGTTATTATTATTTAACTGTTGTTTCGGATCTCATCTAAAGTCAGCAGATTTAATCGTTCACCTGAATCGAAAACTGTTACCATTGCAGTGTTATCAAAAGAGTCTTCTGTATCACCCAACACCTTATTGACATAAACACCTTCTTCTAAAACCAAGTCCAA
>Ga0233410_10000459_pt1 | contig 12758 bp, 9 predicted proteins | sample Na_anoxic_1_MG_FD_179869 | JGI IMG/M metagenome (GOLD analysis project Ga0233410, IMG submission 179869) | Seawater microbial communities from Saanich Inlet, British Columbia, Canada - Na_anoxic_1_MG | ecosystem: Environmental > Aquatic > Marine > Inlet | place: Canada: British Columbia...
CACTCTAGAGCATTACACTCCGCAGTCCTTCTACAAGAAATACGTTGGGCTTCCATTGAGTGAGTATGTTTGCCTCTATCACGACGCCAAAAACGAGCTGAATAAGCATTACAGTTTAGGCCGTACCCAAAACATCGTCGGAAAAGGGGACATGCATTACGTGAACGTTGCACCAAGTTCGATGAAGAAAATTGCGGCAGCTTCGATTTTCGCCAACGAGCCGTTGTGGTTCGCGGTTGATATGAAATTTGATCACTCGATGCAGCATGGTATTCTGGAGCATCAACTCTATGATTACGAGGCACTGTTCGGGCTCGACTTGTTAGTAAGTAAGGAAGATAGAATTCGTTTTCATTCTGGAATAGCGGGACACGCCATGGCTCTCATGGGAGTCGATTTGGACAAGGATGGAGAACCCCGCAAATGGCTTGTAGAAAACAGCTGGGGTGAAGAAAAGGGGGATAAGGGTGCGTGGACCTTGCACAACGACTGGTTCGATGAGCATGTTTACACGATTATTGTGCATAAACGTCACGTGCCAGCCGAGACCCTAGCATGTTTCGAAAACGCTCCGATCGAGCTACCAGCGTGGTACCCGTCGATGAGAAGTATGTGATCGTTCTACTGCGTTATCGAACTTTCTTAGTGACCTGTGGGTGGGAGCGATTATATCTATGCAATGAATTACATGAGGTCACATCGAGTGATTAGAAATAATAGATCCGTCGCCAGTAGGTTACTTGTTTGTTCGGTAGCCGTGTTTGCTACACTGGCCTCAGCCGTGGCGCATAAAGTCTCTGCTAAGCAGCAAACTGTTGCCAACAAAGAAGCGACCAACGCCATCAAGTTCGATCCTGTGGTGAAAAATCTTGAGGGGTGGACGGTTCATATCGAACCGAAGTTGCTAGAAGGGAAATATGCTGAGGAAGGATCCAAGGCTCTAACAATGCTAGCAAACCATTTGCAAAGAATTTCGATTCTCGTCACTGGTCAGCAACTCAAAGACCTACAGAAAGTAGGAATTTGGATCGAGCACTCACACCCAGAGCTGACTGGCATGCAATACCATCCAGGTGAAAAATGGCTGACTGATAATGGCCATGATGCGCGATTGGTTAAAAAAGTGCATATTGCACATGCTGCAGACCTCTTGAGCCGCAGCCAAATGCTCAAGCACCCAGCCGTCATCTTGCATGAGCTAGCGCATGGCTATCACGACCAGACTCTAGGCTTCGATGAATCTCGTATCAAAGAGGCCTACAACAAGGCGATGAAAGTAAAGCTTTACGACGAAGTTCTGCTCTACAATGGAAAAAAAGTACGCGCCTATGCGGCAACGGACCATAAGGAATATTTTGCTGAAGGCGTAGAAGCGTACTTTTACCGCAATGATTTCTACCCATTCGTGAGCGCCGAGCTTAAATTGCACGATCCCTTGCTTTACGGTGTTTTGGAGCAGATCTGGGGGCCACTCAAATAGAGCTGGAAAATGGAACTCACCTTTTTGTTGTACCTGTAATTACCCAACACCATTCGATGCGAATTTTTAAACCACACACTTTTGGAGCTTTCCTAGCCTTCGCAATGGTACCAGCAGCCATGGCAGAGCCGATTGTTGCCGGACTGTCCTCGAGCAAGCTCAAACCAGAGCTCAAAGGCATGGTTATGGTGGAGGAGCTCAACTGCGTGGCATGTCACCAGAGTGATGCGGGTTTTGCTGACCAGTCAAAAAAGGCGCCAAAACTCAGTGGAGTGGGTTCTAGAATCAATCCAAACTACCTGGAGAAATTCATCCAGGACCCACACAATACCAAGCCCGGCACCACGATGCCGGATGTCCTCGCCGGTAAGGACCAGAAAGAAAAATCTGAAATAGCCCAATCTATCACCCACTTCTTGCTCTCGTTAGGGGAAAATGATTTTGCGCCGCAACTCCCGGATAGAGTAGCAGCCAACGAAGGCGAGCGGCTATTTCATATGCGGGGGTGTATTGCTTGCCATTCACCGCGCGACGCGAATGGGATGGAGCTGATGAAGGACACATCAGTCCCGCTCGGTGAGCTGCACAAGAAATACAGTGGCAAGAGCCTAGCCAAGTTTCTAATGAATCCTCATTCTGTCCGGCCTTCCGGGCGTATGCCAAACCTCGAGTTGCCAGCAAAAGAAGTTGAGGCGATCACCAACTACTTGCTGCGTGCCACCCAGATGCCGGGTCACCTGAACTACACACTCTATCAGGGAAGCATTTGGGAAGGTATCGGAACCGACGGAGTCAAGGCGATCAGAGCGGGTCATGTCGATGACTTTGCTCTAAAAAATCTAGGGAAAATAAGACGCCAATACGCGGTCGTATATGATGGTTGGTTAGATATTCCCAAGGCTGGAAGTTATACTTTTCACTTAACTCTCAATGGCGGATCACTGGCAATAAACGGCAAACAGTTGCTGAGTTTGGAGCCTAGCCAACTGCGTGCACCCACGGAGTTGAAAACTACTCTAGATCTGAAAAAGGGCTGGCAGAAGATCAATGTCTCGTATTACCACACTGGGGACGACAAGAAGTTCTCGTTAGAGTTAGAAGGGGCTGGTAGAAAACGCTCAGCAATAGCTTCAGCGATGTTGTCAGTTTCAAAGCAACCAATTCCAGAGTTCGCCGCACCCAAAGTAGATGCAGTGCTAGCCAAGCGTGGACGCGCACATTTTGCCAATTTGGGATGTGCCAGTTGCCATACGGATTTAGAAATCCAACCGAAATATAACACACCCTTTGCCAAGCTTTCGGCAGGGAAAGGCTGCGTTAGCGATTCTGTAGGCAAGCACCCTCACTACGGACTTGGTACGAAGCAGCGCGAGATGATAAACCAGTTTTTACCTCTCGCTCAGAATAGAAAGCTCAGCGACCGCGAAAAGATAAACAAGACGCTCACCACGTTCAACTGTATAGCCTGTCACGACCGAGATGGGCTTGGCGGGATTGATACAAAGCGAAATCCCTACTTCACTGGAACGCACCCAGAGCTTGGTGAACAGGGCCGCCTTCCTCCTAGCCTGTCACATGTTGGAGCGAAAATCACTCCAGAATGGATGCGAGAAGTCATGCTCCACGGGAAAACCCAACGGGATTATATCCATACTAAAATGCCTCAGTATGGAGCTGAAAACGTAGAGCACTTGATCGAGCTCTTCGGCAAAGTCGATACCCTGGAAAATGTCACTTTCCCGAAGATATCTAACATCCAAGAATCAAAAAATGCCGGATACAACATGATAGGGACTAAAGGTTTCAGCTGTGTAGCCTGCCACGATTTCAATGGTAAAAACCCACTCGGAGCCGGTGCGCTGGATCTTGTCCATGTCACCGACCGGGTGCAGAAGAATTGGTTTCATATTTTTATGAGAAACCCGTCGCGCTTCCACACCACGGGGATTATGCCTAGCTTCTGGCCGGGGGGTAAATCAATCCGTCCCGACGTACTCGAAGGCGATGCGAATCAGCAAATCGAGGCACTCTGGAAATATCTAGAAGATGGACCACGCGCGAAAAAGCCCGAGGGACTTTCACGTCAATCTGACCAACTTCGTGTCTTTGATAAAGCTGAAATGGTGCGTGGACGCGGGACAGAAGCGGGCTTCCGTGCGATCGGTGTGGGCTATCCTGAGCGACTCAATCTGGCCTTCGATTCCGAGGAAATGGCCTTGCGCCTTCTGTGGAAGGGAACTTTCGCCAATGTCAACCACGGCTCATTCAAGGTAAGCGGCAAGCAGCAGATCACTTTCCCGAAGGGGATTCCATTTCACCGTCTCAAATCACTGGATGCGCATTGGCCATACAAGGCGAAAACGAACTATCTATTTCCTCAAGACCGTGGTTACCAGTACCGTGGATATCGTTTAGATAATCTGCGCAGGCCAACATTTCAGTATGAATATGGGGGCATACAGGTGGAGGATTTCTTTGAAACTGTGGAGGAAGAAAAAGGAAAAGCGCGGTTCAAGCGCACGCTAATCTTCGAATCTTCAGATGACCAAGAACCGTTCTATTTCCGCATTCTAGCAGGCAAGGGGATAACAGCTCAGTCGGATAGCGATTTCACAATAGGTGAATTAAAGGTCCGCATCACCAGTGGACAAAAAGCAATTGTCCGTAAGGGAGATGCTGGAGATGTGCTCATTCCAGTCAAAGTCTCCAAAGGGAAATTAACTCTCACGCTCGAATACCAATGGTAAAATCACTCACCACACTGACACTGTTGTCTATAGCTCTCATGCCTTTCCTACCAGCCGAGGAGTTGGGGGAAATGTGGGGCACTGCCGAGGAAGAGGCAAAGTATTATCCCATCGTCAACATACCGATCCCACAGAATATTCCCATGAGACCCGGCAGCTTTGACATGCTGCCAGATGGTCGCTTGGCTGTGGGTACCCGCAAAGGCGATATCTATTTCGTCAAGGGAGCATTTGATTCCCCACCAGCGCCTGAGTACCAGTTGTTCGCCACTGGGCAGGATGAAATCTTCGGGCTGTCATGGAAAGATGGTGCCATGACCACCACCCAGTTTGGCGAAGTCACCAAAATTTCTGACACCGACGGCGATGGCGTGGCAGACAGCTACGATACCCTCAGCAATAACTGGGGGTACGCAGAAGGCCACGAGTTCGCCTTTGGCTCAAAACACGATCCAGATGGAAATATATGGGTGGCACTAGGTCTCAGCGGTTCGTACAATTCCCACAACCTATTCCGTGGATGGGCGGTCAAGATCACACCCGACGGCAAGATGATCCCGGTTTGCAGTGGATTGCGTAGCCCAGGTGGTGTGGGACCGAATGCCGAGGGCGCGATGTTTAGCATCGAGAGCCAAGGTCCATGGAATGGCTGTTGCTCGCTTAAGCACCTCAAGCCCGGTGGCTTTCTAGGACATCCAGCAAGTTACAACTGGTACCCCTTTGCCCCTGGAATGGACACCCCTAAAGTAACGCCTGACTCACCGTCACGCTTTCAGGTAGAAAAAAACAGGATCAAGGAGCTCGTTCCTCCAGCGATTCGTTTTCCATATATAAAGATGGGGCGCTCGATATCCGGCTTCAGTTTGAACCAAACTGGAGGCAAATTCGGACCGTTCGAAAACCAAATATTCCTCGGCGACTACACCCTGAGTCTCATCATGCGGGCAAGCACCGAAAAAGTAAACGGTGTCTGGCAGGGGGCATGTTATCCCTTCCGTGAAGGACTCTCCACCGGCATCATGAATGTAGAATTCACTCCCAAAGGTCAACTAGTGGCTGGTGGCTTTACCACCAGTAGGCAGTGGCCAGTCCGCGGTACCGAGCCCTATGCTATCCAGCGTATCGATTGGAATGGCAAGCTACCCTTTGAGATTAAAGAGATCAATATCAAGAAGCATGGCTTCCTATTCCACTTTACCAAACCAATTGATAAAGCTGTAGCCGCTGATCCAGGTGTCTATAATATTACCAGCTACACGCACATATTCACTGCTGGTTACGGTAGCCCAGAAGTAGATCACACAACGCGCAAGGTGACCAAAGCTGTACCCTCCGCTGATGGACTTTCCGTCATGCTTGAGCTCGATGAAATTATCGAAGGCCATATTCACGATTTCAATCTAGGTTCCATGAAATCCCAAGACGGCAAGCCACTACTCCACACCAAGGCATATTACACAGTGAACGAGATTCCTAAAAAATAGGGCACGCGCAACGACCCTATATTTACCGAGGCGACTAATACTATTCCGACGGTTAGATTGGTGGAATGGTGCTGGATATCGTTGATTGTAGCAAGGCGTGAGGAGGAAACGTAGCGAGCTACGTGACCGACGAGTAATACCACTTAGTGAATCAAAAGAGACTAATGCTGGAGTGATTTTTTGATGAATCAAGGCTAGACGAGGGAGTGGTGCGAGCACCATGACCGAGGAGAAACGCCGATTTATCAAGAAAGCGCCCAGCTCTCATAGCTTTCCGTGTAGCGCATTTTCCTAAAGCCAGCAAAAGAACATTTGTCTCTTTGGTTTTGCTAAGTGGTATAACGCAGCTGAAAATAACGATCTTCTGCTCTCTCTGTTCAGCTCTGAGACTGACTTAAATACCTAATAACAGCCATTCCTACAAGATTACTTTCGAGATGGTATAACTAATGTTGGCCCTAGCATTTGACGCTAGCAGGCTCTTGACTATTGGCTTGCTAGTCGTCAGTTTCCCAGCATGCAAGATCCTAGAATCGCCCAGCTCGCCCGTCAGCTCGTTCATTATTCCACTGCAGTTAAAAAAGGAGAGAAAGTCATGCTCCACCTCTTTGATGTGCCGGATGAAATAGGAATCGCATTGATCCGCGAAGTCCGCGCTAAAAAAGCTATCCCAGTGGTCAGGATAGAGCACGGTCAGATTGGTCGCGAACTCGCCATCGGCAGCACTGATGAGCAGTACAAGATCATTGCCAAGCATCAACTCGCGGAGATGAAGGACATGGACGCCTATATCGCCATTCGTGGGTCACACAATATTTGTGAAAATAGCGACGTGCCGACTTCTAAGATGAAGACGCTCATGAGTCACATGCGCGGGGTGACCGATCACCGAGTTAAAAAGACCAAATGGTGCGTGTTGCGCTGGCCACATCCGTCTATGGCACAACAGGCCGGCATGAGCACTGAAGCGTTCGAGGATTTCTACTTCCGCGCCTGCCTGCTGGACTACAAGAGCCTGATCCCAGCGATGAATGCGCTCAGTCGCTTGATGAATAAAACCGACCAGGTTCACATCAAAGGACCGGGAACCGACCTTCGTTTTTCAATGAAAGGAATTCCTGCGCTCACTTCCGGTGGTAACTATAATGTCCCCGATGGCGAGGTGTTCACCTCACCTGTCAAGGACAGCGCCGAGGGCTACATCACCTACAACGTGCCTAGCCTCTACCAAGGAATCCCCTTCGACAATGTTCGCCTAGAATTCAAGAAAGGAAAAATTGTCAAGGCAGACGCCGGAGCGATGACTAAGGAACTGAACGGCATCTTAGATGCTGATCCTGGAGCTCGCTACATCGGTGAGTTTGCCCTCGGGTTTCACCCGGAAATCATGGAACCGATGCGCGATATCTTGTTTGACGAGAAAATTGCCGGCTCGTTCCACTTCACCCCAGGCCAAGCCTACGAAGATGCTGACAATGGCAACCGTTCACAAGTCCACTGGGATCTGGTCTGTATCCAACGCAAAGACTATGGTGGTGGTGAAATCTATTTTGATGGTAAATTGATCCGTAAGGATGGTGTTTTTTTACCTAAATCACTAGCAAAGCTGAATTACTAGTAACCCTCATCCACGGGGGATGAAAGGCAATATATTACTGATCTCCGTCTCCAGTTATGAAGCCGAATCCAACCACCGGTTCATGCGGTGCCATGGCCGGTGCCGAGCACGCTATTGTTGATGCCTTGGGTGGCGATGAAACGAGCGCGCCCGAGCACAGCTTGTTTCAGCACTTTTTATATCCGGGTTGGCCGACCTCGGTGGGCTGAGACGCGGGTGTGATAAGTGCTTAACCTTATGGGTCGTGCTGGCTGTTTCAGAGACTAGCCAAGTCACCAGATGTTGCGTGCCTGAGACTAGTAGAGGCTCTGATGTTTGGTGTGGTGGTAGACCAAATGACTTGTGGAAGCGTAATGTCTATAATTAGTGTCTAATGGTAACGCATTCTCAAAAAGAAGAAAGCCCTTGGGCATTGATGCTCAAGGGCTTTTCAAAAGTACGCAGACTGGGATTCGAACCCAGGACCAATTGGTTAAAAGCCAACTGCTCTACCAACTGAGCTACCTGCGCGTTATTGGTAATTTAATTGCCACTTGCGAGGCCGACAGAGGATTAGTCTGACTTCGAGAAATTGACAAGGATGTTTTCGTGTTTTTTTTAGATTGTGCGTGTGGTGGGATTTTTTGGCGTGGCTCAATTGTCAAAAATAAGAAAATTACAGTAATGAGGAGTCCATTTTAGTAAGCGAGATAAGTCTTGCAATTTAGAGGGATTTGGATATTTGAGGAGCATACAACTTCAGCCGCGAGGAAGGAGTGGGTGATTTTACCCACTCTTTTTTGTATCAGGATCTCTCCTGTAACGCGGATTAACTCTCAGACACATACCCAGACCATGACAAACGATATCGTCGCTCTCATTGACTATTATGAGAAGGAAAAAGGCATCGACCGCGATAAGGTTCTTGCCGCGCTTCAGTTCGCATTTCTCTCAGCTTACCGTAAAATGGTACCAGGTTCCGAACGCATCGAGGAACTTCGTGCTGCTATCGATACGAAAAAAGGTGACACTACTATCTTTGCTACTCTGAATGTTGTGGCTGATGATGACCAGATGGATCAGTGGAACGAAGTGGTTATTTCCACTGCGACTAAGATTAAATCAGACGCTGCAGTTGGTGGTCAGGTAGAGCTCAACGTGACTCCTAAGAACTTCGGTCGTATTGCTGTCCAGACTGCTAAGCAGACAATGATGCAGCGTCTCCGTCAGGCTGAAAAAGAAATGATTTATGACGAGTTCAAGGATCGCGCTGGCGACATCGTCAGTGGCACTGTGCGTCGCTTCGAAAAGAGTGATGTGTGGGTCGACCTCGGCAAGTTTGAGGGCAAGATGTCTTCACGTGAGCGTGTTGCTACTGAAGAGTACAACGTTGGCGATCGTATCCGAGCATACGTTGTTGCTGTTGAAAACGAGCAACGTGGCCCAGAGATCATCCTTTCCCGTAGCCACCCTAACTTTGTTCGTCGTCTCTTTGAAGCTGAAGTGAGTGAGATCTCTGATCGCACTGTTGAGCTTCGCGGCATTGCACGTGAAGCTGGCTATCGTACAAAGGTGGCTGTTTCTAGCGCCGATGAAAATGTGGATCCAGTGGGTGCCTGTGTAGGCCTCCGTGGTGCGCGCGTAAAAAACATCGTCCGTGAACTCAATAACGAAAAAGTGGACATCATCCGTTGGAGCGATGACCCAGAAGAGTTCGTTCACGAAGCCCTCAAGCCTGCAATTCTGCGCTCTGTTCATCTCGATGAAGAGAAGAAGATTGTGAGCGTCACAGTTGACGAAGACGAGCTAGCTAAAGCAATTGGTCGCCGAGGTCAGAACGCGCGTCTCACATCACGTCTTATGGGCTGGGATGTTCAAGTCCGCAAGGACGAGAGTCAGCAAGAGCAGTTCGAAGCTCGAGTCTCTGATGCTTCTCACGGAGTGGGTGACCAACTCGGTATCGATGATGAAACTGCTGGTAAGCTATTCCGTGCAGGCGGTGCTACCATCGAGCTCGTCCTCCAGATGCCTGCTGAATACATCGCGCAAGCGATCGAAGTCAGCGAAGAAAAAGCCCAAGAAATTCTCAAGAAAGCGGAAGAAGCTCAGCAAAACGCTGACGCCTAACTCGCCCCAATCAAGACTGAAGGCATATTGCACAGTCTTGTATTACCAACCTTACATCGAAAGATAGCTCAATGGCTGATCAGAAAGATAACACAAACGAAAAGAAGAAAGTTCTGGACCTGCTAGACGACAGCAAGCCGAAGAAGCCATCACGCCGTGAACGTCAGCGTGAAGAAGCCTCTAAGCTAGCGGTACCTAAGGTAAAGACTCTCGACACCAAAAAGGCCGAGGCGCTCGACATTTTTGCCGAAGATGGCAAGAAGAAGACATCAGTGATCAAGAAGGGTTCGGGCAGTGCTAAGCTTCCAAGTATTTCCAAACTGAATGAGCCAAAGGTTGATGTTGATTTTGTGAAGACTGAGTCAACTAAGTCTGGAGCTGCTGAGACAGGTAAAGCTGCCGAAACTGTGGTCAATGATGAAAAGGTGATCCATCTCAAGGCTCCAGTTATTGTCAGTGAACTAGCAGAAGCAATGGATCTCAAGCCATTCCAGTTGATGGCTGATCTGATTAAGCTTCAGGTTTTCGTAGCGCCACACCAAGCTATCGAACCAGATATAGCTGAAACTCTCTGTTCCCAGCATGGCTTCAAATTCGAGCGCGAGAAGCGTGAGAAGGGTGCCGGCGTGCATAAGGTAGAAGAAGTTTTCGTGGAGCCAGAGCCAGAGGAAAACGTCCCAGAAGACAAGCTCGAGCTACGTGCTCCGATCATTACCTTCATGGGTCATGTTGACCACGGTAAGACATCTCTTCTCGACTTCATTCGCAAATCTCGCATCACTTCCGGTGAAGCAGGTGGAATCACCCAGCACATTGGTGCTTACGGTGTAAAGGATGAGCTAGGTCGACCGATCACATTGCTCGATACACCAGGTCACGCGATTTTCTCTCAAATGCGTGCTCGCGGAGCTGATATTACAGATATCGTAGTTCTCGTTGTAGCTGCTGATGATGGCATCATGCCACAGACTAAGGAAGCTATCGATCATGCTAAAGCGGCGAAGAAGACAATCATCGTAGCTGTCAACAAGTGTGACGTGCAAGGTGCTGACCCAACTCGCGTTCGTACCCAGCTTATGGAACACGGACTTACTCCGGTAGACTTCGGTGGCGACGTCGAATGTGTCGACGTTTCAGCAAAGACTGGTGACGGCATGGAAAATTTACTCGAGCTTCTCGCCCTTCAGGCTGAAATTCTCGAATTGAATGCGAACCCTAGTGCAAATGCACGTGCTTCAGTCATTGAAGCACGCGTCCAAGCTGGTAAAGGCCCAACTGCAACAGTGATTGTTCAGTCAGGTACTCTGAAAGCTGGCATGCCATTCATCTGTGGACCATTCAATGGTAAGATCAAATCGATGTTCGACGACCACGGCAAAGCAATCAAGACTGCTGGCCCAGCAACTCCTGTTGAAGTTCTCGGCTTCGCGGAGCTACCAAATGTAGGCGACGAACTCGTAGAGATGGAGTCTGAGCGCGCAGCCAAGAAATTGTCTAGCGAACGTCAAGGCGAGAAGCGCAGCACGCGTCTCGGTGGTGTTCAGAAGAGCCGTATGACTGACTTTATGTCTCTAGCCAAAGGTGGCACGCAGAAAGCGCGTCTCCAGCTCATTCTTAAGACTGACGTGCAGGGTTCCGTAGGAGCCATCACTGGCGCGATCGGTGAGATCGAATCAAAAAAGGTCGAGACTCGTTTCATCCACGCTGCATCAGGCTCTATTACTGAGTCAGACATCCTACTCGCCAGTTCAGCAAATGCTACTGTCATTGGTTTCAATACCAAGGTGGAAAGCAAAGCTGTTACTGCAGCTAAGCGTGAAGGTGTGGAGATCAAACTTTACTCCATCGTTTATGAATTGATCGACACAGTGCGCGATGCGATGCTCGGACTTCTTGATCCTGAAACTCGTGAGACCATCATCGGTCACGCAGAAGTTAAGCAGGTGTTCAAGGTCAACAAGGGCATGGCTGCTGGTTGTATCATCAAGGATGGTAAAGTCACCCGTACTGCTCACGCTCGTGTGCTTCGCGGTAGAACTCCTGTCTTCGATGGTAAGATGTCTACTCTGCGTCGCTTCATGGACGAAGTCAAAGAGGTCAAGACTGGTATCGAATGTGGTATCAAGCTCGGTGCCTTCAATGACTACGAAGAAGGGGACATCATTCAGTGTTACCTCTTGGAGAAATTCGCTCAGGAACTCTAAGCCACATTATTTAAAGCCTCGGGTGGAGCAATCTGCCCGAGGCTTCTTTTTCTTTTTGATTAAGCGAGCTGCTCTATCATAAATAGATACCAACCAAAATTTCATCATGTCCCAACGACTCGACAAAATCAACGCACTCATGAAGCGCGAAATCAGCAGCTTTATCCAGAAAGAGTTCGAATTTGAAAACGCCCTCGTCACTGTCAGTGATGTGGAAATCACCGACGATCTACGCGAAGGTAAAGTCTTCGTCAGTGTGCTCGGTGGCAATATGTCTGCTGTGCTTGAGAAACTGGGCAAGAATAAAGGGGCGATTCAGAGGTTTATCAACAAGCGTACGAACTTGCGCTGTACTCCAGTGCTCATTTTCCGTCCTGACACATCCGCTGAGCGTGGTGTGGGTATTGTCAACTTACTGGATGAAGTGGCTAAATTGCCCACTGCTCCTGAGGAAGACGAGAATAACTAATTTCTACTAGCCAGCTCGATGGAAAAGAAAAGTAAAGCAGGAACCATTTACCTCTTCGGGATTGGCTTGTTCCTCTTTTTTCTAGGTGCTGGATTCTGCTGGCTGATGGCGAAGAGCTTTGGTCACGCCAGCGACACCCGTAAGTGGGTGGAGACACCATGTTTGATCATTCGCTCAGACCTTGGCAAACGCTCGGAGGTCAATATATCGGCAGAGTACCGCTGGGAAGTTGCCTTCAAATACCAATTCGAAGGTGAAGACAATATCAGCGAGACCTACAAGCCACGCGGCCAACGCTGGCGCAACTCAATCGAGAAGGTGAAGCCAATGCTTGAGGAATTCCCAGTGGATAAGAAGACGGTATGTTACGTCAATCCGCAGAAACCCTCAGATCCTAGCAAGCCACGTCAGGCGATTCTGGCGCACGACACTAAAGCTGCCGGCTATTCTATTTGGTTCCCAGCTCTTTTTTCAGTTGGAGGCATAGGCATCATGGTTGGAGCTATACGCAATTGCTAGGAATTTGCTTTTAAGTGAGGTGGTCGGAGGGGCTGTCATGGGGTGATAAGGGGGTGCTTCCACATAGAATCTGGTCGAGGTGAGGAAGGTGCCGAGGGTGCCGCCGGCAGTTCCGTCACCGGAACCGGGAG